>Ga0209229_10001155_pt1 | contig 10858 bp, 10 predicted proteins | sample SanBayMetagenome_FD_187466 | JGI IMG/M metagenome (GOLD analysis project Ga0209229, IMG submission 187466) | Freshwater and sediment microbial communities from dead zone in Sandusky Bay, Ohio, USA (SPAdes) (version 2) | ecosystem: Environmental > Aquatic > Freshwater > Lentic > Sediment... | reverse complement strand
GCTCGATCACGATCGCGGCGATGTTTGCGCCGCCGATCTCCTTCTCCATCTTGGAGGTGGCCCACGAGGCGACCTCGGCGCCCGAGTGCGGGCCGTCGCGGAATGGGTAGGACATCGGCATGCGGTAGACCTCGGGCGCGAACGGCCCGAAGGACTGCTTGTAGGGCATGTTCTTGGCGGTGAGCGCCATCGTGAGGTTGGTGCGGCCGTGATAGCCGTGATCGAAGACGACGACCGCCTGGCGCTTGGTGTAGGCGCGGGCGATCTTGACGGCGTTCTCGACGGCCTCTGCGCCTGAATTGAAGAGCGCCGAGCGCTTCACGTGGTCTCCGGGGGTGAGGCGGTTGAGCGCCTCGCACACCTCGACGTAACCGGAGTACGGCGTGACCATGAAGCAGGTGTGCGTGAAGTCGGCGACCTGCCGCTGCACGCGCTCGACGACGCGAGGGTGCGCATTGCCCACCGTCGTGACGGCGATGCCCGAGCCGAGGTCGATGAGGGAATTGCCGTCGACGTCGATGATCACGCCGCCGCCGGCGCGCTCGACGAAGACGGGCATGGTGCCGCCGACACCGGCCGATACGGCGGCGGTGCGCCGCTCCATGAGGGCCCGCGATCGGGGGCCGGGAAGCTCGGTGACGAGGCGCCGCTCCTGGGGGATCTCGGTCACTGAGGGAAGCAGGGTGTCGGTCATAGGGAAGAGCGTAGGACAATCGGACCGTGGCCGAGAGACGAGACGTCATCATCCTCGGCAGCACGGGTTCGATCGGGCGCCAGGCCCTCGACGTCATCGAGCGCAATCCCGAGCGCTTCCGGGTCGTGGGCCTCTCGGCGGGAGGGGGCCAGCCCGACCTCCTCGCGGAGCAGGCGCGCCGCCACGGAGTGACCGATATCGCGGTGGGGGAGGCCGAGTCGGCGGAGCTCGCGGGCCGTCCGTGCGACGTGGTCCTCAACGGGCTTGCCGGAGCCGCGGGCCTGCTGCCCACCCTGCGGGCACTGGAGGCGGGCACCGCGCTCGCGCTCGCCAACAAGGAGTCGCTCATCATCGGGGGTCCGCTCGTGCGCGAGCGCGCGCGACCCGGTCAGATCCGGCCCGTCGACTCCGAGCACTCCGCGCTCGCGCAGTGCCTCATGGGTGGCACGCACGCCGAGGTCTCCCGACTCATCCTCACCGCGAGCGGGGGACCCTTCCGCGGCTGGTCACGCGAGAGGCTCTCGGCCGTCACGCCCGAGCAGGCGCTCGCGCATCCGACGTGGTCCATGGGACCGCTCGTCACCGTCAACTCGTCGACTCTTGTCAACAAGGGTCTCGAGGTCATCGAGGCGCACCTGCTCTTCGACATTCCGCTTGAGCGCATTGACGTGGTCGTCCACCCGCAGTCGGTGGTCCACTCGATGGTCGAGTTCGTCGACGGGTCGACTCTCGCGCAGGCGAGTCCACCCGACATGCGCCTGCCCATCGCCTGGGCCCTGGGCTGGCCCGATCGCGTGCCCGGCGCGGCGCCCTCCTGTGACTGGAGCACAGCGGCCACCTGGGAGTTCCTCCCCGTGGATCATGAGGCGTTCCCGGCCCTGGGACTCGCCCGGAGCGCGGGTGAGGCGGGGGGCACCGCGCCGGCGGTCTTCAACGCCGCCGATGAGGCCTGCGTGGCCGCGTTCCTCGAGGGGCGCCTGGACTTCCCCGGCATCCCCGAGGTGATCGCCGACGTGCTTCAGCGTCACCTCGGGGGCGACAATCGAGGAGGGGCAGGGAACCCCCTGACCGTGCAGGACGTCCTTGACGCAGATGCCTGGGCCCGATCCGCGGCCACCGAGTTGATCGAGGGGAGGGTCCGATGATGTGGGAGATCGTGGGCATTGTCGCGTTCTTCCTGCTCATCCTTGCCTCGATCGCCCTGCATGAGATCGGCCACCTCGTCCCGGCCAAGAAGTTCGGCGTCAAGGTGACCGAATACATGGTCGGCTTCGGCCCGACCGTGTGGTCCAAGCGCAAGGGCGAGACGTCGTACGGCGTCAAGGCCATCCCGGTCGGCGGATACATCCGCATGATCGGCATGCTGCCGCCGCCCAAGGACGCGCCGGCGGGCACGGCACGCTCCATGTCGACCGGTCGCCTCGCACTGCTCGTCGAAGACGCGCGGCGCCAGTCGCTCGAGGAGATCTCGCCGGGCGACGAGAATCGCGTCTTCTACAAACTCCCGGTCCACAAGCGCGTGATCATCATGCTCGGCGGCCCGGTCATGAATCTCCTGCTCGCCTTCTTCCTCTTCGCCGCTGTGCTCGTGGGCATCGGCGTGCCGCAGCCGAGCCTGACCGTGTCCGCGGTCGTGCCCTGCGTGCCGACCGTTGAAGCGCCCACGGGTCAGCCCGATGCTTCGGGCGCCTGCGCCACGGGTGAGTCCCCGGCGGCCGTGGCGGGACTCCAGCCCGGTGACGTCATCACGGCCTACAACGGCAGTGCGCCCGCGTCATGGGATGCGCTCACCCAGCAGATCCGCGAGCAGGGTGCCGCCGAGGGCGTGCTCACCGTCCAGCGTGCGGATGGCACGACGGTTGACATCCCCGTGAGCACCGTCGATGTCACTCGCCCGGTGTACGACGAGATGGGCGAACCCACCGGCACGACGGAGACGACCGGCTTCCTCGGCGTACGACCCGAGATCGAGTACGTCGCGCAGCCATGGTCGGCCGTCCCCGCGCAGATGTGGGATCTCACCGCGCGCTCGGCGGTCGCCCTTGTCTCACTGCCCGTGCGCGTCTACGAACTCGTCACCGAGACTCTCGTGGGCGGCGGCGAGCGTCAGATCGATAGTCCGGTGAGTGTCGTGGGAGTGAGTCGCCTCGGCGGCGAAGTCGTCGCGTCCGAGGAGCCGATCGAAGCCAAGCTGGCGATGTTCCTCGGCCTGGCGGCGTCCCTCAACCTCTTCCTGTTCCTCTTCAACCTGCTGCCGATCCTGCCGCTCGACGGCGGCCATGTGGCCGGGGCGCTCTACGAGGGCACTCGACGGCAGTGGGCTCGTGTGCGTCGCAAGCCCGATCCGGGGCCTGTCGACGTAGCCCGGTTGATGCCCGTGGCCTACGTCGTCGCCATTGCCCTGGTGGCCGTGGGCGCGATCGTCATCTTCGCCGACCTGGTGAAGCCGATCACCCTGGGCTGACGCCCCTCTTCCAATCCCACCGAAAACGACGCCTCGTCGCGCCATTGGGGGGTCGGGCGCGCGACGGGACGTCGTTTTAGGCGTGAGCCCGGGATGTCGAAGCCGCACGCGTCGGGGATACTTGGTGGGTGAGCATCGACCTGGGCCTGCCCGCCGCACCTCCGCCCACTCTGGCCCCGCGTCGCCCCACTCGGCAGTTGCTCCTGCGCCATCCCACGCATCCGGTCAAGGTGGGTGGTGACGCCCCCATCAGCGTGCAGTCGATGGCTACCACCCTCACCGCCGATGTCAACTCCACGCTCCAGCAGATCGCGGAGCTCACCGCCGCCGGCTGCCAAGTGGTGCGGGTCGCCGTGCCCAGCCAGGACGATGCTGACGCCCTGCCGCAGATCGCGCGCAAGTCCGGCATCCCCGTCATCGCCGACATCCACTTCCAACCCAAGTACGTCTTCGCTGCTCTCGAGGCGGGCTGCGCGGGAGTGCGCGTCAACCCCGGCAACATCAAGCAGTTCGATGACAAGGTCAAGGAGATCGCGCGCGCGGCCAAGGACATGGGTACGCCGATCCGCATCGGCGTCAACGCCGGCTCCCTGGATAAGCGGCTCATGGAGAAGTACGGCAAGGCGACACCCGAGGCACTGGTCGAGTCGGCACTCTGGGAGGCATCGCTCTTCGAAGAGCACGGTTTCGGCGACATCAAGATCTCCGTGAAGCATCACGACCCCGTGGTCATGGTCCAGGCCTACCGCCTCCTCGCGTCCCAGTGCGACTACCCGCTGCACCTCGGCGTGACCGAAGCCGGACCTGCCTTCCAGGGCACCATAAAGTCGGCCGTTGCCTTCGGCGCACTGCTGTCCCAGGGCATCGGCGACACCATCCGCGTCTCGCTGTCGGCTCCTCCCGTCGAGGAGGTCAAGGTCGGCATCGGGATCCTGGAGTCGCTCAACCTGCGCCAGCGCGGACTCGAGATCGTGTCCTGCCCCTCCTGCGGGCGCGCGCAGGTCGACGTCTACACCCTCGCTGAGCAGGTCACCGCTGGGCTCGAAGGCCTCGAGGTGCCGCTACGCGTCGCCGTCATGGGATGCGTCGTCAACGGCCCCGGCGAGGCGCGCGAAGCCGATCTCGGCGTCGCCTCCGGCAATGGCAAGGGACAGATCTTCGTGCGCGGCGAGGTGATCAAGACCGTCCCCGAGCACCAGATCGTCGAGACGCTCATCGAGGAAGCAATGAAGCTGGCCGAGGAGATGGGTGATGACAGCGCCGGCGATCCCGTCGTCACCGTCAGCTGAGCGCGACGGCCTCGTCCGGGCCCTGGAGTTCAGGGACCTTCCCGATCTTGATCGACTCCTCGACGCGGATCCCATCGCCCATTGCTTCGTCGCGTCTCGACTGGATGAGGTGCGCACGGGTAATCGTGGCCACCGCCTTGCGTCGGACTTCTGGATCGTGGAGCGCGGCGGCAGGTGTGTCGCAGCACTTCATCTCGGAGCCAATGTCGTCCCGATCGCGACCGATGACGCCGCTCGCCGGATCCTGGCCGATCGACTGCGCCGCGGCGGCCGCAGGGGCTCCTCGCTCGTGGGACCTGCGGAGGAGGTCCTCGACCTGTGGCGACTCCTCGATGGCGCGTGGGGTCCCGCGCGCGAGGTGCGCGCCCGCCAGCCGCTGCTCGCTCTCGATCGGGCGCCGTCGGTAGTCCCCGATCCCGGTGTGCGGGCCGTGCGTCCCCAGGAGACCGATCTGCTTGTGCCCGCGTGCATTGCGATGTTCACCGAGGAGGTCGGCATCTCGCCGGTATCCGGCGGCGCAGGTGCGGCGTACCGGGCTCGCGTGGCTGAGCTCGTGCAGGCAGGGCGCGCGCTCGCGCGGATCGAGAACGGACGCGTGGTCTTCAAGGCCGAGATCGGCGCAGCGTCGAGCCGCGCCTGCCAGATCCAGGGCGTGTGGGTTGCACCCGACCGCCGCGGGCAGGGACTCAGCGAGCCCGGCGTGGCCGCGGTTGTCGAGATCGCCCGGACCACGGTCGCGCCCATCGTCAGCCTCTACGTCAACGACTACAACTCCGTCGCCCGGCGCTGCTACGAAGCCGTCGGCTTCCGGGCTGCCGGGGAGTTCGCGACCGTCCTGCTCTGATCAGCCGGCCTCCGGTGAGGGTGAGCAGCAGACGCCCGCAGTTCCGCAGGCATATCCAGGCTTTCCCGGCTCCGGAAGTCTTGATACGCCCGCGCTGGTGCTGTCCCGGTCGGCGGGTTCGCCACCGTGCTCCTGCGAACGCCGGGCCCCTGGCTAGGGTGAGCCCGTGCTGCTGCGGATGTCGACCCTCTTTGTGCGGACCCTGCGTGATGACCCCGCGGACGCCGAGGTGCCGAGCCACCGCCTGCTCGTGCGCGCCGGCTATGTCCGCCGTGTCGCGCCCGGAGTCTTCTCGTGGCTGCCGCTGGGCTACCTCGTCTACCGCAACATCGAGGCCATCGTGCGCGACGAGATGGACGAGGCGGGCTTCCAGGAGGTGCACTTCCCGGCCCTGCTGCCGCGCGAGCCCTACGAGCGGACGAATCGGTGGGAGGAGTACGGCGACAACCTCTTCCGCCTGCAGGACCGCAAGGGGGGCGACTACCTGCTCGGCCCCACGCACGAGGAGATGTTCACGCTCATGGTCAAGGGGGAGTACTCCTCCTACAAGGACCTCCCGCTGATCATCTACCAGATCCAGACGAAGTACCGCGATGAGGCGCGGCCGCGCGCGGGCATCCTGCGCGGGCGCGAGTTCGTCATGAAGGACTCGTACTCCTTCGACGTCGACGACGCCGGTCTCGAGCGCTCCTACCTGCGCCACCGCGATGCCTACATCTCCTGCTTCGACCGGCTCGGGCTGGACTTCGTCATCGTGTCCGCGCAGTCCGGTGCCATGGGCGGCTCGCAGAGCGAGGAGTTCCTCGCGCCCACCGAGTCGGGCGAGGACACCTACGTCCGCTGCACCGCCTGCGACTACGCCGCCAACGTGGAGGCCATGGTCAGTCCGCCGATGCCCGCGCGCGATGCCTCCGGGCTCCCCGCGGCGCAGGTCCATGACACCCCGGACACGCCGACGATCGCCACGCTCGTCGAGGTTTCCAACGCACGGCCTGAGATCCGCCGGCCTGACCGCGACTGGACCGCGGCCGACACGCTCAAGAACGTCGTCTTCATGGCGACGTACCCCGACGGCACTTCGGCGCCCCTGGCGATCGGCGTCCCCGGCGACCGCGAGGTCGACGTCAAGCGTCTCGAGGCCGCACTGCACCCGGTCGCGCTGCGTCCCTTCGAGGAGGAGGACTTCCCGAAGTACCCCGCACTCGTCAAGGGCTACATCGGCCCGGGCGCGCTCGGTGGCGAGGGCAACATCCGCTTCCTCGTCGACCCCCGCGTCGCCGTCGGCACCGCGTGGATCACCGGCGCCAATGAGAAGGGGCGCCACGTCTACGGGCTCGTGCGCGGACGCGACTTCGATGTCGATGGCGAGATCGAGGCCGTGGAGATCATCGAGGGCGACCCATGCCCCCGCTGCGGCGCCGACATCGAGATCGCGCGCGGCATCGAGATCGGCCACATCTTCCAGCTCGGTCGCAAGTACGCCGAGGCCATCGGCCTCACCGTCCTGGATGAGAACGGCAAGCAGGTCACGGTGACCATGGGTTCCTACGGCCTGGGCGTCTCGCGGGCTGTTGCCGCCATCGCCGAGCAGCATCACGACGACAAGGGCCTGGTCTGGCCGCGGGCTGTGGCCCCCGCCGACGTGCACATCGTCGCGACGGGCAAGGACGACGCCCCGTTCGAGGAGGCCGAGCGACTTGCGGCATCGCTCGATGAGTCAGGCGTGCGGGTGCTCCTCGACGACCGACGCGGTGTCTCGCCAGGGGTGAAGTTCAACGATGCCGAGCTCATCGGCGTCCCGACGATCGTGGTGGTGGGCAAGCGTCTCGCTGACGGCGTGGTCGAGTTGCGCGACCGGGCCAGTGGCGACTCGGTTGATGTGCCGGTCGGTGAGATCGCGACTCGCCTCGTCGACCTCGTCCGTGCATGACCGTCCACGCCGTCGTCTTCGACTGGGGCGGCACGCTCACCCCCTGGCATGACATCGACCTCGTCGAGCAGTGGTCGGCGTACGCCGTCGTCTACGAGCGATCGGACGCGACCCTCGCCGCCCGTCTCGCGGAGGCCGAGGTGGCGCTCTGGCGCGAACAGCAGGCATCGCGCGGGGCGGGCGGCACCGGCACCCTCGATCACGTCTTCGCCTCATGCGGCGTCGACACCTCCGATGAGCGCCACGGGGTCGCCCTCGCCGCCTACCTCGAGGCCTGGGACCCGCACACGCTCGCCGATCCGGATGCTCGCCCGCTCTTCGAGGCCCTGCGCGAAGCGGGGCTGCGCATCGGCGTGCTCTCCAACACCCTGTGGCCGCGCTGGCACCACGAGGCGGTCTTCTCTCGCGACGGCCTTGCCCCTTTGATCGACGCGGCGGTGTACTCCAGTGAGATCCCCTTCGCCAAGCCGCACGCGGATGCCTTCCGTGCAGCGATCGTCGCCGTCGGCTCGACACCGGAGCACACGGTCTTCGTCGGCGACCGCCCGTGGGATGACGTACACGGTGCGCAGCAGGTGGGCATGCGCGCGATCCTCATCCCGCACTCCCGGCTGGGTGATCAGGCGGTGGACGTCGACGTGACGCCCGATGCTGTGGTGGAGCGCCTGGGCGATGTGCTGGAGGTCGTGCTCGCCTGGAGGATTCAGGCGTGACCCCGGAGTGGTACGTCATCGTGCTGCTCTGCGCGGTCGCGGCGGCGGCAGGCTGGGTCGATGCCGTCAGCGGCGGGGGCGGTCTGCTCCAGTTGCCCGCGCTCCTCATCGCGCTGCCCGCCGACAAGCCGGCGCTCGCGCTGGGCACCAACAAGCTCTCGTCGATCTTCGGTACGTCGGCTGCGGCGATCACCTACGGGCGCATCGAGATGCCTCGGCTGAGGACGGCTCTGCCGATGGCGGCTGCGGCCTTCGCCGGCGCGGCGGCCGGCTCGCTCATGGCCATCCACCTGCCGCCGACGATCTACCGTCCGATCATCCTGGTCGCGCTCATCCTGGTCTGGCTCTTCATTGCCTTCCGCCGCGACTTCGGGCTCACCTCGCGCGAGGTCTCGCGGCGTCGGCATCTGGTGACCGCGATCGTCGGGGGCGTCGCCATTGGCTTCTACGACGGTGCTGTCGGCCCAGGCACCGGGTCCTTCCTCATCGTGCTGCTGGTGGCCGCGGTCGGCTACACCTTCCTCCAAGCATCGGCCACCGCCAAGATCGTCAACGTCGGCACCAACGCCGCATCGCTCATCGTCTTCGGCCTCAGCGGCTCGGTGCTGTGGGGCCTCGGCCTGCTCATGGCGGCGTGCAACGTCACCGGCGCGATCATCGGTGCGCGCACGGCGATCGCCCGGGGGAGCGGCTTCGTGCGGATCGTGCTCCTCGCCGTGACCGGCGTGCTCATCGCGGTCCTGGCCTGGCAGACGGTCGTGTCCTTCTAGACCCGCGAGGGTTCTAGCGCCCCGGGAAGGCCGCGGTGGAGCCGCCCCAGGCAATGGAGCGCACGGAGCATTCGCACGCCGAGAGCACCGCATTGCGGCGATCGCCGCTGGTGACCTCTGCGGCGAGGTCGGCGTACGCCGCTGCAAGGCGTGCCTCTACGTCTGCGAGCAGCGCGCGCGCAGACGCGGGGGAATCCACCGGCCCCGTGATGAAGCCGCCGGGGGCTCCGGACTCCTCGGCGTCGCTCGCCCGGCCACGCAGCACGAGCACGCGCGCGCGATGGGCGGCGAGGCCACCCAGTGCACGATCGCGATCCGTGTCATCGAGATGGGGAGCCGCGACACCGTAGGCGTAGAGGGCCGCCTCCTCGCCGAGGATCGCGGCGAGGAGAGCGCTATCGGCGGCGGGCTTCATGCGATGCCTCGGAGGTACTCGACATGGCCGGCCTCGGAGGCCGCGATGAGGGCCGTGACGCGAGCCAGGTCGGTGCCGGACGCTGCCTCGCACGCGGCGGTGCGCTGCGCGATGGCCTGCTTCTCGGCCTCCGTGATGGCGGCCAGCGCCTCGGCGCGCGATCCGACTGCCGGCGCGCTGGGCGCGGGCGCGGGGGACCCCACGGCCTCGGCGTGCTCGGCGTGCTCGTCGCGCAGGGCGGCGAGATCCGTCGCCAGCTCGGGATGAGCGGCGATGGCCGCGTCGTAGAGAGCGATGATCGCCGCCTCCTGGGCGGCGACGTCGGAGCGCACCTGGGCGTCGGCGTCGACGTCCGGCTCAGGCGCGGGGGTATCCGTGGGCTCGGGGGATGGGCTCGGGGAGCATGCGGCAGCCACGAGGGATGCCCCGATGAGTGCGGACGCGCCGATGAGGGACCGCCGCGTCACCCGACCCCGGAGTGCCTCCTCGGAGGTCTCATGGCCCTGCACGCCGGTCAGCATGCCACGGGAGGAGGTACCCTCGGGTTGTCGGCTGCGGCGTGCCGCGGACGACACGACGGAAGCCGCACGCGCACACGTGAATAGCGAGGGAGGTGCCATGGGACGTCCTTCGCGTGCAGATGAAGATGCCGCGGTCCGCGCCCTCCTCGAGCCTGTCGTCGCCTCCCTCGATCTCGACCTCGAAGATCTCGATGTGCAGACGTCGGGGCGACGCAGACGCGTAAGCGTGGTCGTGGACCGCGACGGCGGTGTCGACCTCGATGGCATCGCCGAGGCGAGCAAGGCCGTCTCCGACGCTCTCGACTCCTGTGATGCGATGGGCGACGACCCCTACACGCTCGAGGTCACCTCGCCCGGCATCGACCGTCCCTTGACCCTGCCCCGGCACTGGCGTCGCAATGTCGGCCGGCGCGTCCGCGCCCACCTGTCGGATGGCTCGGTGGTGGAGGGGCGCGTGACGACCGTCGATGACGACGGGGTCGTGTTGGCCACCGACGTCAAGGGCAAGCCCGAGTCAGCGGAACGGCGTACTCCGTGGCCCGACCTGGTGCGCGGCGAGGTGCAGGTGGAATTCCGCAGGCCGGAGTCGGCCCCGACCGAGACCGATGACGAGGAGGCGTGATGGACATCGACGTCAATGCGCTCAAGGCGCTCGTGCGCGAAAAGGAACTCTCCTGGGATCTCGTGGCCGACTCGATCGAGCAGGCCCTCCTCATGGCCTACCAGCGCACCGAGGGTGCCGCTGCGGACGCGCGCGTCGAGCTCGACCGCAAGACAGGCCATGTGACCGTGTGGGCCCGCGACGCCGCACCCGTGGGGGAGCAGGTCGCCGGTGAGGTCGTCCCCGAGCCGCGTGAGTACGACGACACCCCCACCGACTTCGGTCGCGTAGCAGCGGCCACGGCCCGTCAGGTGCTCCTGCAGCGCCTGCGCGACGCCGAGAGCGACCGCACCTTCGGCGAGTTCTCCGGCACCGAGGGCGACCTCGTCTCCGGAGTCATCCAGCAGGGCGGCGACCCACGGGTCGTGCGCGTCGATCTCGGCAAGGTCGAGGCGGTCCTGCCTCCCTCGGAGCAGGTGCCCGGCGAGTCCTACCCGCATGGCACGCGCATCAAGTGCGTGGTCACTGGAGTGCGCAAGGGTCCGCGCGGACCGCAGGTCACGGTGTCGCGCTCGCATCCTGCGCTCGTCCGTGGGCTCTTCGCGCTCGAGGTCCCC
>Ga0209229_10001154_pt1 | contig 10860 bp, 9 predicted proteins | sample SanBayMetagenome_FD_187466 | JGI IMG/M metagenome (GOLD analysis project Ga0209229, IMG submission 187466) | Freshwater and sediment microbial communities from dead zone in Sandusky Bay, Ohio, USA (SPAdes) (version 2) | ecosystem: Environmental > Aquatic > Freshwater > Lentic > Sediment | place... | reverse complement strand
AGCCGGCCTGATCGAGCACGGTGCCGCCGCGGCGGCGGCAGGTTTCCGCCTGGGCATGGCCCACCCAGGTGCCGGATCGGCCGGTGAGCGGATCGGTGGCGATCGGCCCCTCGACGGGCGTGGACTCGCCGGGGGGCATGATCGCGAGCATCTGCCCGGCGGGAATCTCGCTCTCGGTCACGACATCGCCGGCGATGCTGATCCGGTAGCCGCGTTCGGGCAGCGACAGGTCGTCGCGGAAGGCCACCTGCGGGAGCACCACACCGAGGTCTGCCGCGATCGCCGTGCGGAGGGCCGACACGCGTTCGAGCAGCGGTCCCTCTTTCGCCACCAGGCCGAGGAGTCCGCGGCCCAGTTCCACCGCCACGCGGTCGTCGGCCAGGAGTTCGTCGGCCGGCGATGTCGCCCGCTGCGCCGACCTCCCGGTGGATCGCGTGGCTGGCTCGTTGTCGGCATCACCATCCGCGTCAGCGCCGGCGTCGACACCGACAGCACGGGGACGACGGGCCAGGAAGACGGCGCCGCCGAGCGTGATGGCGGCCATGCCCGCCAGCGGCAGAAACGGCAGGCCACTGAGCGAGAGCAGGGCGAGAAACACGCCCGTGATCGCGAGCACGTGGGGCTTGGCCGTGAACTGCCGGCCGAACTCCCGCGAGAGGTCCACTGCCTGGCTCGATCGCGACACCAGCAGCCCCGTGGCCACCGAGATGAAGAGGGCCGGTACGGCGCTCGAGAGGCCGTCGCCGATCGTGAGCCGTGCATACACACCCAGGGCCTTCTCGACGGCCATCCCGTGTTCGATCATTCCGATCGCCAGGCCGCCGACGATATTCACGGCGGTGATGATCACGCTCGCCACCGCCTCGCCCCGCACGAACCGACTCGCACCGTCCATGCTGGCGAAGAAGTCGGCCTGCCGCTGGAGGTCGAGTCGCATCCGCCGGGCCTGCTCGCGGGTGACGGTGCCCGCGTTGACCTCGGAGTCGATCGCCATCTGCCGGCCGGGGAGTCCGTCGAGCGTGAACCGGGCGGCGACCTCGCTGGTGCGGGTGGAGCCGGCGGTAATCACCACGAACTGGACGATCGCGATGATCACGAAGATCACCCCGCCCACCACGAGATTGTTGGCGGCGACGAACTGGCCGAACGACTCCACCACCTCGCCGGCCGCGGCCGTGCCGTCGATCGCGGCCCGGGAGAGAATCAGCCGGGGGGTGGCGATATTCAGCACGAGCCGGATGAGCGTGATGCCGAGGAGAAACGTCGGAAAGACGCTCAGTTCGAGCGGGGTCCGGGCCGCCAACACCCCGAGCAGCGCCACCACCGACACCGTGAGATTCACGGCCAACAGCACGTCCACCACCGCCGACGGCACGGGCGCGAGCACGACCAGCACGGCCAACAGGATGGCCGCCGGGATCGCGAAATCCATGACGTGGGCGGAGACGGGGCGGCGAAGGGCCGCGGCCGTCCCGAACGACTGTGCCATACGGAAACTGCAACCGGTGAAATGGCCGGGACTTTCTGCCCGACCGGGAGCGGGACGGTAGCGGCCGGCGGCCCGGGCGGGCTAGAGCGATTTCCGGATGAGGACCGCATCGAATTGGGAAAGTGAGAGGGGTGGGCGAGGGAATGGGCGGCTCCAGTGCCTCGAAAGAGCAGTGGGCAAACCGGCTACAATTGCCCCCCTCCACACGCACCACCCACGGGATTCCCATGCACTTCGACCGCTTCGGCCTTTCCTTCGACTACCCCGACAACTGGTCGGTCGACACCGACGACGCTGCCGACCGCTACGCCACCGTCACCGTCTATGCACCCGAGGGCGCGTTCTGGTCGGTGAGCGGCCATGCTCCGGGTGGCGATCCCCGCGAACTCGCGGCGGCAGTCGTCGGGCAGATGAAACGGGAATATCAGGAACTCGACAGCGAGCCGGTGACCGACACGATCGAAGGACGTGCCCTGCCGGGATTCGACTTGAACTTCTACTGCCTCGACCTCACCAACACCGCCCAGATTCGCACGCTCTCCACGCCGTTCGCGGTCTATCTCCTCATCTGCCAGGCGGAAGACCGCGAGTGGGAGAGCGTGTCGCAGGTGTTCGCCGCGATGACGACGAGTTTCGTGAAGCAGGTGGATCTCGACGACGAGGCCGATGCAGACCTCGACGACGAGTGACCGTCCGGCCATAGCCGGCGGGTCGCGGAAAGACGGCTTTGCCCCGCGATGTGCTGAGGGCTTCGTGTCGCCACACCCGAGCGACGTATGCCTAAGGTCCGCGACCCTGCCGGGCCTGCCGCGGATCCACCGCCCGCGGCACAACGACGGTAGGTTGCACATTGCGTGCCAGACGCCACCGGTGCGAAAAATGCCGATCGGCGGTTCGATCGTGCCGGTTACAGGGGGTCGAGGGCCGCCTCACCAGCCCCGTCTGCCCATTTTTTCAATCCGTGGCCGCCGGTTTGACAGGGCGATTTTGGCGTTTTTACCCGTTCAGAGGAGCGGCCTGGCTGTCCTCTCCAAGCCTTGTCCGACCGCGACTTCGGTGCGACCGGCCTGCGAGTTGCTACGATTCCCGCGACCCGCCCACCCCCGGATCCCCCCTTCGTGCACCTGCTCGCAGACGTCGCCGCCCCCGCCTCCGGCGGCGGCATCCAGATGATCCATTGGCTCGCCTTCGCCGTCTTCGTGACGGTGATGCTGGTGCTCGACCTCACCGTCTTCCACAAGAAGTCGCACGAGCCGTCGCTTCGCGAGAGCGCCTTCTGGACGCTGTTCTGGTCGGCCCTCGCGCTGGCCTTCAACGGCCTGGTCTGGTGGTGGCTCGGGGGCAAGCCGGCGCTCGAGTTTCTCACCGGCTATCTCGTCGAGTGGTCGTTGTCGATGGACAACGTCTTCGTGTTCGCGGTGGTCTTCGCCTACTTCGGCGTGCCGCTCAAGTATCAATACCGAGTGCTCTTCTGGGGCATCCTCGGCGCCGTGATCATGCGGCTCACCTTCGTGCTCCTCGGAGCGGAGCTCGTCGAACGCTACAAGTGGATCCTCTGGGTGTTTGGCGGCTTCCTGATTTACACGGGCATCAAGCTGGCCCTCGGCGGGGGCGATCACGAGCCCGGCGAAAACGGCCTGATCCGCTTCTTCCGGAGATTCATCCCCGTCTCCAAGGAGCCCGCGGGCGACCGATTTTTCGTTCGCGAGAACGGCAAGCTCCTGGCCACGCCGCTGTTCCTCGTGCTGCTCGTGGTGGAGAGCACCGACGTGCTCTTCGCGGTGGACAGCGTGCCGGCGATCCTCGGCGTGGTCACGCCCGGCACCCACTACATGCGGTTCATCGCCTTCACGTCGAACGTGTTCGCGATCCTCGGCCTGCGGGCCCTCTATTTTCTGCTCGCCGGCGTGATGGATCTGTTTCGGTTTCTCAACTACGGCCTCTCGGCCGTGCTCGTGTTCGTGGGCTGCAAAATGATCGCCGAGGCGGCCCGACACAACGAGTGGCTCGCAACGCAGGGCGGCTGGGATGCGCATTCGAAGGGCCACCTCATCCATCCCGCCGTGTCGCTTGTGATCATCGTGGCGCTGATCGGCGCCAGCGTGGCCGCGTCGCTCGCCTTCCCCGAGCGGAAGCACCGCGGTGAACTTGCCGACGATGGGCACGGCACGCCGGATCAGGGCCCGCCGAAGAAGGGCACGTCAGGCCACGGCTGATCCGTCGCCGGTGCTTGCCCGCGGCCGCGTCTCACGCCCGGGGCAACACGATCCGAAACTCGGCCCCGCCGAGCGGCGAGCGGCCCACCGTGATCGAGCCGCGATGGTTCTCCACGGCGGTTTGCACCACGAACAGCCCCACCCCGGCTCCCGCGGGCTTGGTGGTTGCCACGAGCGCGTCGTCGAGGGTGCCTCCGGTCCAGCCCGGCCCGCTGTCGCCCACGGTCAGCGTGGCCCCGCCGGGCGTCTCGCCAATGACGACTTCGATCTCGCACCGTGGCAGTCCGCCGGAGGCGATCGCCTCCACGGCGTTGCGGAGCAGATTGACGATCGCCAGTTGTAGTTGCACGGCATCCCCCTGGATCCGGCAGCCCGCCGGCGGGCTCGACTGCCGCACCGTCACACCGCTGGTGCCCAGGAGGCTCTTCACCTGAAAGAGGCTGCTCCGGGCCACCTGGACGAGATCCACCTCCTCGTGCTGGGTTTCCACATTTCGCAGCAGCACCTTCATCTTCTCGATCGTCGTCACCACGCGATCGGCATCGGACACGATCGATCGCAGCGGCTCCGAGCCGTCGCCACCTGCCTCGAGTTCCATCCGGCTCGTGAGCAGGATTCGCGAGAGCGGCTGATTGATTTCGTGGGCCACCGCCGCGGCGGCCAAGCTCGCCTTGAGCTTCTTCTGCAGCACAAATCGCGTCTGCTCCTCCTGCTTTACCTCCCGCTCCCGCGCGGCGGTGAGTTCACGGGTGCGGTCTCTGACCATGCCCTCGAGTTCCCACCGCTTGCGCCGCAGCGACCATCCCCACGCCACGGCCACTGTCAGCGCGGCCAGCGCGGTGCCCAACAGCGTGCCGAGCCGCCGGGTGGTCCACGACGAAGGCTTTCGCAGGATGGCAATGTCGGAGTCTGAGCGGACGATGAGCGAGAGCTGGCGAGGCTTACGGTTTGGCCAGGCGAGTGGATCGATATCCCAATCCATCTGGGCGATGCCGGTGACCGCGATCTCGCTGCCGAGGGGGAGCGAGGCCAGCCGCGACATCGTCTCCGGCGATACCTCGGCCGTGACGGTCGTGCTGCCAGTGGAGAGCACGAGCGTGCCCCAGTATTTCTCGGCCTGGTAATCGACGAACCGCGCTGGAAACCGGATCAGACAGCCGTTGTAGTCACTGGGCACGGCATTCACCGACGCCTTCACCGCGTTGATGTTCACTTGTTCGATTGTCTCCGGCGTGACGGCGAATGGCTCCGGAGGGCTGCCCCGACGGAGCGGGCGAAAGATGCCGTGGGCGAGGCCGGCGATGTAGCCGTCGCGTCGGACAAAGCCCGCCACTTTCACCCGGTCGCCCACCGCGATGCCGTCGGTCGAGCGGGCCGTCACCCGCAGCCCGCAGGCGGCATCCTGCAGATAGACCTGCTCGCCCGGCACGACATGAATCACCGTGCCCTCTGTCCGCACCATGCCGCCGCGTGTGGCCGTAGTATGAAACCGGCCGAGGCGCTCGAGCGGAATCATCGGGCTCTCGAACGGGGCATGCGGCCGCGGCGTGACGACCTCCAGACAGTTGGACTGCTCCACAAACACCCACGGCAAGAGGAACTCACCGCGGGTGTTCGACATCGACGATGTAGGCCCCCGCACCCGGACCGTGGCATTGACGAGTTCCACCGGGTCTCCGGTCACCGCCGTCTTCACGATGCTCGCGAGGAACGGCCGTGAGTGGTGATCGAGCGAGAGCCGCCAGTGGTCTTCGAACTCGACCACTTCCTCCACGAGGCCGGTCGCCTCGACGAACTGACTGTCGGCAACGCCCTCGAAGAAGGCATCGGGATCCATGGGCGGCGGGTCGGGCAGCGGCTGCGGCCCCAGCACGGTCAGTGTCCGCGGTAGGATGATCGGCGAGTAGCCTCCGGGATCTGCCACACCGGTGATCTCGACCTCGCTGCCGAGCGACACCGCCGGCCGTGGATACTCGCGGGGCATCACGCCCCGGATCAGCGACCGCGCGATATTCACGTAGATGCCCGCCGACTCGTCCTGGACGAACAGCGAGCTCTGCCGCGCCCTCGTCACCACCCCACGAATTCTGATCTCCGGATGGGAGGCGAGAGCGGTGCTGGGCAGCGATCGCACGTCGGCGATCCGCGTCAGCGGTTCTTCGGCGTGAACACCGGCCTGCTGGTGGGCTGCGACCACCAGCAGGGCCAGGGTGATCGCGAGCGATCGCGTCGGCTGTGTCATCGGCGACGGCATGGGGGCATGACTCTCCCCACCGTCAGCGACGGCCAGCGGCAGAAAACATCGCCTGATGGGCGATGGCCCGCCGCGTCAGTTCATCGCCCGAGGTGCCCATTTTGGCGGCCATCCGCTTGCGGTGCGTCTGGATCGTGTGTTCGGAGAGCCCCAGGACCTCTGCGATTGCCCGCGAACTCAGGCCGTTCCCAATCAGACGGAAGACCTCCGCCTCTCGTTCCGTGAGTGGCTTCGCCGGAAAGTCCTCCGGCTCTTTCTCGGCTTCACGCGGCGCGATGCCCGTCAGCTCGTCGAGCTCACGTCGCAACGACTCGAAGGCGTCGTTCTTGCTGATCACCGCGTGAAGGGAGTCATTGAGCCAGTCGGGGCAGACAAACTCACTGGCCTGCCCAGACACCACGATCACCCGGCCGGCCGGATGGCATTCGATCAGCCTCCGCGCGACCTCCAAACCGTCGCCATCCGGCAGCGCGAGGTCGAGAATGAGCACGTCGGGCCGCTGCTCTTCGCAGGCAGCGCATCCGGATGCGACGTCGCGAGCCTGGGCCACGATTCGCGTGCCGCCGTGGATTCTCATCATGGCGGCGAGGAGTTCGAGAAACATCGACTGATCCTCGACGATCACGCAGCGCAAGGGCCCCGTCGCGGCAGGCTGACGGGCGGCGGCCAGTGCAGACATCATGGGATGCGGGCTCAAAAAGGGGATGCATGCCTCATCGACGCGGGCACCACACGGGCCCGCTCGAGAAGACGTTGTCTCGTTCCTCAGGATAGGATGGGCGAAGGCCTCGGGGCAACACGCACCGGGCATGCTTGACCTGCCATGCCCGGCCTCTCCGCGGGCGAGCCTTATGAAGCCGGCCTCTTCGCTCGTGCGACCCCACGCCTCACGGCGGTGGGCTTGTACGAAGACCTGTCCGTCAAAGCCGACCGGCCGTAAGGCCGCGGATCCAAAAGAACCCGCTGAGTTCCAGCGGTGGTACACTTTCATCGGTCATCCTCGAGCGCCTTCCTGGCGTGATGAGCGAGAACGATGAGCAGCACGTCGATCAGTCAACACGCGGTACTCGCGGCCGTCGAAGCCTTGCAACGGTGCGAAGGTATCGAGGCTGCTTACCTGCTCGGATCTGCCGCCGCCGACCGGATGCGGACAGACAGCGACGTCGACATCGCGATCCTGCCGAGTCGCCGCGACGGACTGTCCGTGAATGAACGGCTCTCGCTCACGGGCGATCTGGTGAGGGCCTTCGGTCGCACCGTCGATCTCGGCGTGCTCTCCACGACAAACGTCGTCTACGCCAAGGAAGCGGTCGCGAATGGCCGAATCCTCTTTGCGCGGGATCATCGCGTAACCGCCCGATTTGCGATGCTCGCGTTGTCGATGTACGCGTCGCTGCAGGAGGCGCGGCGGGAGGTTCTTCGTGCCTATGCCGCCTGACGACATCCTGCTCAACAAGGCAGCGATCATCGAGCGATGCGTGCGGCGGATGCTCGAAGAGACGCGAGCGTGTCCGCACCTCGATGACTTCACCCACGTCGATGCGCTGACACTCAACATCGAACGTGCGTGCCGGGCAGCGATTGACATGGCAATGCACGTGGTGGCCGATCGCCACCTCGGCGTGCCGCAGAGCACGGCCGACGCCTTTGTCTTGCTCGAGCGAGCAGGACTCATCGGTGGCCCGCTGGCCGCTTCCCTGTGCGGCATGGTCGGTTTTCGAAATGTCGCTGTGCATCAATATGAGGACCTCGACATGAACGTGTTGCGCTGGATCATCGACTCCGGGTATCGCGATTGGATCGGACTGGGCGAAGCCCTCGGCGTGGCGATTCGGCCCTGAAACGCTCGTGCTCATGGCGATCGACGCCGGCGTTGCCGCGACTGCCGGCCTTCGCCGCCGCGATTTCGTCCGCTCACGCCTTTCTGGAGAGCCGCGTCAAGTTTTCCGGCAAGCCCAACGAGACAGCGCCGCAGGATTCCCCGATTCGTGCCAACCGCGCTCGTCAACGCTGAGGCAATCACGTTCGTATCGACGACGATTCGATTCCTCTCCATGAGCTCACGATGGCATATGTGCTGTCGTGACGGAATGCGTGTGCCCCCCGGAAAACCGGCCCCACCCACCGCGGCCGACCTGCTCGTCGTCAGCGGCGACCTGAACCTCGATCCCGGCAACGCCTCGCTCCTCACGCTGGCCGATCTCGCCTCGAGCGTGCAGCCATTCGTGGAAGACACGACGATCTTCGCGATGATCAACTACTCAGGTGCCTGGAACGGCGGTCTCTTCACCTATGGCGGAAACGTGCTCTCCGACGGAAGTCGCTTCAACGTCGGCAGCCAGCAGTGGGAGATCGACTACAACTCGTCCACCGGCGGCGACAACTTCACCAGCGACTACCTGCCGAGCAGCAGCTTCGTGACCGTGATGGCCGTGCCCGAGCCGGCAACGCTCGTCCTCGTCGGCATCGGTACGGGTCTTGCCGCCCTCGCCGCGGCCGCCATCTGCCGTCGCGGGCGATCCTTTTGAAGTCAGTGCCTCCGCTGGCACAGCCCCACGCCTTACGGCGTTGGGCTTTCACGATCGGCCTGCCCGCAAGGCCCGGATTCGAACCCTTACGGCGCTGGGCTTCTACGCCCCCTGCCCGTGAAAGCCGACCGGCCGTAAGGCCGCGGGCAATCCGCCTTCTCCTCCCCTCGGGCACTGCCCTCTTCCCGGTTTTTGGAGCAGTGCTCGCGGGAAAGGAGGGGGCGGTTCGTGTGGCGTGCCAGAGCGAGACGCGCGGCCCCGGCAGGAGACCGTCCAACCGCAGCTTCGGCGGAGTAAGATGGTGTCATGGGTGACGAACAAGTTTTTCCACGAATGCGGCCCAGTGTGAGCCACGCTGCATCGCGGCAGGCCGAGATCGACCGTGTCCGTCGCATGACCGTCGAGGAGCGGGTCAAGGCCGCCTTGGGCATGGCGTCGCGATTCGCGGCGTTGCAGCCCGCGCCCCGCAAGGTGTGATCAATGACCGACCCCGATGCGCTGATTCAGGCCGCCGAAGAGATCGCCGCAGTGCTCCAATCGCAAGGCGTGGGGGCCGTGGTGATCGGGGCGGTCGCCCTCGCGGCTCACGGCTACGTGCGGTTCACGGAAGACCTCGACCTCGGCGTGAATACCGATCTCGACACACTCAACCGTGTCGCTGACGCCTTGCGAACGGGAGGGTACGACGTCGAAATTCGGGAGCCAGACGGCGAAGATCCACTCGGAGGCGTCGTCGATGTCCGAGGCCCCTTCGGTCTCGTTCAGATTGTGAACTACGGCGGCCGGTTTCCGGCCGTCATCGACGGCGGACTCGCGGCGGCCGACACGGTCATCCGACCCGGCAGTCACCTGCGGATCGTGCCGCTTCCCCACCTCATCGCACTCAAACTCTATGCCGGCGGCACGAAGTCCTGCGCCGACATCGTGGAACTGCTGTCTCGCAACCCCGATGCCGACACGGCCGCGATCCGCGACATCTGCCGTAACTGGCGGCTCCGAGGGCTCGATCCGCTCATCGACGAAGCACGAGCCGGATCGTAGGGGCTGCAGGGAGCACCGAACCGCGATGGGCGGCCATGGGCACACCGCTCTGAATCCGGGCTCGTCACGGGCGCGACCCCACGCCTCACCGTGTTGGGCTTTCACAATGCTTTGCCGGTGAAAGCCGTCAGGCCGCGGGCAAACCGCCCTCCCTATCCCCGAGTACCCGCGCGCGGGTACTTGCATCGCCAGCAGCGGCCGCTGTACTTTCGCTCGCTGTTTCCAATCCCCGCCGGGGCGGGCTCTCGGAAGCCGCCGACCGTCTCGAATCTGAAAAGGACCGCTACTGACCTCGTGAGTTCGTTGCAGGAAGCCTGATTCCGGCCATGGCCGGAGCGCGGGCGGTGCAGCGCGGACCGAGGAACGTGCGGAGTCCTGCGCCCTGGAGCCTGCTGCTCCACGGGCCGCCCATGGATCGCATGGCCCGGCCGCAGTGTCACCGCGCACCGAGATGCTCCTGCGCGACTTCACGAGGCCCACCAGGAGGCACAGCCCGTGAACCGATTTTCATCCGCGCGTCTCGGATCGCGGCCACGGTGCGAGCTGCGCCCGACTGCGCCCATCGGCACAGCCGTGGTCGCGCTCGCCACGGGTCTCGTGGTGGCGGTCGCGCATGCGCAAAACACGTCGCAGACGCTCGATGCCACGAGCGGCACCGCCACACTCTCAACCAGCTACACCACCGGCACGTCGGGCACGACTGGGCTCACACTCAACATGGGCTTCTTCGTGGACTACCTCGCCGTGGGCGGCGGCGGCGGCGGCGGCTCGAACGTGGGTGGTGGCGGTGGTGGCGGCGGTCTTACAACCGGCACGACCACGGTGACGGCCACCACCTACGCGATCACGGTCGGCACGGGTGGCGGCGGCGGCACGCTGGGCGCCGGCGGGGCCGCCGGCGGGTTCAGCCTCGCGTTCAGCGGCAGCGCGGCCGGCGGCTTGGGCGCTTCTCGGAGCGGAGGCGCCTCGGGGGCACCGCAGTCCAAGTCGGGCGGCACGGGGTGGGTCAACAGCGGTGGCGACGGCGCCTCCGGCGGCGGCGGCGGTGGCGCGAACGCCACCGGAAACAACGGCGGCACGAACAGCGTAGGGGGTGCCGGAGGAAGCGGCCTCGCATCGACGATCACTGGTTCGAGCGTGACCTATTCCGGCGGCGGCGGCGGCGGCAACGAGTACACGGCCGGTGCGGGCACGGCCGCAGGCGCAGGCGGCAGCGGTGGCGGCGGCAATGGTGGCAGGGGAGCCTCCGGCGCGAGCGGTGCCAGCAATGGCACATTTTTTGGCGGCGGTGGCGGTGGCGGCGGTGGCTTCAACGGTGCCGGTGGCCGCGGT
>Ga0209229_10001150_pt1 | contig 10880 bp, 9 predicted proteins | sample SanBayMetagenome_FD_187466 | JGI IMG/M metagenome (GOLD analysis project Ga0209229, IMG submission 187466) | Freshwater and sediment microbial communities from dead zone in Sandusky Bay, Ohio, USA (SPAdes) (version 2) | ecosystem: Environmental > Aquatic > Freshwater > Lentic > Sediment | place... | reverse complement strand
ATCAAGACCCATTATTATATGGGGCAAGAAACAGTTTTATTTGAATCTTTACCTTGGTTCCGTTTACATTTTGTTGAGAATGAAGGAATGGCATACGGTTGGAAGCTGGGGGGTACCTGGGGTAAAATTGCGCTTACGTCTTTTAGATTCGTTGCTGTTATCGTAGGAACCTTCTATCTTTTGTCAATCATCAAAAAGCACTACCATAAAGGCTATATTATTTGCGTCTCTTTTATCTATGCAGGAGCTATTGGTAATTTGATTGATAGTCTTTTTTATGGGATGATTTTTGAGTTTAGCGATGTGTATGCTCAAAATCTGGCTAAGGGTTTTTGGCAAGAAGGATTTAAGGTAGGGTATGAAGGTTTTTTACATGGCAGGGTAGTAGATATGCTCTATTTCCCCATTATTGAAAATGGTAGATTTCCAGATTGGTTGCCAATTTGGGGAGGAGAAAGTTTTGAATTCTTTAGACCTGTGTTCAACATAGCGGATGTTGCTATTTCTGGAGGAGTATTTGCATTAATTGTTTTTCAAAATAAATTTTTTCCTGAGCCCGAAGTCAAAAAAGAGGAAACCCCGACAAATCAAGATACTGAATCCTAGCCACCCCAACCTTCTCTGTCGAGGTTCCTGTATTGAATGGCCTCTGCTATATGTTCTGTTTTTATTGTTTCACTGCTATCTAAATCTGCAATTGTCCTGGATACCTTTATGATTCTATCATATGCTCTTGCCGATAGATTTAATCTTTGCATAGCTTGTTTTAAGAGTTGCTGACTAGCTTCATTTAGTGTACAAATTTTCTTTACATCAGCAGTGCTCATTTGCGCATTCGCATATATTCCATTTTTATTCTTGAATCTTTCTGCTTGGATATTTCTTGCTTGAATCACTCTTTCTCTTATACAGCTTGAATGTTCACCTGTTTGTTGAGAGGCTAATTCATTAAATGCAACAGGTGTTACCTCTACATGCAAATCAATTCTATCTAATAATGGACCTGATATCCTGTTCAGGTATTTGCCTACAATACCAGGCTGACAACTACAGTGTTTTTCAGGATGATTGTAAAAGCCACAAGGGCAGGGATTCATTGATGCTACTAACATGAATGAAGCAGGAAAATCAATTGCAATTTTGGCTCTTGAAATGGTTACTTTTCGTTCTTCCATAGGCTGACGCATCACTTCGAGTACAGTTCTTTTGAACTCTGGTAGTTCATCTAGAAAAAGTACACCATTGTGGGACAATGAAATCTCACCGGGTTGAGGAGTAGAGCCTCCTCCAACTAAAGCTATATCACTAATAGTATGATGAGGATTTCTAAAAGGTCTTTTGGTAATTAAAGTTGAGTGTTCTGGTAGTTTGCCAGCAACACTATGGATTTTTGTACTTTCAAGGGCTTCATCTAAAGAGAGTGGTGGAAGTATAGAAGGTAATCGCTTTGCAAGCATGGTTTTCCCGGCACCGGGCGGACCGATGAGAATTACATTATGTCCGCCCGCTGCCGCGATTTCCAATGCACGTTTAATATTTTCTTGTCCCTTTACTTCTGCAAAATCATGATCAAACGCTACTTGAGCTTCATGAAATTCTTTTTGAATATTGATACTTACAGGTAATGTTTTGTTCCCTTCTGAATTCATGAACTCAATCACTTCCTTGATGGATAGCATCCCATATACCTGAATTCCATTCACCAATGCTGCTTCTTTCGCATTGGCTTCTGGTAGAATAATCCCTTTGAAGCCCTCTTTCCTGGCTTGAACTGCTATGGGTAAGGCGCCTTTAATTGGGCGTAATTCACCATCAAGGCTCAGTTCTCCCATCATGATAAAGCCATCGAATTTATCTGATAAAATAATTTGTTCTGAGGCTGCGAGAATACCAATGGCAATTGGGAGATCAAATGCCGTTCCACCCTTTCTGATATCTGCTGGTGCAAGATTGACAACAATTCTAGTCCTTGGCATTTCAAATTTGTTGGTCTTGATTGAACTCTCAATTCTTTGCATGCTCTCCTTGATGGCAGAATCGGGTAGACCTACAATACAATATTCTTTTCCTTGAGCAGTCCAGTTGACCTCAATTGTTATTGTAATGGCTTCTACACCGTAAACTGCACTACCATAGATTTTCACAAACATATTGTGAAGGTAGTTTGACAGCTTATGGTTGAAAAGTGAATTGCAACGCTGTAAAATGGAAAATGCTCGAAAATTCTTGGTGTTTAAACAGCAGTAGTGTTATTGCCTATATCGTCTAATAATTTCGTTACTCCTTCTTTTTGTAGAATCAAGTATCCCATTCTATCCTGGCTAATACCATCTTTGAGTTGGTAACTAAAAAATAACTCGTTGTTGATGAGTTGGGTTTCAAAATATTTAAAACTTATGGACGGAAGAGTTTTTAACTCTTCTCCAATTTCATAGAGGTGAGTGGATAAGATGAATAAACCATTTTGCATTTTGATTAAACCTTTAATTACAGCTGTGGAGCACTTCATGGCGTCTTGTATATTGGTTCCTTTGAATATTTCATCAATTAATACTAACCACCTTTTTCCATTTGTAATCTTTATTATTGTCTCTCTGATACGTTTAACTTCATTGAAAAAGTAACTTTCACCTTTCACTAAATTGTCCTCAACATTGATGTTAGTTAATATGCCGTCAAATAAAGTCAGTTGCATCTGAAATGCTGGTACTCCCATTCCTAAATGGGCCAAGTACACAGATAATCCAATTGCTTTTATCAGGGTACTCTTACCGGCCATATTGGCACCAGTTAGAAAAATAAAATTGGCGTTTTTGTCCATGGTTAAATCATAAGCTACAGGTTCAGCCAACATGATGTGTTTTAGCCCTTTGGCATTGATTACAGGCGCATATTGATCTATGAAGTCAGGAGATAAAAGCTTTAGTGAATGGTTAGCAAATGCCATTGCATACCAGGCATCTAATTGACCATATATAGTGATTAACTTTCTTACATCAGCAATCATATCTACATGAAAAAGGCTACCAAACGAAAGTATTGAAGCCCTAGTTAAGGAGGAGAAGTTATTATGAGAGTTAAACTCGGTCAATCTTCGATTTTTAATAATGCGTTCAGCATCTTGAAGAAGCATAGCAAGTTTTGGTGGTATACTCTGATTGTTGAAAAACAAAATGATTGATTCGAAGCCCTTGATAAATTCAAACATCTGGTTCATTGAAAAATGTATCATGGCATAATCTGCTGGGTGAAGCAGCTTGTATAATAGCGCTCTGATAAAATCAGGATGTTTTGGAATAGTATCAGGGTTCTCATCTAGAAACTTTTCAATAATGAGAAGTGTGCCATTGGTTATTCTTGTTGGCCATTCATGAATTTTATTTTCATATAAGCTCAGAATTGCTTGTGTTTCATGAATATCTTTCAGATTATCAAAAGGAGAAGAAAATAGCTGGTATAAAGCGGATTTTCCTTCTGATGTTCTTGTATAATCTATCTTTGCAAATAGGGAGTAATCATCTTCTTTGTGAAAAACTGCAAGATCATATAAAGTAGTTTTATCTACTCTCATGTTAATCTCGATTGAACTTAAGTCGCATGCCTCTATACGATGTATCAACCTTGCCGTTTTCATAAACAGGATAACCGTTTACAAATGTTTTTTCAATGGTGGCGGGGAATTCAAATCCTTCAAACGGACTCCATCCACATTTATACAGGATATTTTCTTTGGTTACCGTAGTCTTTTTGTTAAGGTCGACTAATACTACATCAGCGTAATAACCTTCTCGAATAAAACCACGTTCAGCAATTTGAAAACATTTTGCTGGCGCATGACTCATTTTTTCAACTATTTTTTCTATGGAAATTTTTCCTTCTTTAAAGTAGTGCAACATAAGCAGAAGACTGTGTTGCACCAATGGTAAACCTGCATAAGAATGATGGTAGTCGCCCGATTTTTCTTCAATAGTATGAGGTGCATGGTCGGTTGCGATGATGTCAAGTCTATCATCTAATAATGCTTCCCAAAGGGCAGATTTGTTTTCTTTTGATTTGATTGCAGGGTTGCATTTTATTTTATTCCCTAATAATGCGTAGTCATCGGCAGTAAAATGTAAATGGTGAATGCAGACTTCAGAGGTAATTCTCTTTTCCTCAAGTGGAATGAGATTGGTGAAGAGTTGTAATTCCTTGGCTGTAGATATATGCAGGATATGTAATCTAGTATTGTTCCTCTTTGCTAATTGTACTGCCATTAATGAAGATTCAAAGCATGCTTCCACATTTCTGATAATGGGATGATCTGATGGTATGATTGGCTTACCTGATTGTTCAAAAGATGCAAGATTAGCTTTGATAATTCTTTCATCTTCACAATGTGTGGCAATAAGTAATTCGCTATCACGGAAAACTCTATCAAGTGTTAAGTGGTTATCCACCAGCATATTACCTGTTGAAGATCCCATGAATATCTTGACACCACAGACATCACTTTTTTTATTATTTGTTTTGAGGACCTCCTCTGTATTATCATTAGAAGTCCCCATAAAGAAAGAATAATTAGCCGGAGAGCTATTAGCTGCGATTTGGTACTTTTCTTCCAGTAATTCCTGAGTAAGGGCTGCAGGTTTGGTATTGGGCATTTCCATGAAACTTGTAGTGCCACCAGTTACTGCTGCAATTGATTCAGTATGAATATTTGCTTTGTGGGTTAAACCAGGTTCTCTGAAATGAACTTGGTCATCTATTACACCAGGTAACAGGTATTTACCTTCTCCGTTTATTTCAATGGCGTTATACGTATTATCAATAACTTGACTAATTTTAGAAATCTTTTTATCCTCGATTAACACATCGCCACTATGAATTTTTCCTTCGTTGACTATACTGGTGTTTTTAATCAAATATCTCTTCATAATCGTATTGTATTTACTAAACTGCAAATTATAAAATCCTTTTTGCTCTTTGCTCTTTTTATTTCTCCTCATTTAACAAATGGTCAGTCTACTTTGTTTCAGCAGGGCTCAAAGGATTACATTCTGTTGGATCGATTGGAAATAAAAATGCAAACCGACAGTAATTTGAATTTTTCCGCATTTAAGCCCTATAATCGTCAGTGGTGGGCTTCCTCACTGGAAAAAGCAACACTTAACGCAGATCGGTTGAACTTAAGCTCAATCGATATTTATAATATAAGCCGTGCTAAATTGAATCACCTGGAATGGACCAGCCGCGGTAAGTCAGCTATACCTGCTAAACATCCTTTATTGAAATCTTTTTACAAAGACCCAGCCAATTTTATATTGGTCAACCAAGATGATTTTTTTCTTTCTGTTAACCCTGTTTTGCAATTGCAGGGTATGCGCGACAATCAATCTAAGCAGACCCATTATTTGAACTCAAGAGGAATGGCAGTAAGATCACAAATTGGCAATAGAATAGGATTTCAGTTGTATGTGACGGAGAACCTGGAGCGACCACCAGTATTTGCAAAAAAAGAATTTGATCAATATCGTGCTGTTCCTGGTGCAGGATTGTATAAGCGTTACAAAGAGACAGGATATGATTCTTGGGATGCACGTGGCTCTCTGTTTATAAAGCCCTCCAAATACCTCGACGTGCAACTAGGGCATGATAAAATATTTATTGGTAACGGTTATAGAAGTCTGTTTATGGCCGACCAATCAGCTAGTCATGCCTACCTCAATTTAAATTTGAGGGCATGGAAATTTAATTATTCAAGTAGGGTGATGGAGCTTCAGCCTCAATATACCAGAAGGGGATTAGGAGAGGATACTTTGCTTTGGAAAAAGTATGCAACTCTGCATTATTTGAGTATTAATGCCACAAAGTGGCTTACAATGGGGTTATTTGAAGGAGTGGTGTACGGACGTCAAAATCGATTTGAGTTTAACTATTTGAATCCTATTATTTTTCTTCGTGCAGCTGAGTTGAATGTAGGTAGTCCGGATAACTCTTTCATTGGCTTTGATGTTAAAGCCAATCTTGCAAAGCGTGTACAGGTATACGGACAAGTAATGCTTGATGAATTTTATACCAAATTTATTAAAGAAAGAAAGGGATGGTGGGCCAACAAATGGGCCTTTCAAGCTGGGATGAAATATATTGATGCTTTTGGTGTTGACAACTTGGATGTGCAATTGGAGACCAATTGGATCAGACCATTTACTTATTCTCATTTTGATACGGTTGCTAACTATACCCATTATAACCAACCATTGGCCCATCCTTTGCATTCCAATGTTAAAGAATACATCGCAATTGCCAAATATCAACCTGCACCTAAATGGTATATGCAGTTAACAAGTATTTACTGGCGAAAAGGGGTGGATGTGAATGGTGTTAATTACGGCACTAATATTTTCAGGGACAGTGACACAAGGCCAACTCAGGAAGGTTTTTTCTTCTTCACACCACAGGCTAAAAATAGTTATAATTTGAACTACTGGCTTGCATTTGAACCCATGGAAAATTTATTTTTGGAGGCAAATTTTACTGCAAGAAAATCCGGAGCAGAGGCAATTAATTATTTTGGAACTCTTGGTATAAGGCTAAATATGCAGAGAAGGGTATATGATTATTAGCGTCTTCTTCCTCCCAATCCACCTCCTTCAAAGTGAAGTGAAAACATAATCATTCTGCTGTTCATTTTATCAATCACACTTGAATAGATTAACTCTTCATCCCTTGCATGAACATTGGATAGACCATAACTAAACTTGACTTCCGGAGAAAGTATAAAGTAGGGGAAGAAAAACTGAAATCCAATCCCCCCTTCAATACCATAATCAGATTTTTTAACTTTGAGCATGTTCTCGGTATTTCTTGCAGCTGAGTTACTGGCTAAATCAAAATCATATTTCACACCAGCTAGGGTATAGACCCTGAAATTTTTTATCCTATCACTTTTTAACCTCAGTTGCAAGGGGAAGCTCATCACAATTGATTCTACTTTTTGGGGATCAGTTCCTGGGTTAAGATTAGAAGCTGGATCAACAGTATATAGAAATTTCTTTTCACTGAAAATGAGGTTCAAGGGATATCCTCTTAAATCTAGGTGTTTAGTCAATTGTAAATTAGCCATGATACCCAGATGAATTCTGCCAGCATTTACAGATTCAACAGATTTGATTGGATTATTAGGATTTAAAAACGATGAATGATGTGATAGGCTGTAGTGAGAAGTATTGTATCCTAGGACTATACCAAAATAGTACAGTTTATCGTCGTGGTCGGGTAAATTAGGTTCAAAGGCTCTTTGTGCAAAAGAGCAATTTACAAGCAATAAGAGTAAACCAAGGGTAGTTATTTTTCTCCGGTATAAATGGTACATATGCCGAAACTTAGGGTTTTGATATTAGTTTTATTGAAGCCGGCATTTTCTAATACCGACGCGAAGGCTTTTCCTTCTGGAAATTTTTGTACAGAATCATTTAAATATTGGTATGCATTTCTGTTTTTGGAAAATAGTCCGCCCATTCCTGGAGTAACTACATTCATATAGAGAGTATAAAATTGTTTTACTAGTGGAAGCTTCGGTTTTGAAAACTCAAGAACAACTATAGTGCCATTTTTTTTGAGCACGCGAAAAATTTCCCCAATTCCCTTTTCAAGGTTTTGAAAATTGCGTACGCCAAAGGAAACAGTTACAGCATCGAAACTCTCATCAGGGAAGTGAATTGATTCACTATCTCCAGACTGTAATTCAATAATATTGGAAAGTTGTTGTGTGGCTATTTTTTGTCTCCCAAAGGATAGCATCCCCTCTGATATGTCAATACCTACAATTTTCTTGGGTTGTAGCATCTTCGAAGCCATGATGGCTAGGTCGGCTGTACCTGTAGCAACATCCAGGATGGTTTCAGGATGCTTTTTTTTGAGCAGGCTGAGTGCTTTCTTTCTCCAGCTGATGTCTATTCCGGCTGATAAAAAGCGGTTCAAGAAATCGTATTTAGGTGCGATTTGATCGAACATCAAGGCTACCTGTTCTTTTTTCGGTAAATTTGAAGCCTGATCTGGCACGATTGTATCGTGAGCAAAGTTTCCCATCAGCACAAAAGTAAACAAAATCGCTGCAAGCGCTCTTAAAGGAATTGTAAATCTGAATATGATCATTCGAAAAGCAACATATGTTATCAGCAGTCCAGATGTAGCCTCTTGTCCCAAAGCCGACAAACCTGAATATGCTTTTATTGGCAGGAGCAATGTGGGTAAATCTTCTTTGATCAACATGCTGACTGATATCAAGAATTTGGCAAAGACATCTGCAACGCCTGGGAAAACACAGCTCATTAATCATTTTGTGGTAGATAGTAAATCTGCTGAAAAATCTCCTGCTTTACTTTGGTACTTGGTAGATTTACCTGGCTATGGATTTGCAAAAGTATCTGCCAGTCAGCGTAAACGATGGGAAAAGATGATTGAAGGCTATCTCCGTACAAGAGAAACCTTGGTCAATACTTTTATATTGATTGATTCAAGACATGAACCGCAGCAATTGGATCTTGAATTTATCAATCAATTAGGTGCATGGGGTATTCCATTTTCTATTGTTTTTACTAAATCAGATAAAGAGACCCAAAAAGTTGTTAGCGCAAACGTCAAGCAATTCTCAGATGCTTTGTTGTCTACTTGGGAAGAGCTTCCTCCTATCTATATCACCAGTGCTGAAAAGAAGACTGGTAGAAAAGCAATTTTAACTGCTATTGCCAACATGAACGAAATCTATCAGGAAATGTCAAAAAGAAGTCAAGGATGAAATTTCCTGCTCGCATCCCCTTTTGGGTAAAATGGATTTATCCTTCATTCGTCTGGCAAATGCCTTCAAATGAAAAGGCTCTTTATTTAACCTTTGATGATGGCCCACATCCTACAATAACCCCTCTTGTTCTAGATCTTTTAGCAGAATATCAAGCAAAAGCGACTTTCTTCTGTATAGGAGATCGTGTAAAAAGGTATCCTGAAATCATGGAAAGAATTTTGGCAGAGGGTCATTCCATAGGAAATCATACCCAGCATCATGTAAATGGATGGAACAGTTCGGTTTCAGCTTATGCAGAGGAAGTGCGTAAGGCATCATACTTGATCCCATCAAAATTATTTAGGCCTCCTTATGGCAGAATAAAACGAAAACAGGCTAATCTTTTAGAAAATGAGGGGTATAAAATTATCATGTGGACGATTCTAACTGCCGATTACGATCAATCGTTAAACAAAGAGGAGTGTGCAATCAGGGTAGTCAGTCATATTGACAACGGTTATATCTACTTGTTTCACGATTCTGAAAAGGGAGAGGAGAAGGTGATGTATACGTTACCAGAACTTTTAAAACAGGCTTCAGCAAAGGGTTTTCTGTTTAAAAGAATTGACGAGGAAGGTTGATTTCTTTTACAAAAGGTAGGGCTAAGGTAGAAACCTCGGCCCGTTTTTAATCCGTACCCTATGAAAACTGTATGAAAGATACTAATCTTTTTATTTTATTTGCCAAAAATTACCCCCAAATCATATGGTAGATACCCACAGCCATTTATATAGTGAGGAGTTTAACAAGGATATAGTGGACGTATTACAGAAAAGTAAGGTAGCTGGCATATCAAGGGTTTACCTTCCAGCTATTGATAGCAATTCGCATGAATTGATGTTAGCATTAGCGGATAAACATCCCGATTATTGTATTCCTATGATGGGTTTGCATCCTTGTTATGTTGATGAACGTTTTCAGGCTGAACTTGCATTAGTCAAAGATTGGCTAGAGAAAAGACCTTTTGCTGCAATTGGGGAAATTGGGCTAGATTTTTATCATTCAATTGAATTTAGGTCTCAACAGGAATTAGCCTTTCAGATCCAGATTGAGTGGGCCATTGCAAAAGACATACCAATAGTTATTCATTCAAGAAGTTCAATGGATGAATGTATCAAAATGATTGCAGTTCATGGAAAAGGCAAAGCAAGAGGAATATTTCACTGTTTTGGTGGAGATGAGCGACAAGCAAAAAAAGTTATTGAGCTTGGATTTTATCTAGGGATAGGTGGTGTGGTTACTTATAAGAATGCGGGGCTTGCTAAAATAGTTGAAGAAACTTCATTGGAGCATTTGGTATTGGAAACAGATGCACCATACTTGTCGCCAGTGCCATTTAGAGGGAAAAGAAATGAAAGCAGTTATGTAGTGCATGTTGCACAAAAAATAGCAGAACTCAAAAATATTTCAATTGAGGAAGTGGATGAAATAACGACTGCTAACGCTAAAAAAATCTTCGCCTTCTGAGTGAATAGAATTAATTTTGCAGTCCTTCAAAAGGAGACTTGTCCGAGTGGTTGAAGGAGCACGCCTGGAAAGTGTGTATACTTCGAAAGGGGTATCGAGGGTTCGAATCCCTCAGTCTCCGCAAAGTCCAAACGCTATGTTTGGACTTTTTTATGGTGTAACGACACCAAGAATTCTTTAACTTTCCTATATGTCAAGATCAGTTTTAAAAATACATCCAGCCGATAATGTAATTGTGGCTTTAAAAAATCTTGCCTCAAAAAGTGAGGTTGAATTAGAAGGTGAAACTTTTACCCTACTCAATGAGATCCCAGCTAAACATAAATTTTATACAGAAGATTTGCAGGAAGGCTCATCTGTAAAAATGTATGGTGTGCTTGTGGGAAAAGTAATAAAAGCAGTAAAGCGTGGTGAATTAATGTCCACACAGAATATAAAACATGCAGCAGATCCATATGTTTACAGAAGTTTCAATTACAAGTGGTCTTTTCCAAATGTGACTAAATGGAAGAATAGAACTTTCAATGGTTATCATAGAAATGATGGAAGTGTTGGCACAGCTAACTATTGGTTGTTTATTCCAACAGTTTTC
>Ga0209229_10001149_pt1 | contig 10882 bp, 6 predicted proteins | sample SanBayMetagenome_FD_187466 | JGI IMG/M metagenome (GOLD analysis project Ga0209229, IMG submission 187466) | Freshwater and sediment microbial communities from dead zone in Sandusky Bay, Ohio, USA (SPAdes) (version 2) | ecosystem: Environmental > Aquatic > Freshwater > Lentic > Sediment | place... | reverse complement strand
TTACTTAACTGACGAACCGTTTGCGTCAATTCGTTATTGGCCGCTACCGGATCACCCGGACGGATCACGGCTATTCGGATCACATACGTACCCACGGCAGAGAAATCCGCCGGCGTCGAGAAATTAAAAACCAAGGTGGCACCGGCTGCCAGATTTGTAAGTGGCAGATTTTCAGAAACGATCGGGCCGCCGTTGATCTGATAGATAACTACCGATGGACCGGTAAAGGCCGCATCATCCAGATTCTTGATCCGAACCGAAATGGTTTGGTTAGACGGTAATACAATAGATGTATTCAGCCGACCCGACGCAGCCGGACTGATCAATGCATCCATTCGCAGATCATTATCGGAGATAGCACCTGCACACGTACCGCTATTGGGCTGACGGGAAATAGAAGTCGAACGGCGACCCGCCTTGCCATTCAGACGAGGTCGTACCCCCACCCAGTAAACAGAATCGCGTGATAACCCAGTAAACAAATAAGTAGTGGTTGTAGCCGGAACAATGGCAATGGATTGCATTTCCGTGCCGATCAACCGCATCACCTCATAATCCGTTGCACCCGCAACAGCTGTCCAGTTCATCGAGATATATGTCTCACATTGCGCGGGAGCCAAAGAAGCAATCGGTAATCCGATCATCAGGAAAGACTGAGAAGAGGAGATCGCTCCGTTCGCGCGACTGATCAACCGAACACGAACCTGATCGGACGTGATATTCGGTGTAATCCAGCTGTATTGGTCTGTAGTAGCTGTCAATCCATTCACAATGGTGATCCAACTCGCACCATTATCAGTTGAATATTCCAGGTTGTATCCATCGGAAGCGGCAACAGACTCCCATTGGATATTGATGGCTTGCCCGGGACGAAAAGATTCGTTACCCATCGGAAAAACCAATTTGGCAACAGCCGGCATCTGATCCCAGCTGATAAAATAGGTTTGCGTTACTGTATTCACTGAAGTCCCTCGAACCCGTATGGTATAATTTCCCGGCACCGGATTATACAAGGTGATCTGCTCAATATTATTGATGCGATCAACCCCCACACCTGCTACCTGATTCACCCGAGCAGCAACAGTGTCGAGGATGCGGGGAAGAAGAATGGTACCGTTGGGAGTCACTAACTCCAGGTCCAGATCATTGACCAATGCTCGAGAGGTAACCATAGAGGCTGCCGGATCGTTCCAATTCAGCATCACTTTCAAGACGGACTGACCCGCAGGTACAGCGATACTTCTCAGCGCAAACCCGCCGTGTATCACAGAACCGGAGGCAAATCGATTGTTTTCCAACATATCAAGCGAACGATCCAGATTCATCCATCCGAATCCAAATGTGTAATCCGGCCCCTCATTGCCTTTATCGGTGGCCCCGTTACAAAGCAGATTCTTTACCAGTGCATTGATCGGATTTGCTCCGTTGTTGAGTTGACGATACCGCTGGATCAACAATGCAGCGCCACCGGTTACGGCAGGAGCTGACATGCTGGTTCCGTTGTTCGTGTAATAGCTCCCGAAGCCGGTGGATACAACGGAGGCTCCTTGGGCGGTGATCTCGGGCTTGATCCGACCATCGATGACCGGACCGCGGCTGGAGAAGCCGGCGATCAGTCCATTGAATTGTGTAGCACCAACAGTTAATACATTTTTTGCGGACTGATAACTTCCCAATACGGTCTTGAATCCGGTTGCATACGGCGGGCAAGTCAGCGTACCACTATTACCTGCAGCATACACATGCAATAACTCCGGCAGATCGAATGCCTGCTGATCCCATGTTCTTGAGTAAAAATCATACAGCCCGTTATAGCCACACTCATTCACAATGGCGCCATATGAATTATTGGTAAGCACCATGCCCTCATCCCTCACGTACTGGGGTGCCATATCAAAAATATGATTGAAGTATTGTGAGATGAGTCGAGCACGAGGCACATAACCGACCAAGGTATCCGATAGAATTCCTCCTCCTGCAACCGTACCGGATACATGTACCCCATGCTGACCGGTACCATAGGCAAAACGACTGATCACTCTTCCCGTGAAATCCACATGCATCAGCGGATCTCCATTATCTCCCACACCGATCACCAATCCTTCACCCAGCAATCCGCGGCCACCTTGACTCAACGGTGCATTGGCCAGATTGGCACGTGACCCGACCCGACTCCTGAAATTGATCTCCTGATCGGGTGCCGGAATCGCCTGCACATACTCTACATATGGAAGCGAGGCTAAGACACTCAAGCGAGCCGTATCCAGGGAGACCTCGACGATATGTTGTTGGGCGAAACGTGTATTGCGAATCTCAAAACCAGACACATTCAATAATGATTGAAGCTGTGGCAGAGCTAGAGAGGCGCTGAATTGAATCCAGACATCGATCATTCCACCAGTACGAGTCGCCCAAGAAGGATATTTTTTAGAGAACAATTCAGGCGATAATTTCTCTAAAGGTTCCAGCATAAAAGCTGATCGAAGTCCGAGTGATTTTAACTTCTCCCATCCGGGCTTTCCAGTGATCGACGCCCGATACGAAAATGCATCTACATATTCATCCAATACAATTCCCAATGCCAACAACTCCTTGATCTGCGTGACGGTGGGGGTCGATTCAAATTGAAGAAGACAGATCCGCTTACCCTGCACCAATGGCTGTTGGTCCAGAAAACGAGGCCATTGAATGGCATCAATATTCGGGACAGGCGCCTTCAGTCCGCTTCTGAATTTTAAAACATACGGAGAAGGCGTTTGGGCCTCCGCGAGGATCAGCCCCAGCAGGGCGAACGATAACAAGAATATCTTTTTCATAACTAGGGTTCTTTAAAATTAAGCCGACTAACTCAATTTTTACTTTTCTGTTCAAGGATGATCTACCGTCTTCACAAACACACGCTCATGCATATTGTAAAGAATTCTGTGCAACTCGGCCATATCCCCCACACCCTCAACCACGAGCAAGAACAAACGACCCGTCTGCTTCAACTTGAAACGATTCGTACCTGTCTGCAGATAATCGAGAATCGAACGGAACGTTGCGGATTCAAAATAGGGTGAATCGGGCCGGTTGATAAAGAAACAACGAAGGGTTTTATCCTTCAGACTCATTTTTTCAAATCCAAGCTCCACAGCCAATTTTCGGCAACGGACGGTATCAAGCAACGCCACAACCGAATCAGGAAGCGGACCGAAACGATCGATCAACTCCTGCTGCATCTCAATCAGTGCTGCTTCATCGGCACAATCATCGAGTCGCTGATACAAACTCAACCGCTCGGCAATACTTTCCACATAGGTATCCGGCAATAAGATCTCCAGATCGGTATCGATGGTGCAGTCCTGTACAAAATCATCCTGCTTGGTGATCTCCTCCTGGAACAAATCCTGAAATTTCGAACGCTTCAATTCCCGAATGGCCTCCTCCAATATTTTTTGATAGGTCTCAAATCCGATGTCCGCCATGAAACCACTCTGCTCCCCACCCAATAAATTACCCGCTCCCCGAATATCCAGATCCCGCATCGCGATCTGAAAACCACTTCCCAGTTCACTGTGCTGCTCCAATGTTTGTAAACGTTTTCGACTATCGGCCGGCAACGTACTCATCGGAGGGGCTAATAAATAACAAAAAGCCTTTTTATTGCTTCTTCCAACTCGTCCGCGCAACTGATGAAGATCACTCAGCCCGAACTGATGCGCATTGTTGACGATGATCGTATTGACATTGGGAATATCCACGCCGCTCTCTACGATATTGGTACAAACCAGTACATCATATTTCCGATCAATGAAATCCAATATCCGTTCCTCCAATACATGTCCTTCCATCTGACCATGTGCAAACCCGATGCTCAGATCGGGACACAAGGCCTGGATCCAGTTCGTCATTTCGGCCAATCCCGCGATTCGATTGTGAATGAAAAACACCTGACCGCCGCGTTCCGTTTCGTAATAGATCGCTTCCCGGATCGCATCCTCCTGAAAAACCTGCACCTCCGTCTGGATCGGTTGCCGGTTCGGTGGAGGTGTATTGATGATGCTCAGATCTCTTGCCCCCATCAGCGAAAATTGCAGGGTGCGAGGGATCGGTGTTGCCGTAAGCGTCAGGCAATCCACTGCGGTACGCAATGTTTTGATCTTTTCTTTATGGGCTACTCCGAATTTCTGTTCCTCATCCACTACCAATAGACCCAGATCCTTGAAGGCGACATCTTTGGCAAGTAATCCATGTGTGCCGATGATGATGTCGATCTTTCCTTCCTTTACCAGCTGCAGGGTTTCTTTTTTCTCCTTGGCCGATTTGAATCGATTTATATAATCAACCTTCACCGGAAAATCTTTCAATCGCTCTTGAAAGGTCTTATAGTGCTGAAAGGCCAGGATCGTGGTGGGCACCAATACCGCAGCCTGCTTGCCATCGATGCAAGTTTTGAAGGCGGCACGGATCGCCACCTCCGTCTTCCCGAATCCGACATCACCGCAAACCAACCGATCCATGGGAGAGCCCGATTCCATGTCTTTCTTCACGTCAGCCGTTGCTCTACTTTGATCAGGCGTATCCTCGTACATGAATGACGACTCCAATTCAGTCTGCAAGTAATTGTCGGGCGAATGCGTAAATCCATTCAAGGCCTTACGCTTCGCATACAAGGTGATCAAGTCGAAGGCGATCTCCTTGACTTTAGCTTTTGTCTTCTCTTTTAATCTGCTCCAGGCATCAGATCCCAATTTATTGATCTTGGGCACCGAGCCCTCCTTACCGGTGAACTTGGCAATCTTATGCAGACTATTGATGTTCACATAAAGTATATCTGAATCCTTATAGATCAATCGCACCGCCTCCTGCATACGTCCGTTCACATCGATTTTTTGCAAACCACTGAATACACCTACTCCATGGTCGATGTGCGTCACAAAATCGCCGGGCTGCAGATCCCGCAGCGTTCGGATAGTGATCGCTTTGTTCTTGTTATAGGCTTGCTTGACTTTATACTTATGATAGCGCTGAAAGATCTGATGATCGGTATAGCAAACGATCTTCAAATCAGCATCGATAAACCCCTGATGGATCGAAGCGATCATGGGCTCGAAGACCAGCTCTGCCTGCAGATCATCGAAGATCTGTTGTAACCGCTCGAGTTGACGAGGATTCTCCGAGGCGATAGTTATTGCATATCCCTGTGCCGCATGTGCCTTCAGATCCCGGATCAGCAACTCAAACTGACGATTGAATGCCGGTTGCATTCTCGTTTGAAAATCACACGTCGCTTCCGAGTTGTTTGATTGATGCCCGAACGACAGGCGATGAAAACGTGTGAGTCCATTTTCAACTGAATCAATAGAGAGCAGATCATCTTTACTGGGTAAACGAACAAGGCCTCTTTCCTCGTCCTCAACAGGTCCAAGAGGAATCGCTTTTTCCAGGTAGGCGTCCAGGTCCAACAGCCAATCCCTCGCCTGCTCCATGGAAGTAGCTTCATCCTCCAGCCAAAAAATTGTATTGTCCGGTAGAAAATCAAATAAGGATATCTGCTCCGAATCGGAGGAAAGCGCCTCCACATGCGGGATGATATTCACCTGCAGGATCTTGCGTTCACTCAATTGTGTTTCCGGATCCACGATACGGATCGAATCGACCTCTGAACCGAACAACTCGATGCGATAAGGCTTGTCGTTCCCAAAAGAATAAATATCCAGAATGCCTCCGCGGATCGCGAACTGACCGGGTTCATAAACGAAATCGGTTCGCTGAAAACGATGTTTATCCAGTTGCTGTAACAACCCCGGAACATCCAAGGTGTCACCCGTCTTTATGGTGATCAGATGATCGGCGTAACGCGAGGCAGATTCTACTTTTTCCAATAAGGCCTGGGCGTAGGTGATCAGCATTTTTCGGTTGCCACCTTTACTGAAACGCATCAAAGCCTCGGTGCGGAGCATGACGTGCGAAGAACTCAATCGGATAAAATCCCGAGGGGATTTATAGGAGGATGGGAAATAGAACAGATCCAGGGCGCCGGTCAAACTTTCCATCGCATTGTGGAAATAGGCCGCTGATTCAGGTGAATCAAGAACCACCACATGATTCCATTTGGAAAAATCCTCGTGTTGATAGGCCGCTGCCAATACAAAACAAGCCGCACTGCCTTGCAGTCCGCCAAGATGTATTTGCTGAGGTTGGGGTAAAGAGATCCTGCCCCGCAGTTCTTCCAACCGGGGGTGCGCCGCGTATCGATTGACCAGTTCTGCCAGCGCCATTGCGCCGCAAAGATAAGCCACTATTGGCGGCTCAAGTGAATTCAAATCGATCCTTTTATTTCGTCGTATCTTTCTGTCAAATCTTCGCTCATGGCCCTGCAACCCTGGCGTACCGGCACCGTGATCCGGATCGTGGACGAAACATCCACTACCCGACGATTTTGGATCCGTGTCGATGAACTCGAGCGATTTGATTTTCAACCCGGGCAGTTTGTCACCCTCGACCTCCCCATTCACGAAAAACCCAACAAACGCTGGCGCAGCTACTCGATCGCCAGCTGGCCCGACGGAACCAATGTATTTGAGCTGGTGATCGTACTGCTCGAAGGTGGTGCCGGTACCACTTGGCTATTTGAAAATATCCGCATCGGTTCCGAACTCACCCTACGCGGCCCTCAAGGTGTTTTCACCTTGCCGGACCCACTAGATCGGGATCTTTTTATGATCTGCACCGGAACGGGCATCGCGCCATTCCGCTCCATGACCCACCACCTATTAACCAATAACATCCCACATCAAAACATCTACCTCATCTTCGGTTGCCGAACCTTCGGCGATGCCCTGTATGCACCCGAGCTGAAAGACCTGTCCCGAAAAGTGCCTAGCTTTCAATATATCACCACCTATTCAAGAGAGGAAATTGTCCATGAAGACCATTCGGTACGACAAGGATATGTGCACCAGGTATACGAGGAGATCTGCCGAAAAAACATCAGCATCGCGCCCGATGATCCGACCCAAACATGGGTCAAGCCCGCTTACTTCTACCTATGTGGCTGGAGAAATATGATCGATGAGGCCAAACAACGCATCCTGGATCTTGGATACGACAAGAAATCAATTCACTTGGAATTATACGGATGATCCTACGCAAGGCATTTTGATCAAACCGTGATCGCCTTCAAAACAAGGGACTTCAATTCAGCGATCGGAATGCGTTCCTGCTCCATCGAATCGCGATGACGAATCGTGACGGTGTTGTCTTCTTTGGTCTGATAATCGACCGTTACACAAAATGGCGTACCGAGTGCATCCATTCGACGATAGCGCTTACCGATCGAGTCTTTCTCTTCGTAAAAACAACGAAAATCTTTCCTACAAGCTGCAATGATCGACTCCGCGATCTCTGGTAGTCCGTCTTTTTTATTCAAGGGTAACACCGCCATTTTGATGGGTGCAAGCACCGGCGGTAATTTCAATACCACACGACTATCCTGCTTATCGGCCGTACTCAGGTCCTGCTCCTCATAGGCATGACTCATCACCGCCAGGAACATCCTGTCGAGACCAATGGAGGTTTCGATCACATAAGGAATGTAATTGCCGTATGGCTTGCCGGTTGACGGATCGACATCATTGTCGAAATATTGTTGCTTCTTCTTACTGAATTCCTGATGTTGCTTCAAGTCGAAATCCGTTCGGCTGTGAATACCCTCCAGCTCTTTGAATCCCATCGGAAAAGCAAATTCGATGTCACAGGCGGCATCTGCGTAGTGCGCCAACTTCACGTGATCGTGATAGCGATATTTTTCAGCAGGCAGGCCCAGCGCCAGGTGCCATTTCAGTCGCTCTGCCTTCCAGTATTCGTACCACTCTTTCTGAGAACCCGGACGAACAAAAAATTGCATCTCCATCTGCTCAAATTCGCGCATACGGAAGATGAACTGACGCGCAACGATCTCGTTGCGGAACGCCTTACCAACTTGCGCGATACCGAACGGAACTTTCATCCGGCCGGTCTTCTGTACATTCAGAAAATTGACGAAAATTCCCTGCGCCGTTTCCGGACGGAGATAAACTTTATTATCATCCCCATCAGTAGATCCGAATTCAGTGGCAAACATCAAATTAAACTGACGGATATCGGTCCAGTTACAAGTACCGCTGATCGAACAGGAAACCTTATTCGCTTCGATGAGCGACTTCAATCCGGAAAAATCATCCTTCCCCAACAAGGCTTCCATCTCCGCGATCAAAGCCTCTGCTTCTGCTCCTTTTCCGGCTTCATTTAATTTTTCGGCATGTGCTTCGATCAGATGATCGACCCGATAGCGTTTGTTGCTATCCTTATTGTCGATCATCGGGTCGTTGAAATTATCGACGTGACCACTGGCCTTCCAAGTGGTGGGATGCATGAAGATCGCGGCATCCAATCCCACGATATTATCCTGCAGCTGCGTCATGCTGCGCCACCAATGATCCTTGATGTTTTTTTTCAGCTCACTACCCATCTGGCCGTAATCATACACGGCTTGCAGTCCGTCATAGATCTCACTGCTGGGAAAAATAAACCCATATTCCTTACAATGGGCGATGATCGCGGGGAGTTGATTCGTCTCGTTGGCCATGGGCGCAAATATAAGTCGATTCACTGCAGCTTGGGGTTATCACGGTGCCGATCGACATCCCGATCCGTTTTCTTCCGGAGATTTTTTTCGAAGGCCTCCGTCAGGTTCACACCGGTCTGATTGGCGAGGCAGATAAGGACCCACAATACATCAGCCATCTCATCGGCCAATCGATCAGGAGACTCTCCCTGCTTGAAACTTTGATCACCATACGTACGCGCCAGGATCCGTGCCAGTTCACCGACCTCCTCGGTGAGGATCGCCATATTGGTGAGTTCACTGAAATAACGAACGCCGATGGTACGGATCCACTGATCCACCTGCTGCTGGGCCTCTTCGATCTTCATAGTTTATTCTTTGTTTTTTGTATCGATCCAAATGGTGACCGGACCGTCATTGACCAATTCCACTTCCATCATGGCACCGAATACTCCTGTCGGAACCGGTTTAGACAGATCAGCTTCCAATTGGAATATCATTTTTTCATACATGGGTTTGGCGAAATCAGGACGGGCCGCACGAATGAAAGAAGGACGATTTCCCTTCTTGGTGGCGGCATGTAGCGTGAACTGGCTGACCAACAATATGTCGCCGTTAACATCGGTCAGTGACAGATTCATCAAACCCTGATCGTCGTCAAACAATCGAAGTCCCACGATCTTTTTACTGAGCCAGATCAGGTCCTCTTCCGTATCCGACTCCTCCACCCCCAGCAACACAAGAAAGCCCTTGCCAATGGAACCGGATAGATTGCCCTCGACCTTAACAGATACTTTGGTCACTCGCTGGATCAATGCCCGCATGAAGAATGTAACTTTGAGGATAAAGGTACCGATCAAGCCCCGACGACCCATGAGACCCCAAGATCTTATTCCATACATCCGCTTTCAAACCACCCGCAGCGGCGGTAAAGGGGGACAAAATGTAAATAAGGTTGAAACAGCCGTCATCGCTTCTTTGAACATCGATACTCCCGGTCTCTTCACTGACGAACAACGTGCGCTGATCCATACAAAACTCAGCAACCGTATCAATGCCGAACAGGAACTGCAGGTCAAATCACAAGTACACCGATCGCAGTTGGCCAATAAAGAGGAGGCCATTGAAGTGCTTTATAAACTGATCCGACGGGCATTGGAAAGAAAAAGACCCCGCATCGCCACACAAGTAAATCGCGCGGCCAAAGAGAATCGCTTACAAGGAAAACGGATACAGGGAGAACGCAAATCGAATCGAAAAAAATTCAGACCCGATTCGGAATGAACCGCTTGATAAAACTCATACTGACCATCGGGCTGTTCGGGTTGCTTTCTGGGTGTAAAAAACAATCCGATCGGCTGCATACGGTTACGATCCAAACGCCCAGCGGATTTCCGGTAATGGAGCAGTCGGTTGATGCGTTGAATCTGACAGTAGAAGGCATCGCATTGGGGCGACGACTTTTTTACGACAAGCAACTTTCGGCGGATGTATCCGTGTCCTGCGGCACCTGTCACGAACAACGAGCGGCCTTCGGCACATTCGAACACGACCGCAGCCACGGTGTATTCAACTCACACACCCTACGCAATGCTCCGGCACTTTTCAATCTGCTCTGGCAAAAAAGTTTTCATTGGGATGGCGCATATGGTTCGATCCACGAGGAAGCCGCCCAACCGCTGACCGGATCCGTTGAAATGGGTATGAACTTCGATCGGATCAAAGAATATTTACAACAGGATGCCTCCTACCGGGAATCTTTCAAGCGCGTGTACGGAACCTGGTTCATTCGACCCGAACTGATCACGAACGCGATCAGCCAATTCACCGCCACCTTTATTTCTGCGAACAGTAAATATGACCGGGTAAAACAGGGAAGAGATGTATTTGATCCGTACGAGCAGTCCGGCTATCAGCTTTTTCAGTCCAAGTGCGCCAGCTGCCATACTGAACCCTTATTCACCGATCATAGTTTTCGGAATATCGGGCTGCCCGTCGATCCTAGCTTGAATGACTTGGGTAGATTCCGGATCACCGGAAACATCATGGACTCGCTTAAATTCAAAGTGCCCAGCCTGCGTAATGTTTCAGCCACTGCAAACTATATGCACGACGGCCGGTTTGCTACCGTGCAACAAGTCATTCGACATTATCGTTACGGAGTTGAACGATCGACCACGATTGACCCCTCGTTGCAAAATGGGATCGTAATGACTGATGTAGACGAGTACAACCTGATGCAATTCCTGAAATGCCTGACAGACTCCTCCTTCTTGAAGGAGCCGCGTTTGT
>Ga0209229_10001148_pt1 | contig 10885 bp, 7 predicted proteins | sample SanBayMetagenome_FD_187466 | JGI IMG/M metagenome (GOLD analysis project Ga0209229, IMG submission 187466) | Freshwater and sediment microbial communities from dead zone in Sandusky Bay, Ohio, USA (SPAdes) (version 2) | ecosystem: Environmental > Aquatic > Freshwater > Lentic > Sediment | place... | reverse complement strand
GGATAAGGGAAACTCTTGGGCTAGCTTACTCAGTTGGTAGTTTTAACAGCTCATATTATGATAGTGGAATATTTAGCATTTATGCTGGCAGCGACCATCAAAATGTAGAAAAGTTACTTACTAATTTAATAATTGAAATAAATAAAATTCGAGAACACATTTCAGAAGAGGAATTACAAAGAGCTAAATCGCAAATTAAAACGAGCATTTTAATGGCAGAAGAACGTCCTGAATATAAATCGGAAGAAATTGGTAAAAATTTTGCTCTTTTTGGAAAATATTTTTCTACTGATGAAGTGCTAAACGTAATAATGAATATAAACACGCGTAATTTAACTGAATGTGCTGAGAAAATTTTTGCTTCAAAGCCGACCTTATCGATTGTTGGGGAGAGGCCAGAAAGTTTTAATTTTAATCTGTTTAAATTATCCAATTGAATTAGGATTAAAATGAAATGGCTGTATGGTTAAGCTTTAAAAAAGCTTGCTCAAAAAAGTATAACCACTATAAAATAGTTATTTCCTAATCCATGCTCAATTCTAATATTTAAAACTAATGAAGGAAAAAATTTATACCGGCTCAAGTAAAACTCTTTATCAAGCTGATGAAGATTACGCCCTTATTATGTCATTTAATGATACTTTAAAACTGCAAGATAAAAGCTCAATAGTAATATCGGGTAAAGGGGCTATTAACAACAGCATTTCTGCGTTTTTAATACAGAAACTAGAATTGATAGGTGTAGAAACCCATTTTATTCAAAAAAATAATATGCGTCAGCAATTAATACAATTCGTAGATGTGTATCCTGTTCAAGTTCATGTATCTTCTTTAGCTTCGGGTAGATATGTTACGGATTTCGGTATGGAAGATGGCTTTGTTTTTGATTCCCCTATCATAGATTTTAGAGTAAAGAACGGCGATTTAAACTACCCTATTATTAATGAGCATCAGATATATAGTTTTTCTTGGTTAAGTAAAAAAGAAATAAAGAATTTAAAAAAAGTAGCTATTAGGGTACACGATTTCCTTACGGGTTTTTTTGCCGGTATCGGTATAAGGTTGGTTGATATAAAATTAGAATTTGGCAGAGTTTTCAATGGTGAAGACTATATAATAATGCTAACTGATGAAATTTCCCCGGATACTTGCAAATTATGGGATATGTATAATAATCAAAAGCTCTGTTATGAAATAGCAGAAACTAATCCTGACGATGTGATTAATGCTTATCAGGAAGTTTTGAAAAGGCTGAATATTAAAACAGATGTGTAAATGGTCAATTTGCATTTTCTGATATAAGGTCATAGACATGGATAAATCGGTAAAATTATATATATTTTTCTGCAGTTTATTTTGTACTGTCGTTATTACAGGTAATTTGATTTTCCAAAAATTTGTTACAGTTAATATCTTGTCCTTAGAATTTGAACTCTCTGTTGGTGTTCTCTTATATCCAGTTACTTTTCTAATTTCTGATTTAACTGCCGAGTTCTATGGTAATAAATACGCAAACCACATGATAAAAATGTCAGTTTTATGCAGTTTTATCGTTATGGGGCTAATTATGATAGGCGATTATTTTCCGGCAACATCTTGGTCAAATGTCGATGATAGTAGTTTTCATAAGATGTTTAGTGTATATGGCATAGCTTCAATTGCTTCAGTAGTTGCTACTTTTTTTGCTCAGCTATTGGATGTTAAAGTTTATTCTTATTTAAAAACTTTGACTGATTCAAAGCATTTATGGTTACGAAATAATCTCAGTACAATACTTGCGCAAATATTAGATACGATATTAGTATTAACTATACTTTGTTTAGCCGGTATTTTAGCTTGGGAAAATTACTACAAGGTAGCAACCAATTCAATTGTTTTTAAAGTAATAGCAGCTCTTGCAGATACACCTTTTTGTTATTTGGGACATTACCTAATTAGAAAGTTTATTATAAAGCCAAAAGTTTAGATTCTAGCATTTATACAGTTAATAACCTAACAATTGATATGAAACATAAATTATATGACAAATAGTATAGAATATGTTAACCCTGATGTAGTTTATCCAATTGAAAATTGGTATAGAACATGTTTTTTAAAAAATATTATAACCAATCCCCAAATTATAGTGGGTGATTATACCTATTATGATGATGCACAGGACGTGTATAATTTTGAAAAGAATGTAGTATATCTTTTTGATTTCATTGGCGATAGGCTAATAATCGGCAAGTTTTGTCAAATTGCTAGCGGCGCACGTTTTATAATGAATGGCGCAAACCACGCAATGAACGGTATTTCTACTTATCCTTTTGAAGTTTTTGGCAAAGGTTGGAGTAATGTTCCAAGTAATGATTTAAACAAAGGTGATACGGTAATCGGTAACGATGTATGGATTGGTAATTCAGCTACTATTATGCCTGGGGTTAAAATCGGCCATGGCGCTATTATCGGCACTAACGCTTTAGTTACGAAAGATGTTGCTCCTTATACAATAGTAGGCGGTAACCCAGGAAAATTAATAAGAAGTAGATTCGAGCAAAAAACTATAGATTTTCTTTTAGAACTTGCCTGGTGGGATTGGCCTATAGAAAAAATTACTAAATACGTAAATGCTATTGCTAGCGGACTTCTAGAAACCTTGAGAGCTCTATAAAGAAATACAATTACTAATGTAGTTGTATTTTTCCTAGAAATGTGTTAATAAAGAACGCTGATTTTGCGCCAAAAAATTATTCCAATTTCAGAAGCAAAAATTATAAAAGTTTATCGAATAAAATAATTATGCCTACAGCAGAAAAAAATAGAATTATTTCATTTTTAATATGGTTATTGATAACAATTTTTTATTGCTATCAGTGTGTATTACGTTCATTACCTAATATTATTCGCCATGATGTAATGTCAAATTTTAATATTGGTGCTAGTGAATTTGGTTCTTTTTCTGGTCTTTATTATATAGGTTATGTTTTTCTCCATATTCCAATAGGGATAGCAATTAGCAGAATTGGAGCAAGGGCTATATTGCCTATATGCATAGCTCTAACTGCTATAGGTCTGTTGCCGTTAATTTATCCTATGGGTTGGGATAGTGCCTTAATCGGGCGAGTTCTTACGGGAATAGGTTCTTCTGCCGCAGCTGTTGGAGCGCTGCAGATATTTAGAATTATATATCCTGCAAAATTTGCCAGAATGTTAGGGTTGATGGTTTCGGTAGGACTAATTGTAGCAGTATATGTTGGAAATCTAATTGTACCCGTTATTGTGTCAGTTGGGCTTGAGGCTACTTTGAAGGTATTACTATATTCCGGCCTAATACTTGCCATCCTTACCTATTACATCATGCCAAAATCAACAGAGGAAAAATCAGAGCGTAATCTTATTTCAGATGTTAAATCAGTAATTTGTAATTATAAATTATTACTTACCAGTTTTTTTGCCGGGTTAATGGTCGGTCCTATGGAAGGCTTTGCTGACGCTTGGGGCAGTGCGTTTTTAATAAATATCTATGCTATTGATAAAGTATATGCTGATTTCTTGATTTTATCTATATTACTTGGAATGAGCGCAGGCTGCGTTATATTACCTTATGTAGCTGATAAAACAGGTTATTATTTTGGGGTGACAATTACTTCCGGAATAGGTTTAATTATATGCTTTTATTATATACTAAGCGGGATTGCTAGTGTTGGCATCCTAGACTACGTTTGTATTGTTATTGGCGTTTTCTCTGCTTATCAGGTAGTTATGCTTGCTAAAATATCTACTTTTGTTTCCGAAGAGAGAAGCGGTTTAGCCGGAGCTGTTGCTAACATGATTATTATGGCGTTTGGATGGTTTTTCCATAATTCGATAGGGCTATCGTTAGATAATTTATGGGACGGAACAATGGCTGACGGTGTAAGACAATATAGTAATGATGCTTTCATAAAAAGCATTTCAATTATTCCAAGTGCAATAATTGTTTCTATAATTGGTTTATCAGCCATAGCAATCACAACTATAATAAAAGCACGGGCCCTGAAGAAAGCAAATTAGGAAATCTGTTTAATCTGATTCTCAATGTTAAAATTTTTGTTAAAGATTGCCTTCTTTAATATCTTTGAACATATTTGATATTATAAGGCCTTTTCTCCTGTTTTTCTAAAAATTTCTGTGTATTTGGCAATTGCTTTGCCACCCTACTATAGCATCGTTGCGACAACTGCTATTGAATTGAATTGGTTTTACAACTAATAATTTTAATTTACATCAACTTACTGCCATACTAAAAGTCGTTATATTCTTTAATAACTCAAGACTGACTGAATTAGGTTAGTGTTCTAAGCGTTAAAGAGGATAATTTTTGATCACAACTATTTAAGAAGGACCAGCGTGTCATTTATTAAGAAAAAATTAGATAAAGGCCTTTATAACGCTTTATCAGAGGACTTCGTACCTATTGCATGCCATTATGATAAGAATACTTTACTTACTAAAAACGGTGAATTACTACAGATTTTTCAGATTAATGGTATTAATTCAGAAAAAATTAGCAAGAAGCTCTCGAATCTTCGAGTAGTTGTAAGAAGTGCTATTAGTAATAATGTTGAAGGAGACCAGCTAGCTTTCTGGATTCATACAATAAGGCGTAAAGCAAATCTTGATGATACCCTGCCGTACAATAATGTGTTTTCAGCAAATATTCACGAGATATGGAAAAACAAAAATTATTGGCATGATAAGTTTGTTAACTGTTTATATATTACGGTTCTTCACGATGCACCAGAGCTAAAACTGAAGAATTTTAACTCCCTTGTTAATTCACTTTCAGCAAGTAGAATTGCAGATTTTGAGATTAATTATTTTGCTAAAGCAGTTAAAACCTTGAGTGCAACTGTTGATAAGCTAATATTGGATCTGGAAGAATATGGGGCTGAAAAACTGGGTATTAGAATAGAAGAGGAACGATGCTATTCTGATTTGATGTTTTTATACAGAAGAATTATGCAACTTAATGAAGAGCAGTGTGTATTGCCGGTTACTGATATTTCAATTGCTCTTTCTTCTCATCAATACGCAGTCGGTAATGATATGATAGAGGTAATAGGCGATAACGGCAAAAAATTTGCGGCTTTGTTATCGATAAAAGAATATCAAGAGGTATCTTCCGATGCTTTAGATAAATTTTTGCAGATACCTGTTGAAATGGTTGCAACTGAAGTTTTTTATTTTGTTGATAAAAGTAAGGTGATTCCGTTATTTGCGGATCAAGCTTATATAGCCGATATTAGCGGTGATGCTGAGCTAAAATCTCTCAGTGGTTTAGACAAAATTTTAAAAGAGACTGATGATAAAAATTATTTTTGCCATCAACAAATATCTTGTATGATAATCGGTGATGATGCTAAAGAACTTAACAAACAAGTTAAGCAAGCTTCTGATACATTAGCAAAAATTGGGATAGTGCATGTAAGAGAAGATATTAATTTAGAAAAAACTTTTTGGGCGCAATTACCTGGAAATTTTGCTTTTCTTTCCAGAATGTCACCGACAATTTTAGACAATACCGCAGCACTTGCTTCTCTCCATAATTTTCCTACCGGTAATCAATATAATCCATGGGGTAGGGCTGTAACGTTACTTAGGACTGAGAGAGGAACTCCATATTTTATGAACTTTCATGATACAGAAGGGAATAGCAACACTTGCATCTTTGGGGTGGAAAAGTCGGGGCGAACAACTTTACTTAATTTTTTACTCTCAGAAGCTGATAAATATAAACCAACTATAATACATATAGTTGATGATTCCGATTCTAGCCTTTATATAAAGGCTAGAGGGGGCGTATGGATTCAGCAGGAGAAAAATTTGTTTAATCCTTTATATTTAGAAGATAATGAAAAAAATCGAGCTTTTTGTTTTATATTTTTTACAATCTTGGCAAAACACCATTTTGACCCTCTAAAAGAGCCGGAATTAACTTTGCTAAAGGCCGTTAGTGAGAAGGTTTTTGTAATCCCACAAGAAGAACGAAAATTATCTGCAGTAATTGAAGCCATCGACGATTCGGAAAGTGGCCAAATTTTAAAGAAGCGTTTAAAAGAATATATGGCAGGTGGTTTATATTATGAAGTTTTTGAATCGCAAGAAGAAATCACAATTAACCCTGGAGGAATATTAGTAATTAATGTTCAACAATTTGATGATGTGGAATATAAAAAGAAATATTTCCCAAAAGAGGTTAAATTTGTAGCAGAATTTGAATATGGGTTAAATACGATGCGCAGTGTTAAAGCTGCTATCATATACTTTATGCAAAATTTGTTAGGAAAAATTGGTGCTGGTCCGAAAATCTTTGCGATTGATAATATGGCAGCAATATTTAATTTAAGGTGCTATTCTTCAATTCTTTCTGATATCTCACAAAACATTGCTTCTGCTAATGGCGTTTTTGTTAATACGGTAAATATACGTATATTAGAGGATGTACATAAGGATGTACATGAATTAGATTGGTTAAATCTAATGGGGACTCAGATAATAATACCCCCTGAATTTAAAATACCTAATCTGGAAAGTATGCTCAAATTGAACCCTGTGGAAGCAAAAAAACTAGCATTGTTAACCATTAACAATAGGATGTTTTTGATAAAACAGGATGGTAGGATAATTGCAGCTGAACTTAGTATTGGTGGTTTGCAAGGGATGACAAGGTTTTTATCCTCAGGAAAATTGGAAATAGAAGCGTACGAAAAAATTATAAAACAATATCCTAGTAACCAGCCGGAAGATTGGGTAGGGCCGCTCTATGACGAATTAAATAATATTACATAAGGTGGTGTAGTGATAAAAAAATCTATTTTAATTATTTTATTACTAATGACTAACCCTATTACTACGGCTAATGCAGGATTTTGGGATGCCGTAGGAGCTTGTTTTACAGATCCTTGTAATTGCGGTGATAGCGATAAGACAAGAAGGGAATGTTGGGACAACAGGGTTTCTCAGCCCTACAGAAGTGTTGACAGAGATAGCCTTTGCCCTCCCTGGAATAAAGAATCTGGAAGAGATGACCACACATGTTTGATTAAGGCAGGTTATCCTGGTTCTTGGATAGGTTATTATGAGAATTTATGCGGCGAAGAGACGCCTGACAGCATTTATATGAACCCCAAAATAAGGGTAAGGGGCCAACAATGTAATGCTCTGGCTTGTTGGACAACAGACAATACCCTGAATTGGGATGGTCAGTGTGTAACCCTAGCTAGCGGATATGGGATACCTTTGCTTAGAATGTGTGCTAGAGTTGCTATTCCTGCCGGTTTATCACCTAATTTCCCTGAGGATCCAGGATATACTGCAGGCGTGCATCTAGATTTTGAAGGGAAAACAGTTCCTGATGATATAGTAATCGGGTATGACGGCTTACCGGTTACACTTTCTCCCCCTAAGCTGTGCTTATATAAAGATCCGGCTTTCTTAAGCTTTAAAGATGGTTTTGACCTTATGGATCTAGATCCAAATAAACAATCCTCTCATAAAACAGCTACGTTACATCCGGTAATAAAAGTACTTCTGTTTTTTCTAGATAAGGTCGCCCAGGCTCCTGGTCAATTACTCGGTGCTTTAGTTGACATGCTTTTTGGTAAAGGTGATGATGGGCAAACGACTTTTTCTTCTGTGATGAAAGATCTACTAGGGTATGTGGGTTGGCTAATCGAGACAATAGGTAATGCAATAGGCTCTATTTTAAAGGCAATTGGTCAAATAAATAGGGCAGTTGATAGCACCGTATATGGGTGCGTAAATATCCCGATGGGGCCATATCCGCCGCCGTTTTGTCCGACAGTACAGTCCCCTTTTCAAACAGCCATCCAAAAAATATGTTCTAGGGATTCAGGGGGTAATTTGTTGCCGTCTCTTCGAAATGAGCCGTGTGTAGTATCAGCTTTAGAGAATAATTTTGTTAGAAACTCTCTAAGGATTACTTATGAAAATTTTGTTCCGTTATGTCCAAACAATGTAACTACTGATATTAATAATGATAAATGTGCGGTTATAGAACATTCAGGCACTTTTCCTACCGCAAGCGATTTACATGCGGCTACTGCTAAAACTGATATTCTACCAAAATGTAGTGGTGGGAATACTCCTTGTGTGAGAACTGCGTTACCTGTGCCAAACACTTGTGTTGGGACTAATTGTAATAAAATTGGCTTCCGCATAGTATATGGTTTAAGAATGGGGTCTACTTCTTCTCCGCAATCTTATTTTATGAATGATCTTGCTGACTGTCCTAGTAGTGCGTCTTCTTGCCAAGAGATTTGGGGAATCAATACCTCAGAATTAGCTGATGTTTCTGTTACTTTTCCCCGTATCCAAACTAGCTCTGATATGTCTTCTGTTGTCTCTGATACTGTTACTCTTAAGGATAAAAATGGCAGATCAGCGAGCTATACTGCTTCTATTTCTCGAGTATCGCCAGTTGATCCAGTATTTAAGTTTGCTCAGAACCCTAAACAAATCTGTGTAAGGGGTGGAAATATATTGATCGGTTGTGAAAATAGAGCACCATTCATAAAACCAGAGGTTTATGATTGTACGAGTCCGGCAAATGTCGATATTCCATGTACAAGTACCTATTATACACCTACTTTCGTGGCAAAGGCTGTTTCTGGTACTGATTCAACCAGTGCCATAGTTCAACCAAAGACGGTTTATAATCCTACCAACCTACAAAGCTCGGTAAATTTAGCAGGATATAACTTTGATTCTTTTGTTACTGACACTACCTTAGCTACAACTCCGTTTTCTGGATCTTATTCTCCGAATCCAGGAAGCTTATACGGTACTTATTTGAATAATATTTTTCCTGTTAATAGTAATGGATCAGTAAATACGAACGCTATTTATTTATATGGGCTAGAATATATTAATAATCAATATTATGTAGGTGGTAAACGTGCATGTCTTAAAAATCGTGATCTTGATAAATGCCCAAAAAATGAAACACTTTGCGTTTTAACAAATCTTGTCAATAGGGATACTGTCAATTGCGAGAATTTTATCGCTAAATTATCGGCATATCCGGGTATGATACGCTGTGGAACTACTCCGCAAGTTACAGGTTGCACTAATAATGTTGATAATAGTTTAGGTAATGGAGTTTCTATATATTTATGCGGTTCTGGTGCTTACTGTTATACAAGCCCAATAAATGCAGATTTATGCCAAATATCTAATAGAAGTAGTGATCGTCACCTACCAGAGCCTAGTTTAGAGGAAACGCTGGCGGATAGCCAGTATTATCATTTTGATTCCGATGTAACTGATTCTGGGGTATATTCTGTTAATTGTACTCCTGTAAAGGATGTGGTAAATTGCCAGAATTTTCTCACCAAATTAGCTTCTTATCCTGGTACGGCAAGGTGTACTACCGAGCAAACTAGTAGGTGTACCTCTATCGTAGATAGCGTGCCAGCTATTTCTGGAGGTACTGGAGTTACTATTCGTTCATGTAATTCCGGTATTTATTGCTATACAAGCCCAACTGGTGCAGATTTATGCCAAGCAACAGAATGCTCAAGTACCACAGATACTGCTCTTTTTGGTTACAACTATGATAAGAATAAGTACGCAATAAGGGATAAGACTTCATATGAAATGAGTTTATGTACTGATATCCCGCAACCGAAATGTCCTGCGACCAGTAATTATAGTAGCCAGGAAGATGGCTATGCTACCTGGCCAGAAACAACAGTTGGACAAATGGCAACCGGTAGCTGTGCTACTGGTTGGATTGAAGTAGCTCCATTGCAGCGTTGGTGCGTGCCAAGCGTGACTGATCCGGATAAAGACCCTAGTGGTACTAATAGGACATTTATTTTTTCACGTTTATATACCAAAGATAGCTCGGGTAATAGAGTATATAGTAATGTTAAGTGTAAGGCTTACCAAATTAATCTGTTAAGCCGAACTGACACTTTCCCTGCGAATTACACACGAAGTACTACCAGTAATTCAAGTAATTATTCCGGTAATGTAACGCTGGGTTTGTATGATTATACCGGAACAAATGTCATATCTGCCGGTACTTATACTTCTACACTAACTTTTAACGTCCCAGATAGCGTCAGTAATATTGATTATTTCAAAATTACATCCATGGCCAACGATGATTTTGCTTTAGTAAAAGTAAATAATACAGCTGTTTATAGTTCGCCGTCTACTAGCCAGAATTGCGGTAATGGTAATATCTCAATAGGAAATTTTACGGCATTATCTTATAATTCTAATGGAACGGCAACTTTGACAAAATCTACTGGAGGAACAGTGAATTTAGGTGATACGTGTACTTGGAACAGATCGAGTAATATTGATCTTAAACCATATTTAGTGCAAGGTAATAATACAATAACGATAACTCTAGTTGTAATCGGTGGTGGTGGTATGCACTATTCGATAGATTATAAAATGAAAACGCCATAATTTACATTACCCTCTTAATTAATAGAATGTATAAAATTCCTGTTTTATTTTTATGATAAGTTGATATATTGTATATAAATCAACTATTGGTTGTGCAATTTAAAATAAGCTTACAAACATGACATTTGAACTAGATTCATTAATTATTATTGGGTTTTTGGTAGCTAATTTGTTCCTGGGTTTATCTTCTAGCCGTGGTATTACGAGTATAAAAGAATACGCCGTAGGTCACAGAAATTTTAGCACGGCAACCATAGTTGCTACCATAGTTGCTACTTGGGTGAGCGGAGAATTTTTTTATACTATTATTGCAGAATCTTATAGCAAGGGATTATATTTTATAGTATAGGAATTTCAAAATTTGTAACCAGAAAAATCATCAATCAGCTTTTTAAAAATTCGTTTAATAAATATGTAG
>Ga0209229_10001147_pt1 | contig 10889 bp, 25 predicted proteins | sample SanBayMetagenome_FD_187466 | JGI IMG/M metagenome (GOLD analysis project Ga0209229, IMG submission 187466) | Freshwater and sediment microbial communities from dead zone in Sandusky Bay, Ohio, USA (SPAdes) (version 2) | ecosystem: Environmental > Aquatic > Freshwater > Lentic > Sediment... | reverse complement strand
TCACCAAACTCGTTGCGAACAACCTTAACGCTTTCTGCGCCTTGGAAGGTCTTATTAGCCCACTTGGTCAGTGTGGCTTTGATCGTCTTAGTGTCCATCTTGTGCTCCTTTGTTTTAGTGTTAACACTATAAGCTCAATCAAAGCCCAAGTAAACCGTAAGGGCTTTGTGCAATGTGGCTCTTACGCCACGCCCCTTGGAACTCCGGTCACAGGAACTTGAACAGAATCCAAACCTTGAAACCAAAGACCGCAAGAAAGATCATAAGAGCTGCAAGAATGTCCATGTTCAAGCCTCCACGTGGCTGGATTCGAATTCACTGCACAGGAACTGGTTGCCAATCAGTTCTTCCCACTGCAAGTCCACAGCGGCAGTAGCCTCGCTGTCCGCAATCTCTTGCAGTTGGAAGTTCGCTGCCTCTACGAGGATCTCTTCCAGTTCCTCGGCATAGTCATAGCCGTAGAACTCTTCGCAGCCCACTTCCTCAAACAGCTCGATGACTTCCATTTCGTTTGCTCCTTGTTCCTAAGTGTCTAGAGTATAAGCTCAGTTGATAGCCCTGTCAACTCAAAGGGCTTTGATCCCTTGCACGTCGAAGCCGTCCTTCAGGGCATTGTGGATGGCTTTGGGGGTGAGGGCAACGCCTTCCCGCTTGAGGAGATCCAGCAGCATCTGCTTTTCCCAATCAGCCACAGGTTGCTTGTTGAGCACACGGGACTTGATCTCGCGGATGGTGTCCATTTCGAAAGTGTTCAGCATCATGATCTCCTATCTAAGTGTCATGAGTATACGTTCAATCAATAGTTGAGTCAAGTGTAGGGTCTTAAGTCCCACCTGTTGACAGGGATTTAGATTTGAAGATACATTCTGTTCTGTGTTGAGCGTGATCTGATCTTGTTGTGTTTATGCCACACATAGTCGATCGCGTCATGTTTATGTTACAATAGGAGACGGGCTCAATGCTTCCCAGCAAGAGCCCGTCCAGGTTGCCTGAGGGACACTACCCCACCCAGGACTTCAGGAGCGACCAGTGATTAGATCAAACGTGCAGCACGGCTTCCAGTAACATCGCGAGCGCTGATGCTATAAGCAGCACGGCCTTCGGTGTTCTTCTGAGTGCGAACACGTAGTCCGACTTGACGCATTTCCGTCATACGAGCACGTAGGTTCTTGATGCCATAAGTGGCTTGGGCTTGAGCAGAACTCAAGGTGCGACCAGTGCCACGAAGATATTGCTCAAGAAACTCATTCTGCGTAACTTTCAAAGTTGTGAAACTCATTTTGTTTTCCTTATTGTTTACAGCAGTTCTTGTTGTTGTTGCTGTTGTGTATTAGTATACGGAATACTAAATGTTTCGTCAACTTTAATTTTACCAAACTCTTTTTGCATGTAGTAATGTGCCATCTTTTGTGTGCATTGATACATCAAATCAGTTTGCTCATCATCTACCCAGAATCGAATAGGACTACGACCCCAAGTTTTATTCTTTAGAGCATTGAAAAAGAGTTCACGATGCTTCTTATTAGCAGGGTCAAATACTTCAAACTGACGTCCATATTGTGCAATCTTGCTCATAGTATTGAATACCCCGCTATAGTAGAAACCCGGTCTTACTGTCCTATTGACACGCCGGGCGCCTTCACACGGCAGTCTTAGAACGGAGCGTCTTCCATGTTAGCCAACTGTGCTTCAACTTCCTTACGAGTCACAGTCGACTTCGGAGCCGCCTTCTTAGCCGGAGCCTTGGCAGCAATAGTCTCCAGAGTGGGCTTAGCCTTAGCCGGCTTTGCAGCCTTAGCCTTGGGAGCCTTCTCGACCTTAGGAACACGAACAGGCTTCTCACTGCGCTTGTCAACTTCGGCAAGCAGGGCATTGTGAACTTCATCATTGGTCTTGCCATCCTTGGTAGCGAAGTCAATGCTCATCAGGAACGCCACGGCTTCCTGCTTGGTCATAGGCTCCTTGAGCTCGATAAGATCGATATCGGTGTGTCCGTTCTTTTGCAGGACCTTGACACGAGTCATGTCATTGGCAAAACGAACCTTGAGTTCACCATTCAGTCGGCTAACGCCAGCGATTGCATAAGTAGTCATTTCATTTACCTTTCTGTGTGTGTTATCTGCTCTTCGCATTAGTATCTATTGTAGAGCCATTTGGTTTGGATGTCAACCGTTTTTTTAAAAAATCTTTGTTGTTTTTACGCAACAAAGCGATCCAAGATATCTTGAACGGGCAGCTCGGGGAAGTCCCAAGTCTGAGCACTAAGCTCTTGTTGAAAGCTTAGAAAAGAACCATCACTGGCCTGTAGTGCTTTTACAACAGGAATCCGGAACTCCGGTTCCAGAGAGTTGATCACTTGATGTGTTACGAGATTAGTCATCTTTATTCACCTTCACAATGGCAAGGAGTATAACTCCAACAGAGGCACCAGCAACAGCACCGAACATGAAAGACATCAAGTCCATTTATGCATCCTCCATTTCACGTTCTTCGGAATCAATGACCACAGCCTGCTCAAACGGCGTCAAGGTCTTGTAGAGCTTGGTGCCTTGGTAGGTATTACCGCAATACCACACACCATCCTTGAAGATGTAGTAGTATTCGCACCAGGAACTTTCACAGGCTTCAAAGAACTCGTCAAACGAGTCAAACTCACGGGGCTTGACTTCATCCCAGGACTCACCGCGATCTTTGTAGAACTCACCATCCAGGCTACTGCGATCACCTTCAGCAATCAGTCGCTCGACAAGACTTTGTGTCTGGAACTTTTGCAGGTCACGGCCCACACCTTCCAGATAGCCATCCCAATGCACATAGACTGCCTGGCACTTATCGCCAACCATCACACCAACAAAACTACGAGTTCCCATCTTACTCTCCTTACAGGTTACGAAGAATGTCAGCTGCGATGTCAGTGTCGTTGACTTCGTCCATAGCAGCAGCAATCATCATCTCACGCACAACCACAGCAACACGACCGTAGGTGCCAACAATCTCAGCAACCTCGTCCTCAGTCTGTGCAGCCCACAGCAGGTCGGCGATTGCGTGTTGTTGCGGCGTTTGCAGAATCAGTTCCATCATCAGCTCCTTTGTTTCAGTGTGTAAGCAGTATAAGGTCTTTCAAAGACCCTGTCAACCGTAGGGTTATTCCTTGTCTTGCTCGTTGACCGCACTGAGGCCGCCGTCGAGGTCGATCTCCAAGTTTTCCTCTTGCTCTGCTTGTAAATCTTCCATCATTTCGCTGATGCCCCAGCGTTCGTCTTGTTCTGGGAACTCCGTGCGGATGGTTTCAGCACTCATGCTGGTGTAGTCAATGGTGTCTTCACAGCCGTCGATGTAGGAGCCGAAGAAGCCAATGCCGGGTTCGAAGTAGTGGGCTTCGATCTCAAAGCCTTGTTCCTCCAAAGCCATAAAGGCTTCGATAGGCGGCGCCCAGGCACTTTCAAAACTCAGTTCGATCTGGTTAGGATCAGTGATCGGATCGCGACCGTCACCGCCTACATCCCACTTGGTGCCCCAGTTCTTGATACACCAGTCATACCAACTGCCGTCCTCCTTGAGATTCTCTGGCAGCGGATGGAACTCGTTGAGTAGTTCACCACGATCAAAGGCCTTAGCGGCACGTTCGATCATAGCAGGATCCTTGTGACGCAGCGTTACATGATTCATACACCAATTAGGCATTGTATTTTCCTTCAGGCAAGTAGCCAATTAGAGTTTCTTTGGGCAGTTGATACAACAGTTCTTCAATGGCAGTGAAGTCTTTATTTTTCACATCTTCTACAATCTGTTCGATCACCAGATCGATGATCTCCGGCATTACCATTTCACGCTCCTTGTGTGTCAGTGTCTTTGCAGTATAGTCTCAACTACTGCGTTTGTCAACTGTAGGCTCGAAATAACCCTACACTACATACGGTCATTGACACAATGTTGACTGCCATTTGAGGTTTGTTCCTCATGCGGAATGCCCAGATCATGAAAGCTATTGTTCCCAAAGTAAAGACCAGTTGGTTCCAAAGGTCTTTATGGATCTCTGCTCCAAGAGAATTAAACATGTGCCCTGCTATGATAAACAGGGCACCTGCCCATTGCAGTAGGTCGTTGAGCTTCATCAATAGTGGCTACGATTGCCTACGTAATTGTAGTCATCCATGATGGCTTCAACATCTTCGTCTGTCAGTCCTTCGTCGTCATCAGCATCCTCGTCAAAACGCGGGCTGAGTTCGTTAGCATCTAGCATATCACGCACATCATCGTGACTCATAAACTGCAAAGCAGCCTCAAGCAGGATTTGTGCGCTCAACCCGTTGTCTACGAGGTCCAAAGCGTAACTACGGGGATCACGACGGAACATCTCTTTGTCGAACATGTCAGCTCCTTTGTTTCAGTGTGTAAGCAGTATAAGGTCTTTCAATGTCCCTGTCAACCAAAGGGTTAATAGTCTGCTTGAAGATCGCCGTTGTTATCTTCCCACACAAAGACCTTACAACGTGCAAGGCCTTGTCGTTGTGGGCGGAGGACGTCCGGATAGCCGCATTCGTAGACAAATTGGCCACCGTTGCTTACACCAAGAAAGGTGGCACTTAGGATCATGTCCTTGGGGTAGGATTTGCGGATCAGTTCTTCAATCGCTGTGGCACTGAGCCAAGAGCCTTTGCGGATTCGGTCTGCTGTGATCATCGTTTGCTCCGTTGTTTCAGTGTGTATAGAGTATAAGCTCAAACAAAGACCCTGTCAAGTGGTAGGTTGTTGCTGCTACGCCACACCCCCCGGCACTTCAAACCTTGTGCCAATTGTTACGAACGTAGGTCTTAGCCAAGGTCAAGTTCATTCCCAGGACCGTGATAGCATAGTTGACCACTACACTGGAGCCTTCAGCATTCCGCTTGGCTTGAGCAATGCGAGCCCGAACCGCATCAGCCTTGCTCATCGTGCCGGACCAGGTCTGCTTGGGGATCAAGGTCTCCACAGGCACTTCCTTGGTCTGTGCAGCAGGCTTGACCACAGTGGTTGAACCAAGCAGGCTGTAGGCACAGGTGCGGTCCAAGCGGCCCTTGCTGCGCTCGCGGAACACATAGGAACTGCCCTGCTGGATGCGACGGTGTTTGACTTCGCTAAGGTTAACAGTGTGGCCAGTGCTGGTGGTATAGACGAATGTGCGGCCCTTGGCATAGGTCACTGCTTCACTGTGGCAGCGCTCACCAGTGCCGCCCAGTGCGATGCAGGTGCGCTTCCAGAACAAGCCGTGTCCACGATCACTGCCGTTGGCAAAGCAGATGATGTGTGCCAGTTCGTGCGGCACAGTGTCGTTGAGAAGGTTGTCCCAAGAATCGTTCATCATCATATCGCGGTTGAAGCGCATGAAGTAGTTCCAGCCGCGGGAGCCTGCTTGTCCTGCTGCGCGGCCACGCAGATCAAAGCGGATGTCCATTTGCGGAACCTTTTGGCCCGGATGCTTGGCTTCGTATTGGGCGACAAGTTGGGCAACCTTGGCCTTGACTTGTTGAACACGGTCTGCGAACATTTCTTGCTCCGTTTTGCTTACTATGACTCTATTATAGTCTCAGTGGCAAATCCTGGTCAACTGTAGGGTCTTTTGTTGTCTTTGTGCCACACTATCTGGCACTTCGACCGCACTATATTGAAACACACTGTTTAGTTCTTTCGACCTATCCGCTTCCGGTAAAGGGCACTTCGGATTGTTTGGTAGGAGCACAGGGATTCGAACCCTGGACCAACGGATTAAAAGTCCGCTGCGCTACCGCTGCGCCATACTCCCAAATCTCTTACTTAAAAATCCTCTACAGCATACCTATCTTCATAGGCAGCATCCAGGTAAGCATCTTCGTTGCCTTCATAAGGCTCGTGCTCATAGCGCTCATCCCAATCACGCTCCAACTCGTCGTGATAGAAGTTCTCTTGATCGTATACATCTTCCATGTTCAACTCCTTGTGTTTCAGTGTGTAAAGAGTATAACTTCGAACAAAGACCCTGTCAACTGCCGGTGCTTAGGATCAAGGTCTCGGGATCCTTCTTTGACACCGTAAAGTTCTCGATGAACACATGATGCCCGTCACCCGAATCGCGAATGCAAGCATTGGCAGCAACCCAAAGAGCAACCCAGGTCGATCCGGTGATCTCACAAGTCACCGGACTCTCACCCCAATGATCCTTGTAGAGCATACGAGTCACTCCTTCGAATGGATGACGTTCGTTCAAGTCTTCTACTTCGTAGAGACTCCACTCACTGTTCACAAAGCCCATTTGAGACTTGACATCGTCGAAATGGTTGTGCCTACGTTTGAAAGCAGCATTATCCTGCTCGTAAGCACCTTTGAGGCCCTTACGAATGGTCTTACTGATCTTGGCCAGCTCACTGTGCAGATCGGGCTTGAGCACGGACCCTAACTTCTCAGTAATGCAGTCCAACTGCCATAGAGCATTGTGAATGGTCTTGAATTCTTCAGCAGTGATCGTAGGCGAGCAGTTCATGTTGACTCCTTATTCGTCACCGTAGTAGCCATAGTCTTCATCAGTGCCCATACCAGCAGAAGCCAAGGCTGAAGCATGATCGCCGTCCATGCTGTCATCGTATTCCGCTGCTTGGTCTTGCAGTTCTTCGCTAAGGTTCATGAAGTCCTCGCAGGCATTGAACAGAGACTGGAAAGCACGAAGCTCTTCACGCGACAGCTCTTGCAGGAACTGCGGACCTTCTTCACGCATGGCATTCATGACTTGATTGAACGCCAGCAAAGTGTTGGACACCATGCAGTAGCTCATGTTCGGGTAGTTGCTCATTTCACGCCCCTTGTGTTTCAGTGTGTAAACAGTATAAGCTCAAACAAAGACCCTGTCAAGTGGCGGGATGTTTAGATCGTGCCGCAGGCTACATCAACCCGCAGATCGTGAATGCTGCCAAAGTATTCATTGACCAGCGTCTTCTTGCTCTCTGTGACCTTGAAGCGACCATAACGGTTCTTCTTGGCATTGATCACTCGTCCCTTGAACAGCAGAGTGATGCTGGCATCATTGCGAACCATTTCGACTTGTCGCATGGTTTCCAACCGCAGGGCACCCTGCTCTGCTCGAGCTAGGGCAAGGTCCTTTTCCAAGGAATCAATACGCTGCTGGATCTGTTCGAATTTGCTCATTTCGTTTGCTCCTTTGTTTCAGTTCATTGAGTATAAGCTCAACCAAAGACCCTGTCAACCTCTGCTTCAAATGTCCATCATGATTTACCAAGCCAGGAATGGACAATCTCTCGTTTACTAATGTAGACCACGTTCCCTAGCCCATTTTGGAACACCCAGGCAGTTCTGGTGCTCTGCTTGGTATAGAGAAGCCCATTGAGCTTAAACTTGCACCCGATGGGCAATTCTTGGAACTCTCTGCTCATTTCGTTTGCTCCTTTAGTGTTCTTGCAGTATAGCCTCAGATAGAAGCCAAGTCAACCATAGGGTCTTTGTGGAACAGGTCTTCTTCATCTAGCAAGAGCACATCTGCCACACGACCGAACACTGTAACAGTCTGATCTAACTTGACTGTATGCTGCACTCGGCCGCCGTACTTGACACGACTCTCAGTGACCACACCGCTTACAGTGTAGGCCTGCAGATAGACTCCGGCAACTCGCTGTCCTTCACGATTCCAACCCATCGAACGCTCCTTTAGTGTGTCTAGAGTATAGCCTCAAACAAAGACCCTGTCAATCACTGGGACATTGTGGGGAGTGCCGGGGAGTGCGGCACAAATACAACGGTTGGTTAGCCCCGGATTTCGAAGGTGTCACTGACATCCAACACACCAGCAAGCATGAAGTATTCACGCAGACCAGCACGATCACGAGCATGTCGGATTCCGTAGGTTTCAATCATGAACTGCATGTCCTCAGTGTCGATCTCTACGACCACAGTGTCTCCATCATAGACTGTAGCACGGAACTCACCACGCTCATCCAAGTCCACACGGTATTCAATGCGTCTGCTCATCATGTGCTCCTATCTAAGTGTCATGAGTATAAGCTCAAACAAAGACCCTGTCAACTGTCGGGGCTTAGGGACGCATTAATTGTCGTTTAAGAGTGAGCAGGCGCCTCGCGAGCTTTCGTAGCCTGAACTGAATCTGCAACTCTCCCATTGAACCATATTAAAACACACTGACCCTGGAATGACTTATGAGAATCCGTAAAGTTCCAGTTAGAATCGGCTCTCACCAGTGTGTTTTAATATGGGTGCCGGTTACGCAATCCGGCTTAGGATACATCACCATGTATGGACTGATCAGGTCCGCCCTGCTTCCTAACGAACAGCAGGATGGTGGATTGACATAGCCAGGTCAATCAACTGGTTCGAACTCAATCCATCCGGCTACCTGCGTAGGCCTTGATACCATGCTTCTCAAACACACGAGCAGCGGCAATGGCACCTTCTTCCTTGGCAGTGATAGCCTGCGTATAAGAACCCGAGGGATTCCACAATTGCAGTCCACCACTGTAGGCCTTGCTAAAACCTTCCTTGATCAGCGCACGACCCAACTTGGTGCTGCCCTTCTCATAGACAGTCAACCAAGCAAAACCACAGGCATCACGATCACCATGCGTTTGCAGGAACTGCTCAGTGGCCTTGGCAGCAGCGGCCCGGGCTTCAGCAACGATCTGGGGAACATTCAGCTCTACAGTCATCATCAACTCCTTGTGTTTCAGTGTGTATAGAGTATAAGCTCAACCAAAGACCCTGTCAACCAAAGGGATGTTGCTGTTACACAACACCCCCCGGCACTCCAAAACGGCTTACGCCGTCAAAGTATACTCTGCCAAAGCCTTCCAATTACCACCAGCAGCCCTAATACGAGTAACTGCCTGCAATGTGCGCAGTGATACTTCTTTGGCCCGCGGACCCATTTCCTCAATAAGCGCCAAAGCATCTTGCTTATGCTTTACAGCGAATTTGGGCATAAACGTTTCATCAGCAGCCAATACTGCCATGCGCTCGATTTTCTGCTGATTACTCATAGCCAAATCAATCACATATGCACGAGTCTTCAAGGCATTATCCAAACCATCACGCTTCAAGTTACTGATAAAGATAACTCGACCATTAAACTGGAAACTGCGCGGCAGGTCATCATCCTTCATATCCGCATTCCAAGAGATAATACGCTTGTCATAACTATCCAAAGCACCTTTCAACAGATTCAATGCAACAGGATCCTTCAAAATGCTGTCAGTATCATCGAAAACAATTACGGAATCCTTGTTCCAAAACAGTTCGCGATACAGACCCTTAGCAGTAGAATATCCCTTGATAACCTTAAATGAGTTTTCGGCACTTTCAGTTTCGAAACCCGAGGCATCCTTCAAACCCGCAGTTTCCAATGCAGCTCGCACAGTATGCGTCTTACCGAGACCACCCGGACCAGTAACGATCAACGATACTGCCTTATTACGAGCAACCATATCAACGAGTTGAGAGACAAACTCAAAACGCTGATTAATGGGCCAAGTATCTTGAGTATCTTCAACTTCCGCAGTAACATCATCACCGCGAATAGGCACATTACGATAACCCGATTTGGCCATCATTTTGACTACACGGGTTTGATCATAGCTCTTAACGACCTTTACGCCATTAGCCATACCAATCCACTTGCCTTCAGCAAAAACGATTTCCGTCTTCATAGTGTGCTCCTGTGTGTCTAACTAAACAAGTCTCTAGTATAGCGAAGTTCAAAGACCCTGTCAAACGATGGGTCTTTGAACTTGTTGCTGAATCGCCACACCTCTCATGTTTACAGCACAAGATTAAGTGCAGATTCAATTTTTTCCATAGTCTCATTGTAATTGTCAACTAATTCGTAAGCACGATCATTGACAATTAGAGTAACTCCATTAAACCATTTGCTATTCTTTCCCTCCCGCTTATATGATTGCGGGCTGTGCAGTTTAATACTCATTTGAGTATCGGGTTTGACGATCACAGTTATTTCGTAATGGTGCTTATTTGGTTCATAACCTCCAGCATCACTGTATGCGTTAAACCGGGCGATGGCAAACTTCTGTCCCATAGTGTGCTCCTGTGTGTGTCTAACTAAGCCTCTACTATACTGTCTTTCAAAGACCCTGTCAAACGATGGGACTTGTGTGTCCAAAACGCCACACCGCCGGCACTCCCCACCCCACACTAAATACTCAATGAATCCCATACTCAATACTATATTCGATCAGTATGTGTTGAATTTCTTGAGAATATACTACAGCACATACTTGATGATTATATGTGCAGATAATATATCCAATATCTGCAACCCAATATCTCGAAGATAATACTGCTATTATCTACATTGATACTGAATATCATATACTGCTGGGAATATCTTTGAGATAATATTCCCAGTATATGAGATGTTATTATCTCAAGAATATTCGAGATCATATTCTTGAGATTTAGAGAAAATAAAAACCCTGAAGCTTGACTCCAGAGTTTCTATAGTATTCAATATACGTAAGCAGCATTATTGAATCCCGTTCTGCTTTTTACCAAAGACGCAATTCTGCTGTCTTTGCGCTTGACCTCTGATCCTTGTCCCGGTAGCAGACTAGCATCGGTTACAAGCCCGCTATGCAGCACTCTTGTATAAACCCTTATAGACATTCGGATCAGCAAAGATCTACTTAGGCTACACTTTACCCCAACACTCTCGGTTTGCAATCATATTTAATCATATAAAAATCACTGTAAAAATTATGAATTTTCGGTGATTTCAGTCCAGATTTGGCACAGTTTTGGCCACTTTTCGGCAGCGTTTTTTAGAGTTTTCACTGTGAAAAATTTTCTCTAGGCCCATGGTGGAGAGAGGCATAGTTCAAATACTTTTTCCCCAGTTCTCA
>Ga0209229_10001146_pt1 | contig 10892 bp, 4 predicted proteins | sample SanBayMetagenome_FD_187466 | JGI IMG/M metagenome (GOLD analysis project Ga0209229, IMG submission 187466) | Freshwater and sediment microbial communities from dead zone in Sandusky Bay, Ohio, USA (SPAdes) (version 2) | ecosystem: Environmental > Aquatic > Freshwater > Lentic > Sediment | place... | reverse complement strand
CAGGCACTTGCTTTACAATGGGTCTATGATAACATTTCAGCATTTGGAGGCGATCCGAAAAAAATCACCATTGCAGGTGAATCTGCAGGATCCGTTTCTGTCAGTGCGCTAATGGCTTCTCCTCTTTCTAAAAATTTAATTGCAGGTGCTATTGGCGAAAGCGGATCTATTCTTGGCGCATTGCCTGCATTGCCTTTATCCGCTGTAGAAGAAAATGGATCAAAATTTATGCAGTTGACCAATACTACATCAATTGAAGCATTAAGAGCCCTTCCTGCAGATACCATACTTGCATACGCAAGCAAATTCGGACTATTCAATTTCAACAGAAGTATTGATGGTGTATTTTTTCCAAAAGACCCAGAGACCATTTTTAGTAACGGAGAACAAGCCAATGTTCCTTTGTTAGCAGGATGGAACAGTGAAGAATCAAACTACAGAAGTATTTTAGGTAATGCTACCCCGACTATTGAGAATTTCAAAAATGCAGTCACCAAAAGATTTGGCAAAAATGCAGAAGCCTTATTGAAAGTTTATACACCTGTAAATGACGATGGTGTAAAGCAGGCTGGCAATGACCTTGCAGGAGATATGTTTATTTCATTCAGTACTTGGAAATGGCTGGAGCAGCAGAAACAAACGGGACAACCGGTTTATCGTTATTACTATGAACATCCAAGACCGGGTAGTGAAGGTGCTGCCCACTCTGCTGAAATTGAATATGCCATGGGGAATCTTGATGGGAATAAAGTTTACAGCTGGACAGAAAACGACAGAAAAGTATCAAGTATGATGCAAGGATATTTTGCAAATTTCATTAAGACAGGTAATCCTAATGGGAAGGGACTTCCTAAATGGGAAAAAATGCAAAAAGGAAAAACACCAGCAGTGATGCATATTGGTGTAAATACCAGAAATGAAGTTTCAACTACTGAAGCACGCTACGAGACACATTTAATGATGTCAAAATCTAACTAAGAAGATCATGAAAAAACTAAATCGACTATTCTTGCTCTGGACATGCATTTGTTTTTTGAGTACAACCAATGCACAACAAAATATCATTGAAATAGAAGGAGGCAAGATTAGCGGCGTGATGAACAACGACAAAACGGTTGAAAGTTTCAAAGGCATTCCCTTTGCTGCACCACCTATAGGTGATTTAAGATGGAGAGCACCACAACCTGTTCAACCTTGGAAAGGTGTCTTGGCTTGCACAAAGCTTAGTGCAAGTCCTATGCAAGCAAAGCCAGTGCCGTTTAGCATGTGGTCTGAAGAATTTCTCATACCAGCAGAACCCATTAGCGAGGATTGTTTGTACTTGAATGTATGGACTGCCAATAAAAATAAAAAGAGCAAGCAACCCGTATTGGTTTGGATTTATGGTGGAGGGTTTGGCAGCGGCGGAACTGCTTGTCCCATTTATGATGGCGAAGCACTTGCCAAAAAAGGAATAGTTGTTGTTAGCATCAATTACCGTGTTGGAGTTTTCGGATTCTTTGCACATCCCGACTTAAATGAGCCATCTGGAAATTTTGGTATGCTGGATCAAATTGCTGCATTAAAGTGGGTAAAGAAAAATATTGCTGCGTTTGGTGGAGATCCTGATCAAGTAACCATAGCGGGACAATCAGCGGGATCAATGAGTGTAAATACTTTAGTCGCCTCACCATTAGCAACCGGACTATTCAACAAAGCGATCGCACAAAGTGGCGGCAACTTCAGCAGAGGTAATTCAAGCAAATCAAATGCAGAAGCGGAGGGTTTAAAATATGCAGCTTTATTTAGCGCCAAAACTGTTGCAGAATTAAAAAAAGTTGATGCTGAATTATTAATGAAAAAATTCATCGGAATTCGCGGTCCTTATATTGATGGACATGTACTACCCGAACACATTCTTGACATTTTTCAAAAAGAGAATCAGAATAAAGTCGCTTTACTTGTTGGATGGAACCAAGATGAAGGATTAATGATGAGCCCTGCAAAATCAGCCGAGAATTTGAGAAAAGATTTTCAACAACAATATGGCTCCAATGCAGATGCATTCTTAAAGTTCTACCCTTCTTCAAATGATGAGGAAGCCAAACAGACACAACTTGATCTTTCAAGAGATCAAATTTTTGGTATGCCGGGATTAATCTGGGCCAATTTTCAAGAAGCGCAATCTCTACCAGTATATGTTTACCGCTTTACCAGAATAGTGCCCGCTGAAGGACAATACAAACAATACAAAGCATTTCATACTGGAGAAGTACCATACGCATTTGATAACTTAAGATTTGTAAAACGTCCATGGGAGTCTGTAGATCATGAACTCGCTACAAATATGTCTGATTATTGGGTCAGCTTTGTAAAAACAGGAAATCCGAATCATAGCAAAGCGCTAAAATGGCCTTTGTTTAACAGCAAAGAAAAACCAACGCTGTATTTTGATGCAAAAAGTAAAGTCGCCCCAATGGAAGATGCTGAAAGATTAAACTACCTTTTCAGCAGCATGACGGCTAATAAATAGCCCCCCAATCGGCTCTCAAAACAAGCGCTTTGTTTTCCTTTTTATTGATATCAATTGGATTAATGAACCCCTCTAGACTGGAGATATTGCTGTAGAATTGGCCATCTTTACCAAGCAAAACAGAATATTTGCCCGGCTTTATTTTGAGGTTGAAGCTACCATCTTTTGCACATAAGACTTTGGCAACCAATTTTTTATCGGTCATTAAAAACAAGCCTTGCTCTCCTGTGGGTACGCCCATGTTCATCAGGGTTGGTTCAAAGAAATAGACAGTCGCCGCAAAACCCGCAGGCTCTTCATTTTTCACATCAGGTGAAGGCATCTGGTTTCCCATGATTCTTTGCACTTTCCCATTCACGGTCACCTTTGCTGCGCCGCAACCCAAAATAGTTGTCATCAACAAAATAACACCTGTAATTTTACCGTTAATCAACATTAGGCACCTCCGATTAAAATATTGTTTAAATTGACCATTCCACTGAACAAGTTAGCTTTTTCAGTCCAATAATTTTTATCTTCAACGTTATGAAAACGCAAAAAAATAAACTTTTTATTCTTGTTGCTTTTTTACTGCTTAGCAACGGTTTTTTACAGGCACAAAAGCAGACAGCTACTCAAGTTCGCGAGCTGGAAAAAATAAGCAGTGATCAACGCATCATAGAAACGCTGCGTTTTGAAAAGGCAATGAATCTTGCTGCTCAAAAAGGTTGGAAGTTGACCATCACTGATAACAAAGGCAATATAGCTCGTTTAGTTGGTGTTGATGAAAAAGGCATTCCCATGTATATGGGTACAGAAAGCAATGTGGTTGCAGCTTCAACAATTGGTACCAATAAATTGTGGACCGGCGGAAGTTCAGGACTAAACCTAGATGGTTCAAGTGCATTAGTTACTAATAAACTTGCGCTATGGGATGGTGGTTTAATCAATAAATCGCATGTGGAATTAATTGGTAGGATCAATCAAAAAGATAATCCTACTACAGTAGACAACCATGCTTCACATGTTACTGGTACATTGGTTGCATCTGGTGTAAATGCAATTGCAAAGGGAATGGCGCATGGTATAAAGGGAATCATTGCTTATGATTTCAATAACCATATTACAGAAATGTCATCAGAAGCTGCAAGCCTCTTGGTTTCGAATCACTCATATGGCTCAATTGCAGGATGGAGATTCAATAGTGGACAAAACAGATGGGAATTTTGGGGAGCTGCTGGCACAACAGAGGATTGGAAATTTGGTATCTACAGCAGTGAAACACAATTGTGGGATTCAATAGCTTGGCTAGCACCTAATTATTTGATTGTAAAATCTGCAGGTAACAACAGAAACGAAAGTGGTCCTGCTATTGGAACAAATTATTGGAGATATGATGAATCCAATCAAATGGTAGATGCAGGTGGAAGACCATCAGGTATTAGCGATCAGACAGGTTTCGATTTGTTACCTACCTATTCGAATGCAAAAAATGCCTTGATTGTAGGAAATGCATTTCCTATTTCAGGTGGATATACCAGTGCGGCAGATGTTGTATTGAGCAGCAGCAGTAGTTTTGGTCCGACTGATGATGGAAGAATCAAACCTGACGTTGTTGCTAATGGTGTTGGACTGACTTCTACAGGAGCAGGAAGCAATACAACTTATTCAACTTTATCAGGAACATCGATGTCCTCTCCTACCATTGCTGGTTCAGCCATCTTACTACAAGAATTGTTTCAAAGAAAAAATGGTGATAAATCAGCTTGGTCATCAACAATAAAAGGATTGATTTTACACACCACTGATCAAGCTACAACTGTTCCTGGTCCGGACTACAAGCACGGCTGGGGTTTAGCAAACATAGCAAGAGCAGCAGGTGTCTTGAACAATACACAAAACAATTTAGTAGTTGAGCAGAACCTGAAAAATGATTCAGTATATACTGTTTCAGTGGTTGCATCGGGTAAAGGAAAATTAAGTGCAACTATTGTATGGACAGACCCTGCAGGTGCACTTACCAATAATGGCACTTTGAATTCACGTGAAAAGAAATTGGTAAATGACCTCGACATTCGAATCAAACAAGGAAGCAAAACTTTCTTCCCATGGAAATTAGATGGTGCTGCTCCTGCTAATCCAGCAACACGAGGTGATAATAGTGTTGACAATGTTGAAAAAGTAGAAATCGATTCAGTATTGTTAGGGGAAACTTATACTATTGAAGTACGTCACAAAGGACAACTCACAAGAGGCAATGCAACACAGAATTTCTCGTTGATTGTATCTGGAATTGGAGGCACACCATATGCTGGGGTAAACTTTAGCGATCAAAGTGGATCGTACATTGATACTGTTTCGTTTGGCGGCATTAATACCAAGTACAAAGACACATGCAAGTCAAATACAGATAGCAGATTATTGACTGGTACTATTGAATCTGGTGGATCAAATACGTTATTCCTCCGTGTTAAAAGTTGCGATAACACCAACAATACTCGCTATGCAAGAGTATTCATTGATACCAATAATGATGGTGACTTTGCAGATGCAGGAGAAATATTTGCAACAAGTGGTGCACTTTTAAATGACAGTACATTTAAACCAACAATAGCACTACCAACAGGTTTTGCTATTGGTGATAAGATGTTGATGCGTCTGATTGTTTCAGAAACAAACGATCCAAACACCATACAACCTTCCGGAAATTATACAAGAGGGGAAGCACAAGATTACACACTGATAATTATTAGACCTTCAAATGATCTTGCAATGAGCTCAGTTGTATACCCATTTGATGGTGAATGTGCTGATGGTTCACAGTATGTAACCATCAAGCTTAGAAACTCTGGAAGCAAGGAACAAAGAAATATTCCATTGTCAGTTGATATCCTCGAAAACGGAAATCCGCTTTCAACAATATCAGGCGTGTTCAACGGCCCATTGGTTGCAGGTGCCGAATCGGAATATACTTTCCAAACACCATTTGTAATGAAGGCAAATGCAAAATATACCTTCACAGCAAAATCAAGTTTGGTGACCGATCAAAATGCAGAAAACAACCAGGTTGTTTCAGAAGCAAGTGCATTAGCAGCAGGTGTTGCACCTACAGCACTACAAGCAATGATTTGTAATAACTCAGCTGCATTATTGAAAGGTACTGTTACTGCAGGAAATTACATCAGCTGGTTTGCATCAGATACTGCAAAAGTTCCATTCGCACTATCAACAGTAAATACAGTTGCTAATACAACAAACATCACAGCTGATAAAAAATACTTTGGAGCATTTAATGATTTAATTGGTTCTGTAGGTCCAAAAGACAAGACAGCATTTGCATCAGGCGGATACAATGAATTTAACGGAAACTTTGTTCGTTTTACTAACACTGTTCCAATGGTCATTGAGTCGGTGAAGATGTTTGTAGGCAACCCTGGTAAAGTCAGAATTATTTTAGCAGACCTAGCAAGTGAAAACGGTCAAGGTGGTTACAGTTATTTTAATTTAGACCAACGCGACTTCATCGTTTCGAATACCAGACCTGTTGCACAAGGTGGTGCAGTGACCGAAAATGATCCAAACGACAAAGGGATGGTATTCAACCTAAACTTTGCAGTAGTTAACCCTGGCAACCATGTACTTATCATGCAATGTACTGAAGGTGCAACTGTTTATAGAAATAACAATATCTCAGCTAACCCATATCCACAAAAGATTAACGGATTGAATAGTGGATTAACTATTACTGGAAACAGTGTAGTGTCTTCAGCTACTGCAGACCCAACTCAATTTTATTATTTCTTCTACGACATGAGAGTAGAAATACTAGCACAAACTTGTCCGTCTCCTAAACTTCCAATAACAGCAATCAACAACGTGATTCCTACCATTACCAGAAATGCTGATACACTAACCAGTTCTATTGCAACTGGCAATCAATGGCAATTGAATGGATTTGATCTTCAAGGTGAAAAGGGACAAAAACTGAAAGTGACTCAGTCAGGTAAATACAGAACTGTAGTAGTTGATGATTTCAAATGCGAAAGCCTATCCGCAGAACAAGATGTAACAGTTACTTCTGTTATTAATATAGCACCTGAAAGAATTGGATTTACAGTTGCCCCCAACCCAAGTAATGGAAACTTTAATTTGACATTCAGTGTAACAGGCAAAGAAGATTTAGGTATTGCAGTATTGAATGCTGAAGGAAGGGAAGTATACCGACAAACACAAGCCAATTTCACAGGCAACTATAAAGGAAGTATTCGTTTACAGAATACAAAACCTGGTGTGTATCTCATTAAAATTACACATGGCTTGAATCAATACTTAAAACGAATAATTATTCTCTAGAAGTAAATTTAGCTTACTAATAAAGCCAGGTAATTTTTACCTGGCTTTATTTTTAGTGTGTTCTACTATTCAAGTAGTATTTTTGTAATAGAAAATAAACAGCATTGTCATCACCTATTTTTCTGCTTACTCCTCCTTTCACGCAACTGAATACGCCTTACCCCGCTACGGCTTATTTGAAGGGATTTTTCAATACCAAGAAAATTCCGGCAGTTCAGGCTGATTTGGGAATTGAAGTAGTCTTGAAACTGTTTTCAAAAAAGGGACTCACCCAACTTTTTGAAGAGATTGAATTGAGCAATGCCGAACTGGATGACAACACAGCAAGAATACTTGCATTAAAAGACGACTATATCCGAGTAATTGATGATGTAGTTTTATTCCTTCAAGGAAAACGTGATACACTGGCGCATGCCATCTGCAGCAGAAATTTTCTTCCTGAGGCTAGTCGCTTTGCACAATCAGATGATTTAAAATGGGCTTTTGGCAACATGGGTATGCAGGATAAAGCAAAGTACCTTGCTACTATGTTTTTAGAAGATCTGAGTGATTTGATCAAAGCAACTATTGATGAACATTTTGGTTTCAGCAGGTATGCTGAAAAACTTGGAAGATCAGCCAACAGCTTTGATGAATTGTACCAAGCACTCCAAGCACCTCCCACATTCATTGATAAAATTTTATTAGAAATTTTCGAAGAAAAAATAAATGCTATACAACCTGCATTGTTAGCTGTTTCCGTTCCCTTCCCTGGTAATCTTTATACTTCATTCAGGTGTGCACAATGGTTGAAACAACATCAGCCTAACATTAAAGTGGCTATGGGTGGAGGTTTTCCTAATACCGAGCTGCGTTCACTTTCCGATGTAAGGGTTTTTGAATTTTACGACTTCATCACACTAGATGATGGCGAAGCCCCATTGGAAATGCTCTGGGAACATATCCATGGCAGAAAAGAAAAGCACGAACTGAAAAGAACTTTTACTTTGGAAAATGGCACAGTTGTTTACATCAATAATGCCAACTGTAAGGACTATAAACAAGGACAAGTCGGCACACCTGATTATTCAAATCTCCTACTCGATCAATACATCTCTGTTATAGAAGTCGCCAACCCCATGCACAGTCTCTGGAGCGATGGTCGTTGGAACAAGCTTACCATGGCACATGGATGCTATTGGGGTAAATGTACTTTTTGTGATATCACTCTCGACTACATCAAAAATTATGAACCCGTTGCTGCATCGTTATTGGTGGACAGGATGGAGGAAATGATTGCACAGACAGGTGAGACAGGTTTTCATTTTGTGGATGAAGCAGCACCACCTTCTTTGATGAAATCATTGGCCATTGAAATCATAAGAAGAAAATTAGTAGTGAGCTGGTGGACGAATGTGCGATTTGAAAAAAGCTTTACACAGGATTTATGCATCCTGCTAAAAGCATCTGGATGTATTGCAGTAAGTGGCGGATTAGAAGTAGCTTCAGACAGATTATTAGAATTGATTGATAAAGGAATCACTGTAAACCAAGTGGCACAGGTTTGCAGAAACTTTACTGCGTCAGGTGTCATGGTGCATGCATATTTGATGTATGGATTTCCAACACAGACAGAACAGGAGACCATCGATTCTTTAGAGATGGTAAGGCAATTGTTTGAAACAGGTGTATTGCAATCAGCTTTTTGGCATTTGTTTACCATGACCGCTCATAGTCCCGTTGGTTTGAACCCCGACAAATACAAAGTCAAAAAGCAAACCGAAGCCATAGGCACCTTTGCCAACAACGACATCGAACACATCGATCCAACTGGAGCCGACCATGAAAAGTTTGGAGAAGGATTGAAGAAAGCTTTGTTCAATTACATGCACGGCATCTGCTTGGATCATCCCTTGCAAAAATGGTTTGACTTTAAAATCTCTAAACCATCCGTTGCCAATAATGTAATCCTAAATGCTATTAATGAAACAACACTACAACATCAACCTCATAGCAAAGTAATTTGGTTAGGCAATCTTCCAAAAACAGAGATTATACAAAAGTCGAAGAAAGGAAGCAAGTGGGAAGTAATGAATTTCAATTTTCAAACCTTACAAGGTCCTTTTTCTATCAATGTAGAACCAACTAAAGGTGAATGGTTCTTCAACATCTTGCCTAAACTTTCCATTCATCAGCATCAACATCTTTCACTTCAAGCGGTGAAAGCAGATTATGAAGCAGCGGGATTGGAAGACTTTGAATTGTTCTGGGACAATAAGCCCATGAATACCCTTCGCAAAGCAGGATTATTAGTAGTTTAATTTAACAGTCATTAAAAAATTTATACTGCTTAAATGAATGCTTGAAAGATTCGAGTAAATAAAAAATTAATGATACTTTTAATAAGGATCATGTAAAATAACAAGCCTAGATGAAATCATTCAAACACGTAAGCTATTTGTGGGATGAGCAAACAGCATCAACACTTTCAGGAGATGAAGTCGCGCTATTGGTATATCGTTCTAATTTACTTGGTGCTGATTTGCGGTTAACCAATTATGGTGGAGGAAATACCTCTTGTAAAGCAATGGCTAAAGATCCGCTGACAGGTGAAGACGTAGAAGTTATGTGGGTAAAAGGTAGCGGTGGAGATTTGGGTACCATGAAAAGAGAGGGACTAGCAGCGCTATACGTTGATAAATTGAGGAGTTTGAAAAAAGTCTACCGCGGATTAGCACATGAAGATGAAATGGTGGCTTTATTCAACCACTGTATTTATGATTTGAATTCAAAAGCGCCAAGCATTGATACGCCACTACATGGATTTTTACCTTTTAAACATATCGACCACTTGCATCCTGATGCAGCCATTGCTATTGCTGCAAGTAAGGATGGAGAAAAAATCACTAAGGAATTATTCGACGGAAAAATTGGTTGGGTGCCTTGGCAAAAACCAGGTTTCGATTTAGGATTGCAACTCAAACAATGCTTGGATGAAAATCCAGCTATCAGTGGTATCATGTTAGGTTCACACGGATTGTTTACCTGGGGTGATACTGCGTATGAATGCTATTTGAATTCATTGGAGGTCATTGAAAAATGCGCTGAATACATTGCTTCAAAAATTGAAGCACAACCGAATGTTTTTGGTGGACAAAAAAATGAAGCATTAGATGCAGTATCTCGACAAGAAAGTGCAGCAGCGCTTGCTCCAATACTAAGAGGATTTTGTTCTTCGCAAACAAAAATGATTGGGCATTTTACTGATGATGAACGCGTTTTAGCTTTTATTAATTCAAACGACTTAGAAAGATTAGCTCCTCTAGGCACTAGCTGTCCGGATCATTTCTTAAGGACCAAAATCTCTCCACTTGTTTTGAATTTAACTGCAACGGAAGATTTATCTAATGTAGATGCTGTCAAACAAAAAATAGAGCCGTTGTTTGTTGAGTATAGAAAAATGTACACCGACTATTACAACACTTGCAAACATGTTGATAGTCCGGGTATCCGCGATACCAACCCAGTCATCATTCTCTACCCAGGAGTTGGCATGTTCAGTTTTGCGAAAGACAAACAAACAGCAAGAGTCGCTGCAGAATTCTACATCAATGCCATCAATGTGATGAAAGGCGCTGAGGCCATCTCATCATATACATCACTACCGCGACAAGAAGCGTTTAATATTGAATATTGGTTATTGGAAGAGGCGAAACTGCAAAGGATGCCCAAGCCAAAACCATTGAGCGGAAGAATAGCCTTGGTTACGGGTAGTGGCGGAGGAATCGGAAAAGCCATCGCCAAAAAATTTGCCAGCGAAGGTGCCTGTGTGGTGCTATCCGATAACAATGCAGAAAGATTAGCAGAAGCCAAACAAGAGTTTATTCAACTATTTGGAAAAGATGTGGTAGCAGCAAGTATTTTAGATGTCACAAATGCCTCCACTATACAATCGACTGCCAAAGATGCTGCGCTTTGCTTTGGCGGATTGGATTTGATTGTCAACAATGCAGGTTTATCGATCTCAAAAACCATTGAAGACCATACTGAGCAAGATTGGGATCTATTG
>Ga0209229_10001144_pt1 | contig 10894 bp, 12 predicted proteins | sample SanBayMetagenome_FD_187466 | JGI IMG/M metagenome (GOLD analysis project Ga0209229, IMG submission 187466) | Freshwater and sediment microbial communities from dead zone in Sandusky Bay, Ohio, USA (SPAdes) (version 2) | ecosystem: Environmental > Aquatic > Freshwater > Lentic > Sediment... | reverse complement strand
ACTTGGCTTTGGTGCACTTCTGCTCTTTATCCCTGATAAGTATCTGCGCAACCGATATTTGCCCTGGATTGGTGCCGTTGGTATCGCCATTGCAACCTTGAATTTTGACGAAAGCACCGCATTCCCAGGCTTCAACGCTCTATTACCAGTGGTGGCGACGGCAATTTTGATTGGATCCATTCCTGTATGGCCAAGATTCTTTAATGATCTGAGCAATAACCGATTAATGCAGTGGTTAGGTGCTATTTCTTATCCGCTGTATTTATGGCATTGGCCAGCGCTGGTCTTACCAAGTAGTGCATTGGGTCGCCCGCTACAAATTCGCGAACGGTTGATGTGCATTCTTTTAACGATTCTGCTGGCTCACATCACAAGTAAACTGGTGGAACAGCCCTTAAGACATCGCAATTTCTCTGCCAAGAAAGTATATGGATTCTTTGCAACCACAACGGCTGTTTCTCTTTTGGCCGGCATTGCCATTGCATCCACAGCGTCCTCTGTCATCAAGGTAAAAGGAACGGAATACTCATTTAATCTTGAGCAAGTTGTTGCAAAGCCGGGTGTATACGGCGATGGCTGCCATGTGAATTATGGTGAAATTGAATCCGGTGACTGTACCTATGGCGAAATTGGTTCGGCTACCAAAATAGTCCTTTATGGAGATTCTCACGCGGCACAGTGGTTCCCGACGCTCGAAAAACTTGCCCGAGAAAAAGGTTTTGAATTGATTTCACTGACCAAGTCAGCCTGCCCTTCAGTTGATGTTCCACGCGCCGATCAGGGTGCATACAAGAATTCCGAATGCGACAAGTGGCGTGAGAATTCAATAAAGCGAATTCAGAAAATTAAGCCAAATGCTGTGATTGTAAGCAGCTTTCAATATTTTACCGAACCCCGAGGTTTCGCAAGCCGAGCTCAATGGTGGAATCAAGGCCAACGTCGCTTGCTTTCTGACCTTCAGGGCTCGTCGAGAAATTTGATCTACATAAGCGATACACCTCATCCCCTACGTGACATTCCTAATTGTTTAGCCTCTGAAGATGTTAAGGATTGTGACACGACGGAAAAAACACCAAACGTGATAATCAACGGATTCAAAAAAATTGACCCGACATCGTGGTTGTGCACCAATGTGTGTTCTTCAATCAAGGATGGGTACGTGGTCTATCGTGATGGTTCACACATTTCTGTTGACGCAGCGCTAGCCTTGACGCCGCTTCTGGAAAAAGCTTTGCGCGATAAGGGGCTATTTTCTTAGCTCTATGGCAAGATGCCCCTCATGGCTGAACTGATTTATTACTGCGGAACGATGGATAGCGGAAAATCGACGCTTGCTCTTCAAACTGCGCACAATCATCAAAGTCGAGGTCGCACAGGATTAATTTTCACCAACAAGGATCGGGCTGGCGAAGGCGTGATTTCCTCGCGCCTTGGACTATCAAGCCCAGCGATAGAAGTTTCACAAGATTTGGACATTCATAAATTAGTCGTAGATAAGTTATCCATGGGTGAGCGAGTTGATTACATCATTTGCGATGAAGCCCAATTCTACGAAAGCGCACAGATAGATCAGCTCGCTCGAGTTGTAGATGGTTTGGGAATTGATGTCTTTGCTTTTGGAATTTTGGCCGATTTTCGAACCAAGCTTTTTCCTGGTTCAGCCAGATTGGTCGAGCTAGCTGATCGTGTAAACACCTTACAAGTTGAGGCTCTGTGTTGGTGCGGATCGCGTGCAACTCATAATGCTCGAACCGTGGGCGGAGTGATGGTTGTGGAAGGCGAACAAGTTGTTGTCGGCGATGTTGCACCCGATGCAGCTGTAGCTTACGAAGTTTTATGTCGCAGACACCACATGCGTCAAGTGACTGCGCGGGCATCACGTGCTGCGCACACCTCCACACTTCCCCTACCCTTCAAGGAGTAAGAAATGAAATCACGTGGATATGCGGCGTTATCAGCTAAATCTGAACTTACTTCTTATGAATTTGATCGTCGAGAATTAGGCGAACACGACGTCGCTTTGGATATCTTGTTTGCCGGAATCTGTCATAGCGATATTCACCAGGTCGCCGAAGAATGGGGTCCTGCCCTTTTTCCAATGGTGCCCGGGCATGAGATAGCCGGAGTGGTAACAGAAATTGGAAGCAAAGTTTCAAAATTTTCTGTTGGCGACAAAATCGGAGTTGGCGTCTTTGTCGATTCTTGCCGTAAGTGTCCAAGTTGTCTTCAAGGTTTACAGCAATATTGTGTAGAGGGAATGACGGGAACATATAACGGTTTAGAGCGTGACGGAGTCACTGTCGCGATGGGTGGTTATTCCAATAACTTTGTTATCAATCAGGATTACGCAGTGCGTATCCCTGACAACTTGCCATTGGAAGGAGTGGCACCTTTGCTGTGTGCCGGAATTACTTTGTATTCTCCGATCAAACATTGGAAAGTTCAATCGGGTATGAAGGTAGCGGTAATGGGATTGGGTGGCCTGGGACACATGGGCGTGAAGTTTGCAGTTGCAATGGGTGCTGAAGTAACAGTTCTGTCACACTCCCCCAGCAAAGAAGCCGATGCCATCGCTATGGGCGCGCATCACTTTGTTAGCACCAAAGATGCCAGTAACTTAGTTCCGTTAGCTAAAAAATTCGATCTAATTCTTAACACGGTAAGTGCTGAATTGGTAATCGGCGACTACCTTGATTTACTCAAACTAGATGGAACTCTGGTTGTCATTGGCCTTCCAGGTAAGCCCTATGAAGTACATGTGGGAACTTTGCTCAATGGACGCCGATCCATAGCTGGCTCAATGATTGGTGGCATCCCTGAAATGCAGGAGATGCTTGATTTCTGCGCAAAGCATTCAATTGTGAGCGATGTAGAAGTTATCAAACCTGACTACATTAACCAGGCGTACAAGCGAACTGTCGCAAGTGATGTGAAGTACCGCTTCGTTATCGATGCAGCTAGTTTCTAAAGGGCATTAACTGCCAGGGCAAGAACCGGAGCAATCGCCAAAGCAGGCAAAAGATTTCCGACGGCAACACTTTTAATGTTAAGTAACTTCAGTGCAATACAAATCAACATGATTCCACCAACGATTGTCATGGCATCAACTTGATACCCGTCCAAAACTTCACCAAGACCAAAACCAATGACTGTCCATGCTCCTTGATAAATCCCAACAGGTAATGCAGACACCGCTACCCCCCAACCAAGTGAGGTTGCAAACGCCATTGCGGCAAAGAAATCGAGGGTGCTTTTTAGAATCAACTGATCTATTCCAGTTCCCATTCCATCACTGATACTTCCAAGGATTGCCAGTGGTCCAATAGCGAAAAGCAATGAGGCGGCAACAAAACCTTCCACAAAATTTGACTCACTCGATGCCTTAAATCGAACTCTCAAACTTTCACCTAAGGAATCCAGGCGAGATTCGAGTTTTAAAGCAGATCCAATTAGGCCACCGATCAAAAGTGAGCCTAAAACAACAAGCAAGCTCCAGCCTTGTGGAAGGGCGCTGGTGTAGCGATCCGACCATAATGGAATGAGTGCAGAGGCTGCTCCAAGTAAAGTAACAAGGCCAAGAACATCAGTTAACAACGTTCTAGTTCTAGTGGGCATCCGATTTCCGACCAACACACCAAGGGAAGCGCCAGAAACAATAGTGATGACATTAATGATTGTGCCGATACCAGGAAACATTTGCTGATTATACTCATGCAATGTCTAACTCATTTGTAGAGTTCCTTCGCCCGCATAAAACTGTTCCACATACGTCCTGGACAGCGAGTTCTCGTTGGGATTTGAAGCCACTTCGCGTCTGCGTTCTTTTCTTTGGGCTTTTTGTTTTTGGATTAGGTGATGCTTTGGTCATTCAAAGCACCATTGGCAATGGATCCTGGTCAGTCTTGGCTCAAGGAGTATCCGAAAGAGTTAACATCACAATGGGGTGGTCAACTTTTGCAATTAGTGCATTGGTTTTACTTTTGTGGATTCCACTGAAAGAGAAACCAGGTTTTGGAACTATCTCAAATATCGTAATCATCGCTTTTGCAATTCAAGTCGGAGTTACTTTTTTTCCGCCTCAAGGTAATTACGGAATCGGCATTATCTACTGCTTAATTGGCATAGCGATGGTTGGTTTTGGATCAGCGTTGTACATAACTTGTGGTTTAGGACCTGGTCCTCGCGATGGCTTGATGACCGCACTTCATAAGCGTTCTGGGGTCCGAATCGGTCGGGTTCGCTTAGCCATCGAAAGCTCGGTTTTGATCGCGGGATGGCTTTTAGGTGGGACTGTTGGGCTTGGAACCGTGCTTTTCACCCTCCTGATTGGTCAATCTATTGCCATTGCCCTGGGAGTCGTTTCTCGGGTTACTTCCAGGTAACACATAGGATAAAGACCTTCCCAAGGGTTGTGCGCCCTATCGCACACGGGGTCGCAAACACCCCCGTTAACAAAATTAGAAAGGCACTACTTCATGCTGGATTCATATTTCAAAATCTCCGAGCGGGGCTCATCAATAGCCCAAGAAGTTCGAGGCGGACTCGTAACTTTCTTCACGATGGCATACATCGTGGCTCTCAATCCAATCATTCTGGCGTACTCACCAGATGCAAATGGTCAGTTCCTCTTCGGTGGCGATGCCCCCGCACCTGCAATGGTGGCAGCAACTACAGCGCTTGTTGCTGGTGTGCTAACAATCCTTATGGGATCTATTGCTAACTACCCATTAGCACTTGCTACTGGTCTTGGTTTAAACACTTTCGTTGCAGTCGGTATCGCATCGAAAATGTCATGGGCTGCAGCAATGGGTCTGGTGGTTCTTGAAGGTCTGATCATCTTGGTACTAGTGCTAACCGGTTTCCGCGTTGCAGTGTTCAAGGCGGTTCCACCACAGATCAAAATCGCAATTTCAGTTGGTATCGGCTTGTTTATCGCTCTTATCGGACTGGTTGATGCAGGTTTCGTTCGCCGCACAGCGAGCGGTCCAGTTCCTGTTGGCCTAGGCGTCAATGGCAATCTTGTTGGCTGGCCTACAGTTGTCTTCGTCTTTGGAACTCTGTTAATCATCGCGCTCATGGTGCGCAAGGTTAAGGGTGCGATCCTGATCGGTATTGCTTCAGCTACTGCTTTAGCGATCGGTATCCAACAGGCATTTAACATCAAGCCAAACTTCACTCCTGGAAATCCTCCAACCATCGTAGATGGTGGATGGCAGCTAGGTGTTCCATCAGTTCCAAAAGAGGTAGTAGCTGTTCCAGAGTTTGATTTCACGGGTCAGTTCGATCTCTTCGGTGCATTTAGTGTCGATAACGTTTCACTGATAGCGGCAATCCTGCTTCTTTTCACATTGCTACTATCTGATTTCTTCGACACAGTTGGAACAGTTACGGCAATTGGTCACGAATCAGGTCTTGCTGACAAAGATGGCAATGTCGATAACATCCAAAAGATTCTTTTGGTTGACTCTGTCGCAGCTGCAGCAGGTGGCGCAGCGGGTATTTCATCTAACACCAGCTACATTGAATCAGCAGCAGGTGTCGGTGAAGGTGCACGCACGGGTCTTGCATCAGTTGTTACAGGAATTGCATTCTTACTAACAACTTTCTTAGCTCCACTTGTTGCAATCATCCCTTACGAGGCTGCAACTCCTGCTCTGATCATTGTTGGCTTCTTAATGATGTCTCAGATCAAAAACATCGATTGGGATGATTTGGGTATTGGAGTCCCTGCATTCCTAACCATCATCTTGATGCCATTTACATACAACATCTCAGTAGGTATTGGCGCAGGATTTATTACTCACGTAGTAATTCGTTTGGTCCAAGGACGTGGCAAAGAAGTTCATCCTTTGCTTTATCTCGTATCAGGCTTGTTTATGGTGTACTTCTTGTCATCACCAATGAACGCTTGGTTTGGCTAATCAGTTCAATCGGAAAAGCCCCTGGGAAACCAGGGGCTTTTCTTTTACCAAGAAATAGTTGGTTCGCCCATTAATGAAAGTTTTTGATTGACGGCAGAAAAGGGTTTTGATCCAAAGAAACCACGATATGCCGACAATGGACTGGGGTGAACTGAGGAAACAATGTGATCATCTGGAAAGTAACTCTTCAGTTCTAATGCGGAATTACCCCAGAGCACAGCGATAACATTGCGATTTCCTAAGATCTTGGCTACGGCATTTGTCACCTCTTGCCAACCCAATTTTTCGTGCGCTAAAGAAACTCCAACTTCGGTAGTTAAAATCCGATTGATCAACATCACGCCTTGATCACACCAACTACTCAAATCACCATGTGCCTTGGTTACTCCCAGATCGCTTTCTAATTCCTTAAAGATGTTGCGAAGCGAGGCAGGAAGTGGCCTGACGTTGGCGTCGACAGAAAAGGCTAAGCCGTGGGCATGACCTGATGTCGGATATGGATCTTGACCAAAGAAAACCACCTTTGTCGAATCTATAGGACGGTTAAGGGCACGAAAGACAAGATCATACGAAGGAGCAATGTCTCGGTTTTTTACATATGAATCAATACTTTGGATGAGCGGTTTAACTGGTTGCAACGCTACTTGCCACTGCGGATGCAGCTGATCAAACAGCGGCACGTGCGAAAAACCGGCCTGCTTCAGGTGTTACCGAAATGGATGTTCCAAATACTGCCGAAACATGCTCTGAAGTAATTACTTGATCTATAGGTCCAGATACTGCAACTAAACCATCTTTAATCAGCAAGGCGTGAGTTGTGCCAACTGGAATCTCTTCGATGTGATGCGTGACCAGAATAGTTGCCGGAGCTAATGGGTCAGCCGCAAAATTTGCGAAACGCCTGAGCAAATCTTCCCTGCCACCCAAATCAAGACCTGCCGCGGGCTCGTCTAGAAGTAAAAGTTCAGGATCAGTCATTAACGCGCGCGAGATTTGTACGCGCTTTTTTTCACCTTCACTTAAGGTTCCGTAAAGACGATCTCCCAATTCTCGAACACCAAAATTAGTTAGTAACGCCATAGCGCGTGATTCATCCCAAAGATCATAACTTTCATTCCAACGCCCCAGAATTGCATAAGCTGCGGTCAGAACTACATCCTTAACGGTTTCATCATGGGGTATATCTTCAGCAATAACAGAACCACATAGACCTATCCGAGTGCGTAATTCAAAAAGGTCAACTTTGCCCATTTGCTTATCTAGGACAGAGACAGAACCTTGAGTAGGAAACATTTTGGTCGCCAAGATTTGAAGAAGAGTGGATTTGCCAGCGCCATTGGGACCCAAAACGACCCAACGCTCTCCATGTGAAATTGAAAAGTTGATCGGTCCAAGAATTACGCGATCGCCTCGGCGAACCGAAACCTCATTGAGAGTTAGGACTGAGCTACTCATAGATGCAAAAGATACTGGTTAGAACGCTCAATCCGGTGCAAACCTCGCAAAAAGCAATAGTGATTCACGATAACCTATCCCCCTTATGACAACATCTAGCCACGAGGTGGAGCAGTTCTCTGGATTAATCCTTCTTACCGGCGAGGACAAGCCCGGATTAGCCCATGCGCTCTTTGCAGCTCTTTCACCATTTTCGGTGGCAGTACTTGATCTCGATCAAATCATCATTAAGGGTCGTTTGATTCTGACTCTGCAAATTTCTCTCAATCCTGCGCATCAATCTGCCATTGAAGAGGATCTCAACGCACTTGCCTCTGATTTAGCGGTAGACATCGCTGCGGTGTTTTCTTCATCACCGACCTTGCGGGCTAAACCATCGTGCGAAACGATTAAGTTAAGTTCCACAAAGTTGCATCCAAAACATTTGGTGGAAATAACTCAGGGGTTAGTCAATGCAGGGGCAAATATTGAAGATCTGGCACGTACGGCGACGGATCCGCTTGAACTAACAATCAAAATCTCTGGGATATCCGAAACTGATCTACGAAAATCCATGGCCACTATTGAGAACTCGACAGAGTTTTCACTAACCATCGGTGCCTAGCCATGACTATCCGCAAAAGACTTGTGCAGTTAGATGTTGATTCCACCTTTATTCAGCAAGAGGCAATCGAGCTTCTTGCAGCCAAGGCTGGAGTTTTAGATGAAGTTGCCCGAATAACTGAGGCTGCCATGCTAGGTGAACTAGATTTTGCGCAAAGCTTGATAGCTCGAGTGGCCTTACTTCAGGGTCTACCTGAATCTTGCATTAGCCAAGTTCAACAGGAAATTCGATTAACCGACGGAGCTGCCGAACTTGTTACGCTCTTACACAAAAAAGGCCATTTCGTTTCTTTGGTCTCAGGTGGCTTTAGTGCGATTTTGCAGCCAATAGTCGATGAACTCAAGATTGACTTCTACACAGCTAATTCACTCGAGATAGTTGATGGGCACTTAACGGGCAAGGTTGTTGGCAAAATTGTGGATCGTGCGGCTAAAGCAGAGGCCTTGAAGGAGTTTGCTCAAAAGTGTTCGGTTGATTTGATTGACACAGTTGCAATCGGTGATGGCGCAAATGACCTAGACATGATGGCTATAGCCGGAATAAGTATCGCTTTCAATGCGAAACCAATTGTGCAGGCCGCTGCAGACTATTCAATCGAGGTGCAGTCTCTGCGCTCGGTTGCCTCGCTCATTAACTTGTAGCTACAAGCGACAAGCGTGGATATCCGTCACCAGAATTCCACGAGCACCAAGCGTCCAAAGTTCATCCATGACACGATTTGTCTCTTTGCGCAAAACCATTGCGCGCACCGCGACCCAATCCTCTTTTTGTAAAGGAGAAATTGTTGGTGACTCTAAACCTGGCGTAATGGCGCATGCTTGATCTATCAAACTTTTCAAAACGTCGTAATCAAGAAGAACATATTGTCTAGCGGTTACTACGCCCTGAAGTCGTCTGATAAGCACTTCCAGTCCGCCAGGAATATCAATACCCTTTCGTTTAATCACAACTGCTTCACTAACTAAAATTGGTTCACCAAAAACTTGCAACCCTGCTTGTCGCAGGGTGTTTCCAGTGCTTACAACGTCGGCAATTAAATCTGCAACGCCAAGTCGCACAGCACTTTCTACTGCCCCATCAAGGCGAACAACCTGAGCGGATATTCCTAGACTCTTTAGAGTGTGTTCGACTAAACCAGGATAAGCGGTAGCAATTCTCTTACCTGCTATATCAGCCGTGCTCCATTCTTTGCCGACAGGTGCCGCGAATCGAAAGGTAGAACCACCAAAATCTAGGCCAAGAACTTCATCGGCAGCGGCAGCGGAATCAATCAGTAAATCCCGCCCTGTGATCCCCGCTTCTAATTCACCCGAACCTACATAAATCGCAATGTCGCGTGGACGCAAATAGTAGAACTCAACTGAATTATCTGGATCAACTAGAACCAAGTCACGAACATCTGTGCGCTGTCGGTAGCCAGCTTCCTTCAATATCTCGACCGAGCTCTCCGCTAATGAACCTTTATTTGGAACTGCAATTCTTAACATGATGGCCCCTTACAAGTATTTGTAGATGTCGTTAATTGTTAGTCCGCGTGCCAACATCAAGGTTTGAAGGTGATAGAGAAGTTGACTTATCTCTTCGGCCAAAGCTTGGTCACTCTCGTGCTCGGCTGCCAACCAAACTTCTCCTGCCTCTTCTAGAATCTTCTTTCCGATCGAGTGAACACCCGCTTCAACCGCCGCGACCGTCCCTGAATCTGGCGCTCCTTGTGCAACTTTCTGGCTTAATTCTGACCAGAGCTCATCAAAAGATTTCATACCAATAGTTTACTAGTGCAATTAATCTCGCGTAGCGAGTTTTCTAAGGTCCACGACCATCTGTGCTGGATCAGGAGCGTTAAACACAGCGCTACCCACGACAAATGTGTCCGCACCTGCATCCAAAGCAATCTCTATAGTCTGCATGGAAATGCCTCCGTCAACCTGAAGCCAAATGGGGCGATTACCAATCAATTTACGAGTGGATCTGACTTTATCCATCATATCTTCCATAAATTTTTGTCCGCCGAAACCCGGCTCCACCGTCATGATCAAAAACATATCTATTAAATCAATGTACTGAGCATATTCATCAACCTGCGTGTTGGGTTTTATTCCCAGGCTTGCACGAGAACCGGCCTTCCTAATGTTCTTTAATGTTTGAGGGATGTTTGTTGTGGCTTCGGCATGAATCGTGACCGAAGCACAACCTAATTCGGCATATTGCACGGCGATCAGGTCAACATCGGCAACCATTAAGTGTGCATCCACTGCTAGTGAAGATTCTGTGATTATCTTCGAAGCCGCTTCAAAATCAAATGTGAAATTTGGAACAAAAACGTCGTCCATGACATCTAGGTGAAGCAGATCAGAAACATCAGCGATCGAATCAATTTCCTCATTTAACTTTGAAAAGTCAGCATTGAGAATGCTCGGCGTAATTCTAATCTCCTTAGTCATGAGGCTATTTTACTCACCGGTTTTTTTGAAAAGGGCTAAATACATCGCATCCGTGCCTGCGCGGTGAGTCCATAGGGACATGGCTTCATCCCGCATGCCGCTGTCTAAATTGACCGGCAAAAATGGTCGCACCGAAATCTGTTCGACACTCGAGAATTTCTTCTTGATATCTGCAATCTGGATCGATGTTTCAGCCAAGTGTGGTGAGCAGGTCGCATAACCTAATATGCCACCGACGTTAAGAGCTGAAATTGCAGAGTCAATTAACTCTCGCTGCAGCGCGGTTAGTTCTCTAAGGTCTTGAAGTGTGCGCCGCCAGCGAACTTCAGGACGCCGACGTAACGCACCTAAACCAGTACATGGAGCATCAATTAATACTGCATCAAACTTTTCTTCTTGCTTACCTATGTCGCGACCATCTCCAATCATTACTCTGTCACCATTGACAACTTGACGAACAAGTTCTGCTCGTG
>Ga0209229_10001143_pt1 | contig 10895 bp, 8 predicted proteins | sample SanBayMetagenome_FD_187466 | JGI IMG/M metagenome (GOLD analysis project Ga0209229, IMG submission 187466) | Freshwater and sediment microbial communities from dead zone in Sandusky Bay, Ohio, USA (SPAdes) (version 2) | ecosystem: Environmental > Aquatic > Freshwater > Lentic > Sediment | place... | reverse complement strand
CGCTTTTTTATTGCAATTGATGTTGAACGAATTGAACTAAGAAAGAAGGGAGTTAAAAGTGACAACATTCGTTGATCGCGTAACTCTCTATGCCATTGCAGGAAAAGGTGGCGACGGTTGTGTTTCTGTTAAGCGCGAAAAATTCAAGCCACTTGGCGGTCCTGATGGCGGTAACGGTGGACGTGGCGGAGATGTAATTTTAATTGTTGATCCAAGCGTTACGACCTTGCTGGATTTTCATCATTCACCGCACCGTAAAGCAACCTCAGGACATCAGGGATATGGCGATCGCAAAGATGGCCACCAAGGTGAAGATTTAATTCTGGGAGTGCCAAACGGAACCGTTGTCTACGATGCAAACGGTGAACAGATCGCAGATTTAATTGGAACCGGAACTACATTTAGTGCCGCCGCTGGTGGCTTTGGTGGTTTGGGAAATTTAGCGCTTTCTTCATCGAAGCGTCGCGCACCAGGTTTTGCTTTACTGGGGGAGCCAGGTGAAGAGCGCACATTAATTCTTGAGCTAAAAAGTGTTGCAGATATTGCTTTGGTTGGATTCCCAAGTGCTGGAAAATCATCGTTAATTGCTGCAGTTTCTGCGGCTCGTCCAAAGATTGCTGATTACCCATTTACAACATTGGTTCCAAACTTGGGCGTTGTTCAAGCAGGTGAAACCAGATTTACTGTTGCAGATGTTCCAGGACTTATTCCAGGTGCATCACAAGGCAAGGGGCTAGGTCTTGAATTTCTTCGTCACGTGGAACGCTGCGTTGCTCTAGTGCATGTTCTGGATTGCGGAACCTTAGAAACCGACCGAAATCCTGTTGCAGATCTTGAAGCGATTGAAAATGAATTAGCTTTGTATGGTGGACTCGAAGATCGTGTTCGCATTGTTGCGCTAAACAAAATTGACTTACCTGACGGACAAGCGATGTCAGATATGGTCGAGCAAGAACTACGCGACAAGGGCTATGAGGTGTATCCAGTGTCGGCGGCTTCGCGAGCAGGATTACAGGATTTGATTTATGCAATGGGACGTTTAGTGCAGAAAAATCGCGCCGATGCTGGGGTCCAAGAGCGCACGCGCATTATTTTGCGTCCAGTTGCTGTCGATGACTCTGGCTTTTTGGTTAATGCCAATGCAGATGGATCTTTTACAATTCGCGGCAAAAAGGTAGAACGTTGGGTTCGCCAAACTAACTTCAAAAATGCCGAAGCAATCGGATACTTGGCCGATCGCCTTGCACAACTTGGTGTAGAAAAAGAGTTGTACAAGAAGGGCGCAGTCGCCGGCAGCGAAGTACGTATTGGCGATGGCGACACTGAAGTTATCTTTGACTGGGAGCCAACAATCGAAGCTGGCGCGGAACAACTTGCAGGTCACTTGCATCGTCGCGGTGAGGATTCACGTCTTGAATCAACATGGAATATGCCTGAGCGTGTTGAAGATATCTTGACTGAAGATGAAATCGCCAAGCAGTGGGAATACAACGTTGTTGACCCCCACACGCCTAAACTTTCAGCACCGATAATTACCGATGAAGATCTAAAGGATGGAGATGACAAGTGAGCCGAGAGCAGATTTCCTCTGCAAAACGCATCGTCATCAAGATTGGTTCCTCCTCTCTTACCGGTAAAGCCGGATCAGCACTAGATGCCACGGCCGTAAATAAACTTGTAGATGTTGTTGCTGCCTGTAAAAAACGTGGCGCCGAAGTAGTCGTAGTTTCTTCAGGTGCGATTGCTGCCGGCTTAGCGCCATTGGGATTAACGACTCGTCCAAAAGATTTAGCAACACAGCAAGCGGCAGCATCTGTTGGGCAAGGATTATTGGTTGCTCAATACACACAAAGTTTTGCTCGCCATGAAATTACTGCTTCGCAGGTTTTGCTTACAACAGAAGATGTTGTTCGTCGTTCACACTATCAAAACGCACAGCGAACCTTGTACAAACTTCTACAGCTCGGCGTTGTGCCAATCATAAATGAGAATGACTCTGTTGGAACTCAAGAAATTCGTTTTGGCGATAATGATCGTTTGGCAGCTTTAGTTGCCTTGTTAATTGGTGCAGATCTTCTAGTTCTTGTCTCAGACATTGATGCGCTGTATGACGCGCCTCCAACACAAGCAGGAGCACAAAGAATTCATGAAGTTTCATCTGTTGCAGATATCGAGGGCGAAACATTAGGCGGAGCAGGAGCGGCCGGAGTAGGTAGCGGGGGAATGGTTACCAAAGTTGAAGCGGCACGTATTGCTACATCTGCTGGTATCCCAATGCTGCTCACTTCACTTGAAGATTCCGATAAAACCCTTGCCGGCGAAAAATTTGGAACACATTTTCACGCACACGCTAGTAAAACGACATCTCGTTTATTGTGGCTTGCACACGCTACAAAGTCACAAGGAAAATTGATTCTGGATGCTGGCGCAGTTACTGCAATTTTGGAACGTGGAGTTTCCTTGCTACCTGCAGGAGTCACCGCTGTTGAAGGCGATTTCATTGCAGGTGATGCGGTCGAGCTTGTTGGCCCAGATGGTGTGGTAATTGCACGCGGACTTGTTGCTTTTGATTCCGAAGATTTGCCACAAATGCTGGGTCGTTCAACGAAGGAGCTTGCTGCAGCATTAGGTGCCGAATATGAACGCGAACTTGTTCATCGCGATGACCTAGTTCTTCTCTGACTAGTTCTTTCCTGCTATTTCCCGCAAAACAGGTGCGATCTTTGCACTAATTCCATCTGAACTTGTTGGAATATCAGACAGCTTTACGATCACGGTGTCATTGAGTGCATCCATATAGATGTACTGGCCATGCAAGCCCATCATTAAGTTGACCCCTGGGAATGGATGCCACATCTGTGCCCCATAACCCCAGCCGTAATCCAAGGTAACTGCAGAAGTCGAAAGTCGCGCTTTCCAAGAAGTACTTGCGATTTTTGGATCACCACTCATTAATGCTTGACCAACGCGGGCGTAATCACGAGCGGTTGCATTGAAGCAACAAAATGCTTTTTCATATCCGCCAACCTGATCCACATTCCACGTGGCGTTGAAATCTGCACCAACCTTTTGCCACACACGTTCGCTGAAAGCATCGGCTAATCTTTGACCGGTAATTTTTTGAATTATTAGGCCTAACATCTGGGTATTTACAGATCGGTATTCAGGAAAAGTACCTGGTTCCTCTCTCATCTTTCTGTTGTTCTTTAAGAACCAGTTAACATCAGTGGAAGCGTACATCTGCGCAATCGCAACTCCCCAACCAGAGGGACCAGATGGATAGTTATCCGAAACTCCGATACCTGAATTCATATCAAGAAGATTCTTGATGGTCACCTTGTCAAAGGAAGTCCCTGCCTTAAATTGCGGCAGAATTTCTACAAATGTGTCACTTTCTTTGATTTTTCCTTCATCGATTAACTGACCAATTACTAACGATGTCATTGTTTTTGCAACCGAATATGAAGGAAGAACAGTTGATTGCTTCTTTCCATTAAAGTACGACTCGTAAGTTATTTTTCCCTTGCGAACAACTAAAAATACATTTGTGTCGGTTTCCTTTAGGAATTGCTCAAAAGGGACAGACTTTCCATTCCAAGTCACAGTTGTAATCTCTTCGGCAGCGCCCTGAACCCATGGTGATCCTGGCACCGCTTTGATTGGGTGCGACGGCATTAAATCTGGGGTCTTAGATGCCGGTGCTAAACCAAGCCGAATTGTGGCAATGGGCTCTGGATAATGAATGATTTTTGTAAGGCCAAATAATGCGGCGTAGACAACGACAAGAATGATTGCGACTCTGCGGATTAATTTGTACACGGCATCAGGGTAACTCCCGATAGGCTTAAACCTATGGACGCCAAGGGATTAATTTCGCAGCTTGCAGATTCTGCGCGCCTTGCCGCTAGAACCTTGAGTGTTTCCACCGGTGCTCAACGTAAAGATGCCTTGAAGATAATTGCAGATGCCATTGAGGCAAGAAGTGACGAAATCCTAACAGCCAATGAAAAAGATATGCAGGCAGGCCGTGCAGCAGGATTGAACTCATCGCTGCTTGATCGACTTCTGTTAACCCCAGAACGCATCAAAGGTATTGCCGGGGGAGCACGTCAGGTAAGTGAACTTGAAGATCCTTTGGGCAAAACTTTACGTCAATCAACATTGCCTAACGGAATTGAATTAGAGCAGATAACGGTGCCATTTGGAGTAATAGGAATGGTCTACGAAGCTCGCCCAAATGTAACTGTAGATGCTGCAGTCGTTTTATTGATGTCGGGAAATGCTGCTTTGCTTCGCGGATCATCAAGTGCGGCACACAGTAATGAAATTTTGGTACGTGTTATGAAAGATGCACTAGCTTCAACTTCAATCTCACCAGATGTGATTCAACTTATCCCATCAGAAGATCGTGAAACGGTTAAAGCAATGCTGAACGCCCGCGGAAAAGTTGATCTAGTCATTCCTCGTGGCAGCGCCGCTTTGATTCGTATGGTCGTTGATGAGTCATCGGTACCAACCATCGAAACTGGTGCTGGGGTGTGCCACGTTTACATCGACGAGTTTGCAGATTTAAGCAAGGCAATTCCAATCATCATTAACTCAAAGGTGCAGCGCCCAAGTGTGTGTAATGCGGCAGAAACTTTGTTGGTGCATTCAGCCGTTGCTGTTGGATTCATGCCAAGTGCGCTCAAGGCACTGCACGAAGCAGGTGTGATTCTGCATTGCGACGCTGCTTCTTTAGCAATTGCTAAGAGTGCAAATATTCCAGCAACCTTGGCGACAGATGAGAACTTCTGCACCGAATACGGCACCCTAGAGATCAATGTTGCAATTGTTGATTCAGTCGATGCCGCTAGTGAGCACATTGCAAAGTTTGGAACTCAGCACACTGAAGCCATAATTTCTGAGAACAAAGCGAATGTGAAGCGGTTTATTGCACTCGCTGATTGTGCAGCGGTGATGGTGAATACATCCACACGCTTTACCGACGGAGAACAAATGGGCTTTGGCGCTGAAATTGGTATTTCAAATCAAAAATTGCATGCCAGAGGTCCAATGGGGCTTGAAGCGATGACAACGACCACTTGGATTGTTACGGGAAATGGGCAAATTCGCAGTTAGGCTGCAATTTAATTAGACTGACGCCCATGAGCAGCCTTTCACGCGATGATGTCGCCAAGCTTGCAGGCCTTGCCCGCATCGAAATGAGTGAAGAAGAGTTAGTCAATCTCTCTAATGAGTTCACAGTCATTTTGGATGCGGTCGCTCGTGTGCAGGAAGTTGCCGGAGCAGATGTTGAACCAACTTCACACCCGTTGCCACTTCGAAACATTTTCCGTGCAGATGTAGTTGTTCCAAGTCTTACTCCCGAAGAAGCGCTCTCTGGTGCACCAGCGCAAGAAGAGCAACGTTTCCGCGTTCCTCAGATCTTGGGTGAAGAATGATTCGCAATTCTGCCACTGAAATGGCAGCAAAACTTGCTGCTGGTGAAACAACATCGGTTGCATTAACTCAAGCGCACCTAGATCGAATTGTCGCAGTTGACACCGATGTTCATGCATTTTTGTATGTCGATACCGAAGGTGCTTTAGCTCAAGCTGCTGCAGTTGATGCAAAGCGCGCAAAGGGTGAAAAGTTGTCACCACTTGCTGGTGTTCCACTTGCACTTAAAGATGTCATGGCGCAAAAGGGCGTCCCAACGACCTGTGGTTCAAAGATCCTCGAGGGTTGGCGTCCACCTTATGACTCAACTGTTGTCGCAAACTTAAAAAAGAATGACATTGTTATTTTGGGTAAGACCAATATGGATGAGTTTGCCATGGGTTCTTCAACTGAAAACTCTGCCTACGGTCCAACACATAACCCTTGGGATTTAACTCGTATTCCGGGTGGATCAGGTGGAGGTTCATCTGCCGCACTTGCCGCTTTTGAAGCACCGCTTGCGATTGGTACAGATACAGGTGGATCAATTCGCCAACCTGCAGCAGTCACCGGAACTGTTGGAGTAAAGCCAACATATGGTGGGGTTTCACGTTTTGGTTTGGTGGCTTTTTCATCATCCCTTGATCAAGCAGGACCATGCGCACGTACAGTTTTAGATACAGCGCTGCTTCACGAAGCAATTGCTGGACATGATCCCAAGGATGCAACAAGCATTAATGCTCCAGTTCCTCAAGTAGTCGCTGCAGCAAAATCTGGTGATGTTAAGGGAATGAAAATTGGTGTTGTTAAGGAACTCAACGGTGATGGCTATCAGCCAGGAGTTCGTGCCCGTTTTGAAGAATCCCTAGAACTTCTTGCAAAAGCTGGCGCTGAAATTGTCGAAGTTTCTGCACCTAACTTTGAATACGCTCTTGCCGCGTATTACTTAATCGCACCATCTGAATGTTCATCAAACTTAGCTCGTTTTGATGCGATGCGTTATGGCTTACGTGTGGGCGATGTAGATGGTGCATCTGCAGAATCTGTTATGAACCTAACTCGCGAAGTTGGTTTCGGTAAAGAGGTTAAGCGTCGCATTATCTTGGGAACCTATGCCTTGTCTTCTGGCTACTACGATGCTTATTACGGCAGTGCTCAAAAGGTGCGCACGCTGATCACGCAAGATTTCACAAAGGCTTTTGAAAAGGCAGATGTTTTGGTTTCTCCAACCTGCCCAACCACCGCATTTAAAATCGGTGAAAAAGCTAATGATCCGCTAGCCATGTATTTAAATGACATTGCAACCATTCCAGTAAACATGGCTGGAATTGGCGGTATGTCGCTACCTTCAGGACTTGCTGATGAGGATGGTTTGCCTGTTGGTTTCCAAATCATGTCTCCGGTAATGAAGGATGAACGTATGTACTTAGTTGGCGCAGCACTTGAAGCGGCGCTACTTTCTAAATGGGGCGCTCCTTTATTGGATAAAGCACCGATTATGGGAGGTGCGCGATGACGCTTTCTTATGATGATGTAGTTGCTAAGTACGAACCGGTATTGGGACTTGAAGTACACGTTGAGCTCAACACTAATTCAAAGATGTTTTGTGGATGCAGCACTGTGTTTGGCGCAGAACCAAACACGCAGACATGCCCAGTCTGCTTGGCTTTGCCGGGTGCTTTGCCGGTTGTTAACGAAAAGGCAATCGAGTCAACAATCAAGATTGGCTTGGCACTTAACTGTTCGATCGCGCCATTTTCCCGTTTTGCTCGCAAGAACTATTTCTATCCAGATATGCCGAAGAACTTCCAGATTTCTCAATACGACGAACCGATCTGCGTAGATGGTTATGTCGATGTCGAAATCGAAACTGATGAAGGTCCCAAGAAGTTCCGCGTAGAAGTCGAGCGCGTTCATATGGAAGAGGACACCGGAAAGTCGTTGCACGTTGGTGGTGCAACTGGTCGTATCCATGGCGCTGAATACTCATTGCTTGATTACAACCGTGCCGGAATTCCATTAGTTGAAATCGTAACCAAGATTGTTCCTGGCACAGGAAAATACGCACCAGAGGTTGCCAAAGCTTATGTAGCCGAGCTTCGCGATATTTTGCGCGCACTGGGTGTAAGCGATGTAAAGATGGAGCAAGGATCATTGCGTTGTGATGCAAACGTTTCACTGCGATTAATTGGCGCGGAAAAGCTAGGCACACGAAGTGAAACCAAAAACGTTAACTCGTTGCGTTCAGTGGAACGCGCCGTACGTGGCGAAATGATCCGCCATGCAGAACTATTAAATGCTGGTGGGCGAGTAGTCCAAGAAACTCGTCACTTCCAGGAGGACACAGGACTTACACGTTCTGGTCGTTCTAAGGAACAAGCAGAGGATTACCGTTACTTCCCAGAACCAGATCTAGTGCCTGTTGCACCAGATGCTGCATGGATTGAAGAGTTACGTGCAACATTGCCAGAACGTCCATCAATTCGTCGCAAGCGCTTGCAAGAGGCATGGGCAGTTCCTGAAAAGGAAATGGCTGCAATGATTAACGCAGATGTTTTAGATATTGTCGAAGCAACGGTATTGCTTGGTTCAGATCCAACTAAGGCACGAAGTTGGTGGCTGGGTGAGGTTTCTCGAATTGCAAATGACAAAGATGTTGCGATTGCAGATTTAGCAATTACTCCCCAAGATGTTGCAGAGATCGTGGCATTGGTCAATGCAGGGGAGTTAACTGACAAACTTGCTCGCCAAGTTGTTGAAGGCGTTATTGCTGGTGAAGGAAAGCCTTCTGAAGTTGTTGCAAAACGCGGAATTAAAGTTGTTAACGATGATGGCGCATTGATGGCAGCAATTGAAAAGGTGTGCGCTGAACAAGCAGAAACTGCCGACAAAGTACGTGCTGGTCACTTACCTGCAGCAGGAGCATTAATCGGCGCTGTCATGAAAGAGACAAAGGGCCAAGCAGATGCTGCTCGAGTTCGAGAGCTTCTACTTGGCCACTTAGGTCAAGCGACTAGTTAGTGAAGGCCAGCGCCTTCTGTTTCAACAAGTGAATCTTTACCAACATTGATAAAGAAGAACAGCACGATTGCGCCAATAAAGAGTAAAAGCGCGCTGAACTTGAATGCCACTGTAAAGCCATGTGTCATAGCAAATGGCATTAACTTCTCACCTAATTGAGCATTGGCTGTTGCATAGGTAGTCGTTGCCGTTGCGGCAACGGTGTTAAGAAGTGCCACACCTAGCGAACCGCCTACTTGCTGGCTTGTATTGAGCATGGCGCTTGCAACACCAGTGTCATGGTTTGAAACTCCATGTAGGGATGTAGAAGTGAGCGGAATAAAGACAAGTGCCATTCCGCTCGACATAATCAAAAGTGCAGGTAAAACATGTGTTGTATATGAAGTTTCTGGAGTGATTCTAGAAATCATCAACATTCCGGCACTTGCAGCGATCAATCCCGGAACCATCAAAGCTCTTGGACCAAACTTTGGTAGCAATTGAGATGCAACTCCGGCAAAGATGATGATTCCAAAAGTAAATGGCAAGAATGCAAAACCAGAACGCAATGGCGTGTAGCCAAGAATTACCTGTAGGTATAGTCCCAAGAATAAAAACATTGAAAACAATCCGGCGCCAACAACCAGGGATCCAAGGTATGAACCACCGCGGTTTCGATCTGTAACAACGCGTAGTGGCATTAATGGATTCTTAACACGCTTTTCAATAAGTACGAAAGTTCCTAGCAGCAATACCGATGCCATTAAGAAGCCAATAGTTAAGGTGTCACTCCACCCGCTGATTGCTGCCTCATGGAACCCATAAGTTAATGCGAATAATCCAGCTGTTGCGGTGAATACACCAGGGATGTCATATGAGTTATCACCTTGTGCTTTTGATTCCTTTACAAACTTAATGGCAAGTACTGCAGCAAAGATTGCAATAGGCGTATTGACACCTAGGCACCAACGCCATGAGAAGTACTCAGTTAACGCTCCACCCAGAATCAAACCAATAGCTGCACCGCCACCAGAGATCGCCCCAATTACACCAAAAGCTTTTGCACGTTCTTTTGGAACTGTAAAAGTTACTGAGATAATTGCTAATGCAGCTGGTGCAAGCAATGCTGCAAATACTCCCTGAAGCGCACGTGATGCATAAAGCATGCCTTCATTTGAAGCGAGTCCACCAAGTGCCGATGCCGCCGCAAATCCTGCTAAGCCAATAAGAAATATCTTTTTGCGCCCCATGTAGTCACCAATACGACCACCCAGCAAAAGCAATGAACCAAAGGCCAAGGTGTATGCAGTAATGACCCATTGCTGATTGGCGTCTGAGATTCCCAGTTCTACCTTTGCGCTAGGGATCGCAATATTCATAATTGAGCTATCGAGAACGATCATTAACTGAGCGATTGCTACAACAAATAAGGTACGCCATCTTGTTGGATCTAAGGTTTGGACAGGTGCGGTTTGTGACACGTTAAAGCTCCAATTATTCGACTGATAAATGTGTTATCAAGAGGGTAGAATTCTCTCATGCCTAACATGAAGCCGCGTTCACATGTCGTTACTGATGGAATGGAAAGAGCACCGCAACGAGGAATGTTGCGTGCAGTCGGAATGGGTGATGAAGATTGGGTGAAGCCACAAATTGGTATCGCATCTTCATGGAATGAGATAACACCGTGCAATATGTCACTCGATCGTTTGGCAAAAGCTTCTAAAGAAGGCGTATTAGCAGCGGGGGGGTTCCCCATGCAGTTCGGAACAATCTCAGTTTCCGATGGAATCTCTATGGGCCACGAGGGAATGCACTTTTCTTTGGTATCAAGAGAGATCATTGCAGATTCAGTTGAAACAGTAATGAATGCAGAACGCTTTGATGGCATGGTGACTTTTGCAGGGTGTGATAAATCACTTCCAGGAATGATGATGGCAGCTGCACGTTTAGATGTGGCAAGTGTTTTTGTCTATGCAGGTTCAACTTTGCCAGGTCAGGTTGATGGAAAAGATGTCACGATTATCGATGCATTCGAAGCTGTCGGTGCATGTGCTCGAGGACTGATTACAAAAGATCGAGTTGACCAGATTGAAAGAGCGATCTGTCCGGGTGAAGGTGCCTGCGGCGGCATGTACACCGCCAACACCATGGCAGCTATTGGTGAAGCGTTAGGACTTTCATTACCAGGCTCTGCGGCACCTCCTGCAGTTGATCGCAGGCGCGATACCTATGCAATTAAGTCTGGTGAAGCAGTAGTCAATCTCATTCGTCTTGGAATCACTACACGAATGATTTTGACTAAGAAAGCCTTTGAAAATGCAATCACAATTTTAATGGCGCTAGGCGGTTCGACAAATGCAGTACTTCACCTCTTGGCTATTGCGCATGAAGCCGAAGTTGATTTAACACTAGAAGATTTCAATCGCATTGGTGCAAAGGTGCCACTACTTGGTGATTTAAAGCCATTTGGA
>Ga0209229_10001142_pt1 | contig 10895 bp, 8 predicted proteins | sample SanBayMetagenome_FD_187466 | JGI IMG/M metagenome (GOLD analysis project Ga0209229, IMG submission 187466) | Freshwater and sediment microbial communities from dead zone in Sandusky Bay, Ohio, USA (SPAdes) (version 2) | ecosystem: Environmental > Aquatic > Freshwater > Lentic > Sediment | place... | reverse complement strand
GGAGGTCTATGACATCCTCAGGCACTGCCTGTCAACACGAGAACGATTCCGGCCATACGTGATGCGCCTGATGGCCGAGTTCAGCGCCACCGGGGCTCCGCCACTTCGACCTCTGTTCTTCGATTTCCCAGACGAAATCGCGGTTTGGAGCGTGGACGATCAGCACATGTTCGGCCCCGATCTGCTGGTCGCGCCGGTATTGGAGTTCGGAGCACGATCGCGATCTGTGTTGCTCCCCTCAGGTAGCCGTTGGACCGACGTGTGGACCGGCAACTCCTTCGAGGGCGGCCAGCGAGTCGAGGTCGGTGCGCCACTTGAACGGATGCCGGTTTTCGCCCGTGACGAGGCGAGTGTTCTCTCGCTCATCGAATGAAATGGCGTCCATGGCCGTCATCGGTGTCGGCCACCTCGGCCTGTCCATGATCCGGCGCTGGCTCGGCCTCGGTGTGCCACCGGAGAACCAATTTGCGACGCGGCGCGATCCTGGCGCAGGCCAAGGGTTCCGTGCTGAGTTCGGTGTTCGCTGCAGGCGCCACAAAGTCGAAGCAATCAAGGCTGGCGACGACGTCGTGCTCACAGTGTCACTGCCCGAGCTGAATACAACACCGCAGGCACTGCGCCCTTGCTGGCGAGCCGATCAGATAGTCGCATCGGTCGTAGCAGTGCTGTGGTGCTAACTACAGGAGAGTCCGGGAATGCACCAAAGCATTTGGAGTCAACGAGGATCCACACTTCTAAAGGTCATGCCGGTGTTGTTGATGCTGGCCTGTGCTGTTGTCCCGACAGCAGCAGACGCGAGTCCACCGACTCGGCCACCCAACGTGGTACTGATCCTGGCAGATGACCTCGGCGTTGAGGCCGTCCGTTCTTACGGGAGCGAAATCGACACGCCACACCTTTCGGCACTTGCGGCAGCCGGCATGCAGATCGAGAACGCCCACGCTATGCCGATCTGCACACCGTCGCGTGTACGCATCCTGACTGGCCGCGACAGTGGTCGCAACTTTCGCGACTTTGGCCACTTGGATGAACAGGAGACCACGGTCGCCAAGTTGCTACGGAGTCGTGGATACAGGACCCTATTGGCTGGTAAGTGGCAGCTGGGTCGCGGCTTGGATCGTCGAATGGTGGGTGCGAGCCCCGCAGCGGCAGGCTTCGACGAGCACCTCGCCTGGCAAATCCTGGATGAAGACGTGGGCTCGCGTTACTGGGGGCCGACACTGTGGCGCAACGGCGTGCTCGAGACGGTCGAGGATCGCGTCTTCGGGCCTGACTTGGTCAACGACGCGGTGATGGACTTCATCGGCCGCCATCGCGATAAGCCGTTCTTTGTGTTCTATTCGATGCTACTGCCGCACGACCCCTTCGTGTTGACCCCGGAAATGCCCGGCCCAGCCGACCGCAATAAGCGCTTTGTCGGTATGGTGAGCTACCTCGACCGACTTGTCGGCACGTTGGTAGACCGGCTAGAGGCTTTGGGGCTCAAAGAGAACACGTTGATTGTGTTCACTGCTGATAACGGTACGCACCCTTCGATCACCACTCGACGTCACGGACAACCCACCCGAGGTGGGAAGGGGCGTACCACCGATGCAGGCACTCTAGTGCCGTTCATCGTCGCAGGGCCTGGCGTCGCGAAGCCCGGCACGCGAAGCGCTGCTCTCGTTGACATTGCGGACATACTGCCCACACTGGCGGATGTCACAGGCAGTCCCAGTCCCTCCGTGGACTTAGACGGCGTATCGCTGGTGCCCTTGATGGCCGGTCAGCGTACGGCCGTTCGTAACGCGATCTATCAGGCCTATCGCCCTTCTTCCTTCGATCCGTACACGATTTTTGCCTTTGATGCGCGCTGGAAGCTCTATGCTGACGGCCGCTTCTTCGACCGCCTGACTGATCCACTGGAACGCACGCCACTGAAGCTAGAGGCACTTGACGACGAGGCAGCACAGGCACGGAATCGGTTTGCTGCCGTCATCGCTGCTCAGCCGCGGCCGAGGGAGACACGTATGCCGCCGCCCTGAAGGGGCCTGCAGTCAACTTGAGGCGCTCAAGCGCAGCGCGAGCCGGTCCATCGCCTCAGTGATGGCAGTGGCCATCTCCGGCTCGCTGGACATGTGACCGGAGCGCGGCACGATCATCAACTCGCTGCCTGGCCAAGCCTTGTGCAGGCGGTAACTGGTGCGCGGCACGGTAACCATGTCATACCGGCCATGAATCAGCACACACGGCAAGTGCACGATGCGCGGTAATTGGGTCCAGAGCTGTTGCTCATCAAGGAACCAGCGATGAGCCCAATAGTGCGCGCTGATCATGGCGATCGGCAGTTGTGGGGAACGAGCAAGCTCATCCTCGATTTCCTGCGGTGAGGCTTCCAGGTAGCACGCCAACAATTCGAAGCGGCTGTAGTCGCGAGCCGCAGCCTCACGCTCCTGAGCACTCCGCTCAGGGTCACCAGCGATTGTGAAGAGCTCGGCCAACGTGTCCTCAGGAGCCACGCCTGGTAGCCGTGTCTGCAATCGGTCGAGCGTGTCTGGGAAAAAGCGCTCCATGCCCCTCTGGAACCATTCAGCCTCCTCGGAAGTAGCAGTCCACGCACCGCGCAGCACAAGCGCCATCACCCGATCAGGGTGGGCCTGCGCATAGGCCAGTGCCAGCGTCGTGCCCCAGGACCAGCCCGTCAGCACCCAACGCCTGATGTCGAGCATCTCCCGAAGGCGTTCTATGTCGGCGATGAGATGCTGGGTCGTGTTGTTTGCGGTCTCGCAAGCTGGCAACGAGCGGCCACATCCACGCTGATCGAACGTCACTATTCGATAGCGCGTCGGATCGAACAGTCTTCGGTAATCCGCAACCGTGCCCGCACCGGGGCCGCCATGCAACTCCAGTACAGGCAATCCGTCGGGGCGTCCTGACTCTTCGAAGAACACTCTGTGTCCCTCATACGGTTCCAGCCATCCGGAGCGGAAGGGCTTGAGCGAGGGATAACGATAGATGTCGTGCATGAAGGGTTGATGGGATACGCGCTGCGTCTAGGGGCGCAACACCTTCCTCCAGCCTGCACCGGCAGCCTGTTCAAGGCCGTGCCACATGCCGAGGATGATTTTTCAATGTCACAAGGTGAGTATACTGTCGACGTCGTGTCGACGTGGAGTCGACGAATTCAAGAATTCAGCAAACCGCTCTTGAGGCATATCTTGAACCAACCTGACGAGGCGATGCCGGCGACAACTCGGCGAAACCAGCCCATCAGCGGTAACGAGATGCCGCGCTTCGGAGGCATTGCGACGATGATGCGCCTGCCGCATGTGGATTCGCCAGCTGGGCTTGATGCCGGTTTCATCGGTATCCCATTCGATCTCGGTACGTCGAATCGCGCCGGCGCCCGACTGGGGCCGCGCGCCATCCGTGCAGAGTCTGTGTTGCTGCGTCCGTACAACATGGCTACTCGGGCTGCACCTTTCGATTCCCTGCAGGTGGCCGACCTGGGTGATGTTGCGATCAACCCGTACAGCCTGTCCGATTCGATTGACCGCATCGAACGTCACTACCGAGTCGTAGTCGACTCAGGCTGCATACCGATAGGGCTTGGTGGCGACCACACAATCACACTTCCGATTCTTCGCGCCATCGCCCATCGTCACGGACCTGTTGCGCTCGTGCACGTCGACGCCCACGCCGACGTCAATGACACGATGTTCGGCGAGCGGATTGCCCACGGCACACCATTTCGTCGTGCCGTTGAGGAGGGTTTACTTTGCTGCAGCCTCGTCACCCAGATCGGACTTCGAGGTACCGGCTATTCGGCAGATGACTTCGACTGGTGCCGCCAACAGGGTTTCAGTGTTGTTCAGGTGGAATCGTGCTGGCATCGATCACTATCGCCGCTGATGGACGAGGTGCGTGCTCGGGTCGGCAACAAGCCGGTCTATTTGACCTTTGATGTCGACGGCATCGATCCCTCGTTCGCGCCAGGAACCGGCACGCCGGAGATTGGCGGTTTGACGGTACCGCAGGCGCTAGAGATCGTCCGGGGCTGCCGAGGTATGAACTTGGTGGGGGCGGACCTTGTTGAGGTCGCACCTCAATACGACACCTCTGGGTCTACCGCCCTTCTCGGTGCCAATCTGGCGTACGAGATGCTCTGTGTGCTTCCAAGAGTGAAACATCGCTAGCGGACGCGAGGAAGCCATGGATCTGAATCCCTCACATTTACTAGGCACCTTGCGACTGGGGCACGCCCCGCGTCTGCCGAGCACCTTGGTCGACGGCGCCTGGCAAGAAGGGCAAGGCCAGGTGATCGATGTCGTCGACCCCGCGAAGGCCAAAGTAGTCGCGACTTTCGCCGAGTCGTCTGCGCAGCAGGTTGGACGTGCCATCGACTCAGCAAGATCGGCTCTTCCTGGATGGCGGTGTCGACCTCCGGCTGAACGTTCTGAACTCCTGAGCCAGATTGCCGACACGCTGGAGACCGAGAGCGACAGCCTCGCGACGATTGTTCGGCTGAGCAATGGCAAGCCACCAGGCGAAGCGGCCATGGATGTCAGTGACGCGGTTGCCACCTTCCGCTACTACGCTAAGGCGGCCAGGGAATGGCCGGCATTCGAAGAAGAATCCGTCGATACCTCCGGCACCCAATGGGCAGCAAGGCGTCGATATGAGCCCTGTGGCGTAGCGGCGCTGATCCTGCCCTGGAACTTCCCGCTCGTCACAACCGCCTGGAAGCTGGCACCCGCTATGGCTGCTGGCTGTACGGTGGTGGTCAAGCCGTCGGAGTTGTCATCGCTCGCTGAGTTCGCGATGGCAGCTGTGGTGAGCCGCTGCGCCGTGCCCCACGGTGTAGTCAACTGGGCTTTCGGGGGCAGTCTGGTGGGGAAGGCTCTGTGCACTGCTCCTGGAGTTGACAAGATCTCCTTTACGGGAAGTACGGCCACTGGCGAGGGCGTGCTTCATGCAGCTGCTTCGCGCATTGCTCGTGTCAGCCTCGAGCTCGGTGGCAAGTCGGCGTTGATCGTGTTTGAAAGTGCCGACGTGCAGGAGGCTGTAGAGCTTGCTGTTGGTGGCATCTTCACCAACGCCGGACAGATGTGTTCGGCAACGTCACGAATTCTTGTGCACCGAAGGCTACTGGAGCCGTTTCTCGTGCGCCTGCGCGAGGTCGTAGCGTGCTTGCGCTCGCCAGACGACCCCTCTGCGGATGGAGGCGATTACGGTCCGCTGATTTCTGAGCGCCAGCGTGACAAGGTGCTCAACTTCATCCGAGGCGGGTTGGCCGACGGGCTGCCCCTATTGGTCGGTGGCACCGAGCCGCCCACGTCGCTCCCGGGGTACTTCGTCAGCCCGAGCGTATTCACCGACGTACCCACCACCCACCCTCTTTGGACACAAGAACTATTTGGACCGATCGCCTGCGTGCGTGCCTTCGATACCGAAAAAGAAGCCGTCGAAGTAGCTAACGAAACCGAATATGGCCTGGCCGCCTCCGTCGTCACCAAGGACGACGCACAGGCAGCCCGCGTCGCAGCCGGTCTGCGGGCGGGGGTGGTGTGGGCGAACACTCCACAACTCGTGCTTCCTGAAGTCGGCTGGGGCGGCTTTGGTAAGAGCGGGCTCGGGCGCGAGCTAGGCCCAATGGGATTGCGCGCTTTCCAAGAGGTCAAACACATCATCAGTCCTCGCGCCGTTCCATCACTCGACCTGTCACAGACCGCATGAGACAGGAATTACTCGCACACAGTCGGCGAAACAGCCCATGACTGCGCATTGTTCACGGCAATAGCGATGATCACGCTTGGCATCGACATCGGAACTTCCAGTGTCAAAGTTGCGCTCATCGAGCGTATGGATAACGGCACCGAGGTCTTACTGGCGAGCAACGCCCAGACGCTGTCCGTGAGCCGACCTCGCGCTGGTTTCAGCGAGCAGGCGCCTGAGGATTGGTGGCAAGCCACACTTTCCTGCATCGATCGGATCCAGCGAGATCATCCACAAGGCCTCTCGGCTTGCAGTTCTATCGGCTTGTCCGGTCAGATGCATGGGGCAGTTCTGCTGGATCGCCATGGGGCGGTGCTGCGTCCGTGCATTTTGTGGAATGACGGCCGCAGTCAGCACCAGTGCGACACCTTCGAGGCCGCCTGGCCCAGTTCGCGTCAAGTCACCGGCAACATGGCCATGCCAGGATTCACGGCGCCAAAGGTGATCTGGGTTCGCGATAACGAACCACAGTTATTCGAGCAAATCGACAAGATACTGCTCCCCAAGGCTTACGTTCGGTGGCGACTGTGCGGCGAAGCAGTGGAAGACATGTCAGACGCATCGGGTACTTTATGGCTCGACGTCGCTAACCGAACCTGGAGTCAGGAGTCACTCTCAGCCTGCGGGCTCAGCTTGCACCAGATGCCGCGGCTTGTCGAAGGTAGCGCCATCGCAGGTCGCCTTGTGGAATCGTTGGCACGCCGATGGAGCATGCCAAGACCACCACTCATCGCAGGCGGCGCAGGCGACAACGCTGCGGGTGCCGTCGCCCTAGGCGCAGTCAAGCCGGGTGACGCCTTCGTCTCGTTGGGCACGTCGGGTGTGGTTTGGGCAACCACGGCTTCATTCATGCCCCGCCCAGACAGCGCCGTGCATGCCTTCTGTCACGCTCTGCCGCAGCGCTGGCATCAGATGGGCGTGGTGCCCAGGCCGCTGCGTCGCTGTCGTGGTGGGCGAAGATCTGTGGACAAGAAGAATCAGCGTTGCTGGCCGAATTGAATGAAGGCTCGACAACTGGTGCCTGGTTCCTGCCGTACTTGTCAGGCGAACGCACGCCGCACAACGATCCGAGCGTGAGAGGCGGGTTCTCTGGTCTTGATGCTGCCCACGGCCGCGCCGACCTCACTCTCGCAGTTCTTGAGGGGGTCGCCTACGCTCTGCGCGACGCCTCAAAGTCCATCGAGTCCGCCGGCTCGCGGCTGACAGAAGCCGACTTGATTGGCGGTGGCGCGAGATCGTCATTCTGGTGCCAACTGTTGGCTGATGTGCTGGCGGTGCCAATGCACACCATCGTCGAGAGCGACCTCGGTTGCGCGCTTGGCGCGGCGCGACTTGCTTGGATGGCGGCCAGTGGGGCAGATGCTTCTGAACTGGGGCGTCCGATCCGTTCGCGCACCTTCGAGCCCCGCGGTGCCTCTACTCGGTACCACGAAGAACGACATGCGACCTGGAGGTGGCTGTACCACGGCGCCTCGGCGCTTGCACGGCGACCACAGTTAGGCGAGAGCTTCACATCATCGATCGCAGGAGAGCTCAGATGAGGACCACCAAATCCACCCGCGCAAGACAAACGACTCAAGCCCCGGCTTCGACCGGAACACCGTCGGACGAGGTCCACTTCTTTTCGCTCAAGGAGCCGCTGCGCTTTGAGGGTCCGAAATATCGGCCCACGGCATCGCGGCCACTGGGGTACCGCTGGTACGACGCCGACAGGTTGGTGTTGGGCAAGCGGATGGAAGATCAGTTGCGCTTCGCAGTCTGCTGGTGGCACAGCTTTGTCTGGACTGGATCGGACCCCTTTGGCGACGACTCGTTCAGGCGGCCCTGGCATGCGGCGGGACTAGAGCCTATGCAGCAGGCAAGGCAAAAGGTGGACACCGCCTTCGAGTTATTTCGCTTGTTGCGCGCACCATTCTTTACCTTTCATGATCGAGACATTGCCCCTGAAGGCGCAACCCTAGGCGAGTCCAACAGGAACGTGCGTAAGGTCGGCGAGTGGATCGCCAGGCGGATGGACGAGACCGGCACGAGACTGCTGTGGGGCACGGCCAACCTTTTCTCTAACCGACGCTACATGGCTGGCGCCGCGACAAACCCGGATCCTGAGGTATTTGCGTACGCCGCTGCACAGGTGAAGAACGTTCTCGAGCTCACACACGAACTGAGCGGCGAGAACTATGTGTTGTGGGGTGGCCGTGAAGGCTACGAGACGCTGCTTAACACCGACCTGAAGCGTGAGCTTGCCCAGTTGGGGAGATTCATGAATCTGGTGGTGGAACACAAGCACAAGATAGGCTTCCGAGGCGCGATCCTCATCGAGCCCAAACCGGCCGAGCCGACCAAGCACCAGTACGACTTCGACGTCGCCACAGTCTTCGGATTTCTCAAGGCCCACGGCCTTGAGAACGAAATCAAGGTCAACATTGAGCAGAACCACGCCCTGCTCGCGAGGCATACCTTCGAGCATGAGATCGCGCTGGCGCAGGCATTAGGAATTTTCGGATCCATCGACGTCAACAGGGGCGACGAAATGCTCGGCTGGGACACCGACCAATTCCCGAACAACCTGCCGCAGATGGCCCTTGCGCTGCACACGCTTCTTGCCGGCGGTGGCTTCACGACCGGAGGACTAAATTTCGACGCCAAGCTTCGCCGGCAATCCATTGACCCTGACGACCTCATTGCCGCACATGCCGGGGCGATGGATCTCTGTGCACGCGCGCTGCTTGTCGCCGAAAAGATGATCGAAGACGGAGCGCTGCGCAGGCACGTGGAGGAGCGCTACGCCGGATGGGATGGCGCACTCGGTCGCAGCATCCTCAAAGGCCGTCGCTCACTTGATGACTTGGCGCGAATGGTCGAGCGAAAAGGTCTTGAGCCTCAGCCGCGTTCAGGCCAACAGGAGCGCCTGGAAAACCTCTTGAACGGGTATCTCTGAGCCGATCGGCGGTACCGACCGCTGCCCGCATCGACTGACGCCGTTGCGACAGCCTCCCAAAAGAGCGTCTGTTTCCTCGAACTTGTGACCATGGAACCCACCACGATCCCCACCCGCCACGCTTACTCCACCGTCCCGGCCTCTGCGCCAGCACGCGAACTCTGGGAGCAAGACCGTCGTCACCACCTGCACCCCTGGCAGCACTTCGAATCCTTCGGGCGGGAGGGTGCGCTACTGATAGACAGAGGCGAAGGCTGCCGGCTGTTCGACGTCGATGGCCGGAGCTACTTCGATGCGCTGGGCGGTCTCTGGTGCACAAACATCGGCCTCGGCCGTGCGGAGATGGCAGACGCCATTGCCACGCAAGTGCGGCGACTGGCCTACGCGAATCCCTTCACTGACATGGGCAATGGTCCAGCCGCAGAGTTGGCAGGCAAGCTCGCACGACTGGCGCCTGGTGATATCAACCACGTCATCTACACCTGCGGTGGTGGTACCGCAGTCGATAGTGCGGTGCGATTGGCGCTGTTCTATCAGCGCTGCCGCGGAAAGCCCAACAAACGCCACTTCATCGCTCGCGACCATGCTTATCACGGCAGCACGTACATCTCTGCGTCATTGACGGGCAAGGACAGGATTCCAGAGCACGAGTACCTGACGGAGAACATCCACTTCGTGTCCTGCCCGAATCCCTATCGCGCCCCTGAAGGCATGGACGAAGCCGCCTTCTGTGATTTCCTTGTGGATGAACTAGAGCGCAAGATTTTCGAGATAGGCCCCGATCAGATCTGCGCGTTCTTCGCGGAGCCAATCATGGGTGCCGGCGGCGTGATCGTACCGCCCAAGGACTATCACCTGCGAACGCGTGCCCTCTGTGCCAAGTACGACATCCTGTATGTCGCCGACGAGGTGGTCACTGCATTCGGGCGTCTGGGACACTGGTTCGCTTCCAAGGGTGAGTTTGGCATCGAGCCTGACATCATCACCTGCGCCAAGGGGCTGACCTCCGGATACCTACCCCTCGGAGCATGCCTGCTCAGCGACCGCATCTTCAGTACGATCAGCAGTGGTGATCCTGACAGATTGTTTGCGCACGGCTTCACCTACGCCGGCCATCCCGTGTCGTGCGCTGCAGCACTGAAAAACCTGGAGATCATCGAGCGCGAAAAATTGATGGATAACGTAATCGACGTCGGCACCTACTTTGAGCGACGTTTAGGTGAACTTCAGGACCTGCCGATTGTTGGGAACGTGCGCGGTCGTAAGCTGATGATGTGCGTTGAATTCGTTTCAAACCGAGCAACGAAGGAGACTTTTCCTGTCGAGCTGAACATCGGCAAGCGAATCTCCAATAGGTGCGAGCGAATGGGTCTGCTCGTCAGATCTATCGTGCACCTCAACGTCATGTCGCCGGGCTTTACGCTCACCCATACTGATGTTGATTTCGTCGTCAAGACCCTGCGGCAAGGTATCGTCGAAGTCATTGACGAGCTACGCGAAGAGGGAATATCCGTCGACTGAAGCGTGCGAGTCCAGCAACCCCGCCTTGACGTGGGCCAAGCGATCAGTCCGGCACGGACGTCCAACGGTGAGGCAGCAACTCCTCAATGCACCGTTGAGGAGTGTCTATAGCCTCGTAAGCGTGTAGCTGAGGTAGACAAGCAGGTTCTGGCCGTTGAGCTTGGCCTAGCTCGGCGCAGGGAAACTGCTTTAACGAATGGATGGCGAAGGTCGGGTCCGCCAGTACCATCTGCGGAGTAGTTGCCGGCGGGATGCTGATCCGAGTGGCAGCAACCCAGGGTCAGCTCCCCGCTACACAGCAGTCGCTCAGGCCAGTGTTAGGTGCCGAGTCGAACGACAGCTTGATGTCCGATAGCGTGAGTAGAGGCGTCCGCGACGACCGACCGCTCACGCTGCGGAGCAGACGTCCATCAGCGCAAGGGTCGCTCAAGACTGGCTGCGGCCGTTCGCGCTCAAGCGGCGAACGTCGGCGGCCGCCAGAAGCTGACCTCCACCCTTGCATCAGCTGGTCGGCACCTTCACCCAGGAATCCGCCCTTCACCCTCCGCATGAAGGACGAGAGGATCTGCGCGTCGACCGCCGGGCGCTATGACTGCTCCCTCTGCAGACGACCGCCGGCACTCGACCCAAAGGAGCCGGCGGCAGTTTTCTCAGCGAATGACCGGTCTACTTTGGTGGACTA
>Ga0209229_10001140_pt1 | contig 10905 bp, 7 predicted proteins | sample SanBayMetagenome_FD_187466 | JGI IMG/M metagenome (GOLD analysis project Ga0209229, IMG submission 187466) | Freshwater and sediment microbial communities from dead zone in Sandusky Bay, Ohio, USA (SPAdes) (version 2) | ecosystem: Environmental > Aquatic > Freshwater > Lentic > Sediment | place... | reverse complement strand
CGGCATCTCGGCGACCAGCGGGATGTGGGTGTTGATCCACACGCAGCCGAAATCGAGGTTCTTGGCCATGCGCATCGCCCGGCCGAAGTCCTTCGTCCAGACCGACGACGCCAGGCCGTAGTTGACACCGTTGGCCCAGGCCAGCGCCTGCGCCTCGTCCGAGAACTTCTGCACCGTGATGACGGGGCCGAACATCTCGTTCTGGATCATCTCGTCGTCCTGGCGCAGGTCGGCAATGACCGTCGGCTCGATATAGAAGCCACGATCACCCTGACGCTTGCCCCCCGCCACGACTCGCGCATGCGACGGGGCGCGCTCGATGAAGCCGAGCACGCGCTCGAGCTGATTGACGTTGTTGACCGGGGGCACCAGAGCCTCGCCGCCGGGGCCCTCTTCGAAGGTGGTCGCGGTGGCGGCTGCCTGCTGTCCGAGAGCCGCGACGAAGTCGTCGTAGATGCCCGGTGCCACGATCATGCGCGTGGCCGCCGTGCAGTCCTGGCCGGCGTTGAAGTAGCCGGCAACCGCCAGCCACTCCGCCGCAGCCTCGACGTCAGCGTCGTCGAAGATCACGATGGGCGCCTTGCCGCCGAGCTCGAGGTGCACCCGCTTGACGTCGCGCGCGGCCTCGCCCGCGACCTCCATGCCTGCACGAACCGAGCCCGTGATGGCCACCATCTGGGGCGTGGGGTGGGAGACAAGCGCCCGCCCCGTGTCACGGTCACCCGTGATGACATTGAGGACGCCCGGGGGCAGGATGCCGGCGTCGGTGATGAGCTCAGCCATGCGGACCGTCGACACGGGCGTGGTGTCCGAGGGCTTGAGGACCACGGTGTTGCCTGCAGCGATGGCCGGGGCGTACTTCCAGACCGCCATCATCATGGGGTAGTTCCACGGGGTCACCTGGCCGATGACTCCAACGGGCTCACGGCGAATGATCGACGTGAAGCCCTTCATGTACTCCCCCGCAGCCCGACCCTCGAGCACGCGTGCGGCGCCGGCGAAGAACCGGATCTGGTCGACCATGGGAGGGATCTCCTCCGACATCGTCACCGCGATCGGCTTGCCGGTGTTCTCGCTCTCGAGAGCCACGATCTCCTCGGCATGCTCCTCGAAGAGGTCAGCGATCGCGAGGAGTGCCTTCTGTCGCTCGGACGGCGTCGAATCGCGCCACTCGTCGAACGCCGTGGCCGCGACCGCATAGGCGCGGTCGACATCCTCCGGCCCGGACAGGGGGGCGGAGGCGAACACCTCGCCCGTGGAGGGATTGACGAGGTCCTGCGTCTGCCCACTCATGGAGGGCACGCGCTCGCCCCCGATCACGTTGTTCAGCACCCGCTTGTCGCTCACAGCGCTTCCTTTGTCTCAGGGGACCGGTCACCGCGACCGATCGAGAGGCTCACGCTAGCGCCGACGCCCAATCCCGCAGCGCGCCGCCCTCATTCACGACGAAATCCGATGGTCCGAGGGGACTCACGCGACGAAATCCCTTGCTTTGGGGTGCGGTCCGTGCCTAGTCTGGCCCTATGGCCCGCCTTCGACTGGCACGCGACGGCGAACGCGCCGCACCCCCTCTCGACGACGTCTCGAAGGCGATCATCGAGCAGCTGCAGCAGGACGGTCGGCGTCCCTACGCCACCATCGGCAAAGCGGTGGGCCTCTCGGAGGCAGCGGTCCGCCATCGCGTGCAGCGCCTCATCGACTCGGGCGTGATGCAGGTCGTCGCCGTCACCAATCCCCTGCAGGTGGGATTCCCGCGAGCCGCCATGATCGGCATCACTGTCGAGGGCGACCTCGAGGCTGTCGCTGCCGAGGTCGAGGCGCTCGCTGAAGTCGACTACCTCGTGATCTGCGCGGGCGGCTTCGATCTCATGGCCGAGGTCGTCGCCGAGGATGACGATCACCTGCTGGAGATCCTCAATCGCCACATCCGGCCGATCCCGGGCGTCAAGCGCACCGAGACATTCGTCTACCTCCAACTCCGCAAGCAGATCTACACATGGGGAACACGATGACCATCACTCCGCAATTCGTCACCGAGCCCGGCGACGATCGCATGGCTGAATCCGCTGAGCGCCACCTGTGGATGCACTTCACCCGGCACTCCATCTACGAGACCGGCCAGGGACACGTGCCCGTCATGGTGCGCGGCGAAGGTGCCTACGTCTGGGACGACCAGGGACGTCGCTACCTCGACGGCCTCGCGGGACTCTTCGTCGTGCAGGCAGGCCACGGCCGCAAGGAGCTGGCGGCTGCCGCAGCCAAGCAGGCCGAGGAACTGGCCTTCTTCCCCATCTGGTCCTACGCCCACCCGCGTGCGATCGAGCTTGCGGAGCGCCTCGCGCACTATGCGCCGGGCGACCTCAACCGGGTGTTCTTCACCACCGGCGGGGGTGAGGCCGTCGAGAGCGCGTGGAAGCTCGCGAAGCAGTACTTCAAGCTCACCGGCAAGCCGATGAAGCACAAGGTCATCAGCCGCAATATCGCCTACCACGGCACTCCCCACGGAGCACTGTCCATCACGGGCCTCACGGGTGCGAAGAAGTACTTCGAGCCACTCGTGCCCACCGGCATCAAGGTGCCCAACACCAACTTCTACCGCGCTCCCGAGGAGTACCGCTACGACGAGAAGGCCTTCGGCCTCTGGGCGGCCGAGCGCATCCGCGAGGCCATCGAGTTCGAGGGGCCCGAGACCGTGGCTGCCGTCTTCCTCGAACCCGTGCAGAACTCAGGCGGGTGCTTCCCTCCCCCGCCCGGCTACCTCGAGCGCGTCCGCGAGATCTGCGATGAGTACGACGTCCTCTTCGTCGCCGATGAGACCATCACGGCGTTCGGGCGCATCGGCGATATGTTCGCCATCAAGCGCTTCGGAGTGCAGCCCGACATCATCACCTGCGCCAAGGGCATGACATCGGGTTACGCCGCAGCGGGCGCCATGATCGCCAGCGACCGGCTCTTCGAGCCCTTCCGGCACGGCACCAATTCCTTCCTCCACGGCTACACCTGGGGTGGCCACCCCGTCGCGAGCGCGGTCGCTCTCGCCAACCTCGACCTCTTCGAGCGCGAGGGGCTCCTGCAGCACGTGCGCGACAACGAGGCCGCGTTCCGGACAACTCTCGAGCGCCTCTACGACCTGCCCATCGTCGGTGACGTGCGCGGTGCGGGCTACTTCTACGGAATCGAGCTGGTCAAGGATCGGGAGACTCGCGAGACCTTCAGCGATGAGGAGTCCGAGCGCCTGCTCCGCGGCTACCTCGACAAGGCGCTCTTCGACAACGGCCTCTACTGCCGTGCCGACGACCGCGGCGACCCGGTCATCCAGCTGTCGCCGCCGCTCATCTGCGACCAGTCTCACTTCGATGAGATCGAGCAGATCCTGCGCACCGTCCTCACCGAGGCCGGCAATCAGCTATGACGGCACTGCCCGCCCCAGGATCGACCCCTCGCACGCACATCAAGCGCCTTCCTGAGAAGGCCGTGACCGACCGCGAGGTCGCCTACGCCATCCTCGACGCCGGCCTCATGGCCCACGTCGCCGTCGTCACCGATGGCCAGCCCTACGTCGTGCCCGTCGGCTACGCGCGCCGCGGCGACGAGGTCATCTTCCATGGGTCGAGGGCATCCCGTCTCTTCCGCACACTCGCCGACGGCGCTCCCACCTGCCTTACCGTCACGCTTCTGGACGGCCTCGTGCTGTCGCGCAGTCTCTTCGAATCCTCCATGCACTACCGGACCGTCATGGCCCTCGGCAGGTGCCGCCGACTCGATGGCGACGAGGAGGTCGCCGCGCTGCTCGACCTGTCGGAGAGCCTGATGCCCGGACGCACGACCGAGGCGCGCCACCCTTCATCGCAAGAGCTCAAAGCGACGACGACCCTGGCGCTTCCCCTCGATGAGATCTCCGTCAAGGTGAGCGACGGCCCGCCCGACGACACCGACGCCGACCTCGTCGATCCGGTGTACTCCAGGATCTGGGCCGGGTGCGTGCCCATCGTCGAGTCCTTGGGCGAGCCCGTTGCGGACGACCTCGCCAGCGGCGTACCGCTCCCCGACTACGTGCGCAGCTGGCGACGGGGATGACGTCGCTGTGGTGGGACACGCTCCCCGACAACCTCACGACCCCCCTGGGTGAGCCCCTCGACGGCGACGCCGAGGCCGACGTCGTCATCGTGGGCGCGGGCTACACCGGCCTGTGGACCGCCTACTACCTGCTGACCCAGGAGCCGGGCATTCGCGTGACCCTGCTGGAAGCGGAGCACGCGGGATTCGGAGCCAGTGGCCGCAACGGCGGCTGGTGCTCCGCGCTCTTCCCCGCGAGCGTGGCCAAGGTCGCGGCGATGAGCGATCGCGAGAGCGCCGTCCGCCTGCAGCGCGCGATGCACGACACAGTCGACGACATCGGGCGTATCGCGGAGTCCGAGGGGTGGGACATTCAGTGGGCCAAGGGCGGCACCGTTGTCGCCGCGCGCACTCCCCTGCAGTGGCAGCGCGCCCAGGAAGAGATCGCCGAGTGGCGGCGCTGGGGATTCGGCGAGGAGGACTACCGACTCCTCGATTCCGAGGAGACCGGTCGTCTGCTCACGGCCACCGATGTCATCGGCGCGACGTACACCCCGCATTGCGCCGCGATCCATCCCGCACGCTTGGTCCGCCACCTCGCAAAGACAGTCGTCGAGCGAGGCGGCGTCATCCACGAGCACTCATCGGTCACGGAAATGCGCCCCGGGCTCGTGCGCACCGCAGGCGGTCGCGTGCGCGCGCGCCACGTGGTGCGCGCGACGGAGGGATACACACCGCGCCTGCCGGGGTACCAGCGCGCGATCGCACCCGTTTACTCCCTCATGATCGCCACCGAGCCACTCGAGCAGGATGTGTGGGACACGATCGGCCTGGACGAGCGACCGACCTTCTCCGACGGTCGACACCTGATCGTCTACGGCCAGCGCACAGCGGATAACCGCTTCGCCTTTGGTGGACGCGGTGCGCCGTACCACTTCCGCTCGAGTGTCCGCCCGGAGTTCGATCGCGATCCTGCCGTCTTCGCCGATCTCTGGCGCACACTGGTGGACCTGTTCCCCGCCGTGTCGGGCCACGTCGTCACCCACTCCTGGGGCGGCCCACTCGGCATCGCGCGCGACTGGTGCGCCTCCGTTGGGCTCGATCCCGTCACCCGCATGGCATGGGCAGGGGGCTACGTCGGCGACGGCGTCGGCACCTCGCACCTCGCAGGGCGAACTCTGGCTGATCTGATCGGCGGGCGCGCGACCGAGCTCACGTCACTGCCGTGGGTGGGCCACATCTCACCCGACTGGGAGCCCGAGCCCGTGCGCTGGCTCGGCGTCAACATGGGACTGCGCGTGATGGGTTCGGCGGACGACGTCGAGACCCGCACCGGGCGTCCTGCGCTGCGCGCACGGGTCTTCTCCCGCTTCCTCGGCTGAAGCCTGTCGCCTAGGTGGGCTGGCAGTCGGTGTCGATGATCTTCTGGACATCGTCGGGCGTCACCGATGACGCCCCGATCCAGGTGGCGACATCGGTGAGCACCTTATGCTCCTTCTCGGCGCGTGCCTCGGGGCCGACGACAGCCTCTGCCTCCATCCAGCGCCGCTTGGTCTCCCAGCCGAGCTCGCGTCGACGCAGGGCCTGCTGAACGGTCGCCATCTGCTCCTCGGAGCACTCCAGTCTCCAGACCTCGCGCAGCGTCTGCGGCAACTCGAGGCGGTAGTCGTGACCACCCTCGATGAAGACGCCGGGGGTCGGCGACAGGGCGTTGAGCATGTCGATGAACGTCGCGAAGAACGTCGTGATGGGCCACCAGATGGTGTGCTTGGGCGAGCCCGGGGGGCGCTTGCCCCAGGGACCCAGCCATGCGGGCCGCTTGTAGAGCACCTGGATCCAGAACTTGGGGATGGGATCATCGCCGTTCTGGAGCAGCAGGTAGCGCACTCGGGCGCGCTCCTCTGCTGGCAGGTCGGTCCAGTCACCCACCCAGCGCGGGAGGTAGATGGCGCCGGGGCCGATGTCGGGCTGCTGGGAGACGGTGCGGTCCCCCCAGATCTGCTGGCGCCATTTGGTCGCCTCCGGCGTCCCGATCCACAGGGCGGCCTCGAGACCGAGGCTCTCAGGACCGAAGACGCCCATGCCTTCGAACATCTCCTCGCTCACCTGCGAGCCGAGGCTCTCGCCGAAGAGGAACATGCGGGGGCGCTTCTCCGGTGGCATGGCAGCGAGTCGCTTCGCGATGCCAGCGAAGACCATGCGGGTCTGGTCGGTGCCGCGCTTGACATCGGTGAGGGACAGCGACGACGGCAGGACGGAGTACTGGATCGCGAGGCTCGCGCAGTTGCCGCGCGTGAGGTACTCGAAGGTCTCGCAGGCGACGTAGTTGACGTAGCCGGATCCCGTGGGCGACCACAGCGCGACGTACGGCCGCTCCAAGGCTCGTGTGCGATCGATCTCGTCGAGGAGGACCTGCGCACGGCCCTCATTGGTGGTGGCGCTCGAAAGACCGGCGTAGATGCGGATCGGCTGCTGCGCCGGCTCGCCCATGATGGCCGAGATGGTGTCGGGGCGCAGCACCATGCTCAGCCAGCGACGACCCTCGCGACTCTGATCCGACCAGGATCGGCCGGACGCCGGGGAGCCGGTGATCTCGGGAATGTCCGGCGGTGTCGCATGGGCGGGCTCCGTGCCTTCTCCCGCATTGCCGAGCTCTCGGTCGACGAACTTCAGGGCGAGTGCTCCCACGACCACCGTCGCAAGGGCGGTGAGCCCGCGGGCCGCGGTCGTGTGATCCTGCGGAGTCCCCCCGAAGAGCGAGGCGACGCCACGGCCCCACAGGTGCGTCACCCGTGACTCCACAGCGGCGACGCCGAGCAGCGCGCCCGTGACGGCAATGCCGATGCCCGTGGCCACCATCGGGTTGACGGCGAGGTCCTGATCCTGGTTGAGGTCCTCCGGCTCACCCGTGGCGATCTCCCGGATGGCACGCACGACCCCGCCGAGTCCTTCGTCGCGTGACGCCCGGAAGGACTCGAGCTCGGCCGCTCCGACCTGCTGGCCGAAGAGCCGCGTCATCCCATAGACGCCACCTCCTAGCGCCGCAACGCTTCCGGTGGTTGCCGCGACGCGCATCGGCGTGCTCGGGATCTCCTCGACGATGCGCGAGGCCATGCCCGTCGCTGCAGCCGCAGCAAGGGCACCGGTGCCGAGCCGTGCCCAAGAGCGCCACACCGGCTCATGTTCACGCCACGCGAGGAGGCGATTGGCCGCAACCGAGCCAAGGACGACGAGCGCATCGCCGACTAACTGGCCCCGGCGTCCGCCCACCCGTGAGCCGAGGGCGCTCAGCGCGCTGTGCGCCGAAGTGCCCCACGTGTAACCCGCCAGACCTGAGACACCCGTGATGATGCCCTGGTCCACGCTCTTCCTCGTGAGCAGATTGGGCTGGTAGGACAGGCCGACGCTCACAGCGGCGAGCATGAGGCCTGCTCGGGAATCCGGGTCGACGTCACGGGGCACGTGCAGGCGGGACAGGAGGGACATGGCCACATCCTGGCCTATTCCCCCTAGCGGAGGGACCTGGGTCCGGGGAATCCGCCTGCGAGGCCGAGCGGGCGGACTCACGGCCCTGCGGGATACTGGTCCCACCGGGACATAACGCACCACCCTTCGGAGGATCCGTGAGCAGCACCCCTCGCCAGCCCCTCGAGCTCTTCGCCATCGACGGCATGCTCACCGAAGAGGAGCGAGCGATCCGCGACGTCGTGCGTGACTTCGTCGAGCGCAGGATCAAGCCGGAGGTTGCCGACTGGTTCGAGGCGGGCACGATCCCCGCGCGCGAGCTCGCACGCGAGTTCGGTGAGCTCGGCGTGCTCGGCATGCACCTGGAGGGCTACGGGTGCGCAGGCACCAACGCCGTCTCCTACGGCCTGGCCGCCATGGAGCTCGAGGCCGGCGACTCTGGCATCCGTTCGCTCGTGAGCGTGCAGGGATCGCTCGCGATGTATGCCATCCACGCCTTCGGCTCGGAGGAGCAGAAGGCGGAATGGCTGCCGCGCATGGCGAAGGGCGAGGCCATCGGATGCTTCGGGCTCACCGAGGCCGACTTCGGCTCCAATCCCTCGGGGATGCGCACCGTGGCGAAGCGCGACTCCGACGACTGGGTGCTCAACGGCTCCAAGATGTGGATCACCAACGGCACCGTCGCCGACGTCGCGATCGTGTGGGCGCAGACCGACGACGGCATCCGCGGCTTCGTCGTCCCTACGGACACCCCCGGCTTCTCAGCCCGTGAAATCCACAAGAAGATGTCGCTGCGTGCGTCGGTCACGGCCGAACTCGTCTTCGACAATGTCCGGCTCCCCTCCTCCGCGATGCTGCCCGGCGTGCGCGGGCTCAAGGGACCGCTGGCCTGCCTCAACGAGGCGCGCTTCGGTATCGCCTACGGCACCCTCGGAGCCGCCCGCGACTGCCTGGAGACGGCTCTGAGCTACGCGATCGACCGCGAGCAGTTCGACAAGCCGATCGCCGGCTACCAGATGACGCAGCAGAAGTTCGCCGACATGACGCTCGAGCTCGGCAAGGGCATGCTCCTTGCGATCCACCTCGGCCGACTCAAGGACGCACACGCGATCACCCCGGAGCAGGTGAGCCTCGGCAAGCTCAACAACGCCCGCGAGGCTCTCGCCATCGCCCGCGAGTGCCGCTCCATCCTGGGTGGCAACGGCATCACGCTGGAATACCCGGTGATCCGACACATGAACAACCTCGAGTCGGTCTTCACCTACGAGGGCACCAACGAGATGCACACGCTCATCATCGGCCAGGCGCTGACGGGCATTCCCGCCTTCCGCTAGTCGGAAGGCAGTTCAGGCGGACCGCTGCGATAGGTCGCGGGGGTCTGGCTCAAAGTGATCGGGTGGGCCACCGTGGGTGTGCCATCGACCTCCACCACGGGATCGAGGCCCAGCGCGGATGCGAGACCGAATGCCTGGGCGAGGTCGTTGATCGGGCCGCACGGTACTCCCACCGCTGTGATCTCACGCTGCCATTCGTCGGCTCCGCGCGAGGCCAGCAGCTCTTCGAGGCGGGCCTTGAGGTCCTCACGATGTGCCACCCGGGCCGGGTTGGAGGCGTAGTCGGGGTGACCTGCCAACTCGGGCGCACCCACTACCTCCACGAGCGCGGCGAACTGGCCATCGTTGCCGACGGCGATGACAAGGGGACGATCGCCGGTGGCGAACACGTCGTACGGAGCGATCGACGGGTGCGCATTGCCGAGGATGCTCGGGACTACGCCGGCGGCGACGTACCCCGAGGCCTGATTGACGAGCGCCGAGAGCAGCGACGACAGCAGGTTGACTTCGACCCGCTGACCCTGTCCGGTCTGGTCTCGATGACGCAGTGCCGCCAGGATCCCGACGGTCGCGTGCAGACCCGTGATGACGTCCACGAGCGCCACCCCCGCCTTGGTCGGCTCGCCAGGTCCCGGGCCTGTGATGCTCATCAGGCCACCCATGGCCTGCACGAGTAGGTCGTAGCCGGGCAGGTCCCGACCGGCACCGGATCCGAATCCGGTGATGGAGCAGTAGACAAGACCGGGGCGCTGGCGGGCGAGCTCGGCGTAACCCAGGCCCATGCGATCGAGCGCGCCCGGCTTGAAATTCTCGACGAGAACGTCGGCCGTCAGGGCGAGATCGCGCGCCTCTTCGCGTCCCTCGGGTGAGCCCAGATCGATGGCTCGGGTGGACTTGTTGCGGTTGACGCCCGCGAAATAGGTGGACTGTCCCTGCTCGGTGTAGGGCGGCCCCCATGCTCGGGTGTCATCGCCCTGGCCTGGACGCTCGACCTTGATGACCTCGGCGCCAAGGTCGGCGAGCAGCATGGTGGCGTAGGGGCCGGCGAGGACGCGGCTGAAGTCCGCCACGACGATGCCCTGCAGCGGTCCGTTCACGCGTCACCTCGAAGCAGCGGCGCGAGCGTCTCCAGGACGCGCGGGTCCTCGATGGTCGACGGCACCGGCTCGTCGCGACCATCGGCAATCGCCCGCATCGACCTGCGCAGGATCTTGCCCGACCGTGTCTTGGGCAGGCCCGGGACGATGCGCACGTCGCGCAGGGCCGCCACGGGTCCTACGGTGTCGCGCACGAGCGCAGTGACCTCGCGCTGCAACTCCGCGGGGTCAGGCTCGATTCCCGCCTTGAGCACGACGAACGCGCGGGGCACCTGGCCCTTGATCTCGTCGTGCACTCCGATGACGGCGCACTCGGCGATCGCGGGGTGGCCAGCGACGGCGGCTTCCAGGGATCCGGTGGTGAGACGGTGGCCGGCGACGTTGATGACGTCGTCGGTGCGGCCCATGACGTAGAGATAGCCGTCTTCATCGACATGCCCGCCATCACCTGTGGTGTAGAAGCCGGGGAAGGCGGACAGATAGGCAGAGATGTAGCGCTCGTCATCGCCCCACAGCGTGGGCAGCGCACCGGGGGGCAGGGGCAGCCGGATCACGATGTTGCCTTCCGCGAGCGCCTCGACCTCATGACCGTGCTCGTCGAGAACGCGCACGTCGTAGCCGGGCACCGGCCGCGAGGGTGATCCCACCTTGAGCGGAAGGGGATCCAACCCGCGCATACTCGATGCGATGGGCCAGCCCGTCTCGGTCTGCCACCAGTTATCCACGACAGGGATCTCCAGGTGCTCGGTCGACCATGAGTAGGTATCCGGATCGAGTCGCTCCCCCGCAAGGAAGAGGCACCGCAGGCTGCTGAGATCCCGGCTTGCCATGTGCTCTCCGCGTGGATCCTCCTTCTTGATCGCACGAATTGCTGTGGGAGCGGTGAAGAGCGAGTTGACGCCGTGCTGCTCGATGACACGCCAGAAAGCTCCGGCATCAGGGGTGCCGACGGG
>Ga0209229_10001136_pt1 | contig 10923 bp, 11 predicted proteins | sample SanBayMetagenome_FD_187466 | JGI IMG/M metagenome (GOLD analysis project Ga0209229, IMG submission 187466) | Freshwater and sediment microbial communities from dead zone in Sandusky Bay, Ohio, USA (SPAdes) (version 2) | ecosystem: Environmental > Aquatic > Freshwater > Lentic > Sediment... | reverse complement strand
TATGAAAATTCAAATGTTTTAGTCAATGAAGCTTCGACACCTGTGGTTACAAAAATTGTTGACGGTATAATTTATTTTAAAGCTGCAAAAAACCACGAAGCAAATACTCTTCCAGATGGAACATACAGTGTATATTACGGTTCTGACTATATTAAGTATATTCACGCAACACCAGTTACTTCAAACTCAGTAACTTCCTATGAATATATAGAATACCCAAATAGTAGAATCGCCTCACTTGAGGCAAGTCCTGGTTATAGCATTTACTATAGTGCTACTCCACCAAGTATAGATCTTTATGACACTGACATTAATAAAAATTCTGTTGGATACTATAGATTGGCATATTTTAATGATGGAACAGATTGGGTAAATAATCTTTCAAAAAAAGTTGGGTCTAAGATAGTTGGAACTTTTAGTGGTCCAAATGTTAGAATAACTGGTGTAGTTGGTCCAGCGTATGGAAAATGCAAAGTTAGAATAACTACAAAATCTGAGTCTTCAGCAGAAACTGAAAATATAATTTTAGATTGGTATGAAATTGATTGTTATTCGACTGAAGAAAAGGAATCAATAATTTTTCAAAAGAACGATTTAGAATATCTTGATTATACTTTAGAGATTGAAACTATATCAGACAAAAATATATTATCGGCTAATAATCAAATTTTTATAAGTAAAATAAGCTTTTTAAGAAACTTTTATTTTTCTTTAGATGATCAAGAAATAAATCCAGATTTGACCTTTAAGTCAATAGGGGGATTGAGATAATGGCTACAATTAAAAAAACTATACAAAATCTAAAACCTGGAAAACAATATCTTTTAACGGTTAAACCAAAAGATGCAGAGCTAAACGTTCTCCTAGATCCAGCTTCAGCTGTTAGATTCACTATTCCAGCCGACCTTACTCAGCCAGCTGAACTTGGTGACTTGACAATAGTCGGAAACTACAAGTCTATAATGATTAGCTTTAACCCATCTAACGAAGCTGACCTAAGAGGGTATAACTATGAAGTTTACCTTCCTGAAGATATAGCACAAAGTGGTTCAACATATGTAATCATTAGTGGGGCAACTCCATTTCTTTCTGGTTTTTCTGCCTCCAATGTTATAGCTGTTGATGTTCCTCAAAACTCAGAAACAACAAATAATGTTGATTCTAATACTGGTGTCACAACTGTAGTGACAACCGAAAAACTTTATTTTGCAAGAGTGCAATCAATAGACACCTCTGCGAATAAATCTGCATGGACGCCAATTGTTGCATCTACTGCTACTACGCTTATAGACTCTGCTCATATCGTAGATCTCACAGCATCAAAAATTACAGCTGGAACAATCGGTGCACACACTATTACTTTGGCTGGTGGAACTTCTGTTATTAAATCTTCTACATTTAATGGAGTTGATGTTGGTGGTGGAAGCTACGCAAATGCTACAACAGGTTGGTTGATTAACGGTAGCGGTAGAGCGTATTTCTATGATGCAACAATTGCCGGAAGTATCGACATTGGCGGATTTGACTCTGGTTCTTTTCATGTTGATAGCGAAGGAAACCTTTGGTTAGGTTCTGGAACCCTAGTCAACGCTCCATTCAAAGTTCTTAAAGAAGGCGATGTTACAGCCAATACAATAACTACTAAGAACTTAACACTAACTGGTGATACTTCAATGTCAACAAACTCAAAAATTTATCTCGGAGTTGGGGTTTATAACAACACTAACACTCCATTTTATGTTGACAGTAACAGTCAGTTTTCTTTAGGTAACAAGCTTACTTGGGATGGTTCCAGTTTATCGATAGATGGAAATGTTACCATTGGCGGAACTACTGGTAGTAGTTTTATAGTTGGTTCAGAAGTAGACGAGAATGTTACAAACATTTCTGGTAATGTTATTACAACAGGAATAGTTCAATCTTCAGATGGTTCTTCTTATCTAAATATATCCGATGGAACTTTTGCATTAGGGAATAAACTTACATGGGATGGGTCAGCTCTTGTTGTTGATGGAGAAATAACCGCTAACAGTGGAAGAATAGCTGGTATTTTAATAGAAAGTGCAAAGATAAGTAAAGATTGGACTTGGGGTGGAAATTCAGAAGATGATTCAAGCGCTTCTGGTTTAGAGATAAATAATAATGGTGTAGTAAAATTTACTCAAGTAAGCACTCCTACTGTTGGAGCTCTTGGCGGAGCCTACTTAAGTTTTGGTAATTTGATAAAAGTTGTCAACTATTCTGGAGCATCAAATCCAGTGGGCACTCTTTCGGTAAAAAATATTAGATACTCAAGCACTGATCCGGCAGTCACAAACCCGTCAAATTTAAAAGCTGGCGATATTTGGTTATCTTAGGATAAATATGGTTGTAAAAATAAGAAACAATTCAAACAGTGGTTGGCAAAATATTGCAACTATAAAAGTAAGAAACAACGCCAACGACGCTTGGCATCTTGTTAATACTGGAAAAATTTGGACAGGATCAGCTTGGTCTAGATTCTACCAAAGAATAACAACAACTGCTCCTATTGTTTCCGCAACTACAGTAACTAAAAACGCCATAACATGGACCGTCACCCAAGCATCGACTCTGCAGTTTGCAGAGTTTCCTTCTCAATTTCAATATTATATAGTATATCCAAGTGGATTAAGATCTCCATCAACTGGTTATAGTTATACTGACGCTAGAGTCTCAACGATATCTCTTACTGGGTTATCGCAAAATCAAACAGTAAGTCTTTATTATAGACTAATGTATGAAGATGACACTCCTGGAGATAATAATGATAATACTTATTATCCAGAAGATGAAACATATGAATTAAAACAGACTACAACTATAGCAACAGTTGTAGAAAATCCAACCGTATATGGAAATGGATCAGCAGCCCCAAATAGTGTAAGCTTTTTCGTCAACTACAATGAAGCAGACAGCTTTAACTGGTACCTGTATAGGACTTCGGATAGTCAATTTATAGATGAAGGCTCTAGAACATTTACTGGTAATCAAGGAACTTTTTCTATTCCAGTTCCATATCATGATACTAATTATAGATTATATGTTAGGGCAAACTACGAAACGGATTTCGCACCAAATGAATATACCTATGCAACTGGCTACCAAACGAGCGACGCTGTTGTTGCAGTTCCTCCAGGGGTGGTAGGAACGGCACTAGATTCTTATCGAATAAGTTGGGATATTGATTTTAATGGAGCAAATTATGTGATGTGGACTTTGATAAGGGTTTCCACTGGAAGTATTATAGATAGCGGAACGGTATATTCCGCTGGAGCATTAATAACATCAGAATTACTTTCTAATACACAATATAGATTAAAGGCAGATGGAGTATTCACAGATTATGGAGCATTTGAAGTAGCTACGACCAACGCATATGCAACAACTGAAGTTTATGTTCCAACAGCTCCAACTATAACCTACACTGGAAGAGGTTATAATTATGTTAATTGGACAATTACTTCAGGCCTAACTATACAATATCAAGTTGGAACCTCTTCTGGGGGAAGTAATATACTATCTGGTTTCAACGCAGGTGGTTTGGCAGTAAATGCCGATGATCTAACCATATCTACTTCTCAAATAGCATATTACATTAGAGCTAAGTCCTATGCTGCAACAGGTGAAGAGTCTGATTGGGTTTATGATGGACCAAGATATACAGCAGCGTTAGTTAACCCTTCAGTAACATTTGATTCACAGCAAACAACCCCTTATGGTAAAAGTTTAACTTGGAATATTAGCAATGGTTCTGGAACAGATGTTAGTTTTGAACTAAGAAGAAGTGGTGTTCTAATAGACTCAGGATCAACGAGTCTCTCATCATACTCCTATGCTCCAGTAACAACTGGTCAAACGTATACTTTTTTTTACAGATCATACATACAAGGAGATCCAGATTTTTGGGCACCAACTTATGCAGTTGGAACCTATGTTAACTGGCCTGGTGTTTCACGTACGGTAACTTAAGGATAAAATATGAATCAAGAAAATACAGATATACTAACGCAAGCAGTTTCAGTTGTTAGATTTTTAAAAAAACAACTTATAACTGGTCGATTTGGATATGAGCTCAACGGAGTTGTATGTTCAACGCCTCAAAAAGCAATTGTAAACACCGAAACAGGAGAAACTTCCCTTAGTGAAGCTTATGAATATGGCATTAAAAAGGGTTTTAGCATTAAAGATGTTGACCTCGATGCACTGGAACTAATGTTAGAAACTATTAGAGATTATGTAGATAAAGGAAATAGTGTACGTGAATTTATTTACAAAATACAAAAAGAAATGGATGATAAGGTTCTCCAACATAAAATAATTCAAGAAGAACTTAAAGAATTTTTTGAGTTAGACGAACAAGAACAAGCATAATTGTGCTATACTAAGAAAATGTCTAAAGCAGAACAAGATAATTTTGAAATAGATAATGAACAAGATAACGAGTCCAGTTTGGATATCAGTCTTATTATTTCTATTTTTCAAGAAAAACTTAGCACTTTAATGACTGAATTAGTGGTTAAAGAAGCTACAATTAAACACCAATCAAATATTATAAAAAGGTTAAAAGGACAATAAAATGAGTGAAGTAACTGAAACAATTGAACCAAAAACAGAATTTGTTGTAGAAATTAAGATTAGCGATAAGAACCTTGCTTATAAGAGCGATTTTACAGAAGCTGAAACAATTTTTTGGCTTGAAGCTGTAAAGGATCTTATTATCAAGAAGACTTTTGAAGCTGCAGGAATAGCTGAAAAACAATAAATTACAGCCTAGGCAAATTCAGTCTACTATTAGATATAGGCTTAAATAAGGACGTACCATGGCAATCAAAGATTATTTACCGTTTCAAAGAGTAGATAAAGATCTTACTTTTTCTGATAAAGCTTTAGCACCAGAGCAAGTTAAGGGTCTATCTAAGGCTATGAAAATAGCATCACTCGCTTTAGGTTTCCAGGGTACTAATTATTATTTCAATAATAGAGCAACTTTTGAAAGGCCAGCATACGATTTCGAAAGATTGATGCAGGCTGTTGATACGGACTCTTATGTAAAGCAAGCTATGTCTAAATATAAAGATCTTTTTTGGAAAGAAGGTTGGGAAATAGTTTCTGAAAACCCAGAAGCTATTTCTTATCTTCATCAAAGAATAGATTTTATGGAAATAGCAATGAAGAGACCGTTTGTTGAATTTCTAATTGAAGTTTCAGATCAACTCTTCAAGTTCTCAAACGCTTTTATCGTTAAAGCAAGAGGAGACTTAAGCGAATACTTCCCAGATAAGTTAACACCTATGACTGGTGATCTTCCAGTAATCGGTTATTACCTAATTCCTACTGAACAAGTAAGAATATTTAGAGATAAGCATAATAGACCAAAGTCTTATAGGCAGGAAACAGATCCTCTTACATATATGCCGCTTGAGGGTAATCCAACTTGGACCGCAGAAAAAGTAATTCATTTACATTTTGATAGAAAAACTGGAAGAGCATTTGGTACTCCGTTTTTGATTAACGTTCTAGATGATGTGATTGCACTTCGTCAAATTGAAGAAGATATTCAAAACTTAGTTCACCGTGAATTGTTTCCATTGTATAAGTATAAGATTGGAACCGCAGAACAACCAGCAGAGCCAGAAGAGATTACCCAAGCAGCTGTAGAAATAGAAAACTTAAGAGCTGAAGGTGGGCTTATTCTTCCGTTTAGGCACGATGTAGAGGTAATCGGATCACAGGGTTCAGCACTTGACGCAAGTCAATATTTAAATCATTTCAAAGAACGTGTTGCAATTGGTTTAGGCGTTGCCCCACACCATCTTGGGATGTCAATGAACGGCGGTAATAGATCTGTTACTGAAAGATTAGACGTCGCTCTATATGACAGAATTAAACAAATGCAAAAGCTTTTTTCTGAGATGATAAGATTGAACATATTTAATGAACTCTTATTTGAAGGTGGGTTTGACCCAATCTCTAACCCAATGGAAAGTGGGGAATCCGATAGGTGCTACTTTAAGTTCAAGGAAATAGATGTTGATACTCAGGTTAAGAAAGAAAACCACATTGTTCAAAAGTATGTAAATAACTTAATCACACTTGAAGAAGCTCGTTTAGGATTAGGCTATGACTCTGACATAGATACGAGCAGCATGTATGCCGCCATACAAGGTGATATCCAAGTTGACATTGCAACTGCAACAACTAAAGCGCAAGCAAAAGCACAGGCAGCTAATCAACCACCGGATCCAAAAACAGCTGATGGTCAAAAATCCGCTCCAGCTGGACAAAGAAATCTTCCTTCAAAGAGAAAAGGCGTTGGCAATGCAATGAGGCCAGCAAATCAAAACGGAAGAAAGAATTCTCCAGATATTAAAAGATATGATAATAATTTCCTAACAGTAATTGAATCATTGCTAGATAACGAGTATACTGTTATAGAATCAGATGTTGAAAAGGATAAAGATAATGTTTAATGTAAACGATAAGATTACAAGTAGCGATGACACAGAGGCAAATGCGCTTGATGTTTTTAAGAAGGCTGTTAACAATGGTCAAACCAGATTAGCTCTTGAAGCTTTAGTCGACGTTGTTGATTCTATAATTGATTTTATTACCTCAGAACCAGAAGACGAGATTGCAGAGGAAGCCGTTGTTGCACCTGATCTCAAGACTGCAACAATTGCCGAAGCCAAAGAAGAGAAAGTAGAACCTACAACCGTAGAAGCTACTGCCCCTGCTAAGAAAAAAGCAAAAGAAACAACTACTTCTATTTCAGAATAATTCATGATTGAATTAGTGATTGGTTGTCCAATCTATAAAAGAGATTGGATATTTCCTTATTGGATTTCTTGCATAGAAAATCAAAATATTGATTTTTCAAAAACTGCGTTTATATTTGAAGCTTCACCAGATGATGAAGCAACGATAGAGATGTTAGTTAAATATAGAAACGCCAGACCAGATATACCGGAATTTATTTTAGATATAAAACAAGATGTTCCACATTTTTCTCACGAAGAAGGAACAAGAACTTGGAGCATATCTAAGTACGAAAACATGGTTAATCTAAGAAACTCTCTTTTGTCAAAAGTTAGAGATATTAATCCAAATTATTTTTTTAGTTTAGATTCTGACATACTTATAACTAACGAAAATACGATTCAACTCCTGATTGCACATGTAAACTCTGGAGCCGATGCGGTTAGTCCATTGATGTTTATGACGCCAACAAACACAATGTATCCAAGTGTAATGAACTGGATAAAAGAACCTGGTGGTCAAGCTTATAGAAAAGAGCAATACCCGCTTGGTCAGTATTTTGAATCAGATGTTATTATGGCAGCAAAAATGATGTCAAGAGATGTGTATAAAAATGTTGATTATTCACTCCATACACAGGGTGAGGATTTGGGTTGGTCTGGAAACGCAGCAAAAATGGGCTACAAGCTCTATTCAGCTTCATACATCTACGCTCCACACATAATGCATAAGCAGATGATGCAGAGTTTTTTATCAAATGGAGATTCTAGAGGAAATTTTTTTGCAACAGCATAAAAGTATGATATCTTTATATAAGATTGTTTAATCTTATAAAACCTAATTTACTATAAATAATACATTAAAATAAATGGAGCATTAAAATGGCATTTGATTTCGTTGAAAGTTTCACACTTCAACTTCCTGATCTTTCAGGATTGGAAAATGATTTTTCCGAGTCGTTTAGCAAGAACCATGGTTTAATTATTGAAGTAGCCGCAATACATGAACGGACTAACTGCTAACTATAATAACTACTCTGCCGTTGAATTAGAAAAAGCTCTTCAGTCTTGGGTTGAACCATATCCTAAGCCAATTATTTTAAATCACGATTTAAACTCTGAACCAATTGGTAGAGTTATTGCAGCTAAAATGGACAAAGAAGAAGATGGTGCTCCTTACGTAAGATTGCAGGTTGCAATTACGGATCCATTGGCAGCTCAAAAGATTTCAGACAAGAGATACCTGACTGGGTCAGTTGGCGGAAGAGCTGGAAAAGCAGTTTGCTCAATTTCCGGTGAAGACTTAGCTGCTGAATCAGCAGATGGTAGACCTAAGATGGCAAAGTATAAGCGTGGTCAGGTTTACAAGGGTAAACTCGCCTTTGTCGACATGCAGGACATTTCATTTAAAGAATATTCATTCGTTAATCAACCGGCAGATCAAAGATCTAGCGTAAGAGCTTCTAAGACAATTGATGGATCAACAGTAGTAACTGATTCAGATAATTGGACAGCAAAAACGGCAGCCTTTATTTTACATATGGATAAAGAAGATATAACTACCGTAGAAGAGAATGAATCTATTTTAAAGGGTATGAAGAAAAAGGAGTCTAGACCACTTTATCTTCATGTTAAAGGAGCTTTTCTTACGGCTTTAGCCTTTCAAGAAAGCGAAACTGCAAAGGCTGATAATACTTCGTTACTATCAGAAAAGAATATTATTGACGAGGAGAATGTTGAAATGGACGAAATCGTTAAAGGTGATGATGTTTTGGCAACTGTTGAAAATCTGAGCCAAGACCTGTCAGCAATTGCTACAGCGCCTAAAGAAGAATCAGAAGAAATTTCTTCACAAGAAGAAGCTTCTGTAAATGTAGAAGCAAAAAATGTAGATCTTATATCTGCGCTGTCAGATGCTCTTCAAGTAGCACAAGAAGCTGGTGAGCAATCTATGGTAGATGTTCTTTCTTCAAAGATTGAAGATCTAAAGAAAGCGCAAGAGCAAGCATTGCCGGTTGAGACACCAGCTGCAGAAAATGCAGAACAGTCTCCTAGCGATGAAGAATCTGAAGGAGAAAAAGTGGAAACAGAAGAACAAGGTAAAGAAGAAGTGGTTGATTCTGAAACTGCCGAGTCCTCCCCGGAAAATGAAACACAAGAAGAGTCAAATTCAGAGCTCACAGACAGTACACAAGCTGCTGAGCAAGATGACAATGACAATAAACTTCAAGTGCTTCAACAGGAAAATGCAAAGCTTAGAGAGGCGTTACATCGCACTTTGGCCGAAAGAGTAGTTGATACTAAAATTTCATTAGGAGTAGAACCGATTGAGGAAAGAGAAAACTTGATTCAAGATCACGTAACTCGTTCAGCAGGTTCTTTAGCTGATTCTCTTAGAGATTTAGCTAAGCTCCCAGTAGCTAAGAAGAATATTCAAAAGCTCAATGTTGAATCCGTAATGGACAATTATGTTGTTTCAGAAAAAGAAGACAACGTTATTGTTGAAGACGAAGAAGTAACAACTGCACCAGAAGAAAAAGTGAATACAGTTGAAGAACTGTTTGTTGATACTCTCATGGGCCGTCGCAAACTTTAAAACAAATATATATAAACAAGGAGATAATAAATGTCATTAGCAAAATTTCGTAAAGTAGGTACCAAGACAGGTGCTGGTCGTTTCGTTGTTTCAGAGGGTATTGCACCTTCGGCATACATCCTGCCATCAGTTGCTCTTCCAACTTGGTACAGTGACTCAGAAGATGATCGTTTTGAAATTGTTATTCCAAAGGGAACAATCCTTTCGGTAGTGACAGATGCAAGCGGTGATTCACGTTTCGTTCCAGCTAACGGTAGCGGATCTTCAGTAACATGGGGAGACACAATTTCAGGTTGGAACCCACTTGCAGGAGCAACACCAGTTGCTGGTGCAGCTGGAGACACACAGGCAGTAGCTGCACGTTCAGTGCCAGTTGGCTGCGCACAGTACGATCTCTACAGACCGTTCGATAAGGGCACATCGCAAGGTGCAGGCTTTATCGTTAGAGGTTATGTTGAGTACCCAATGGTTACAAACGTCAACGCTGATTTAGCAGCAGGTGATTTGGTTGCCCCAGACTTTATGGGTCGCCCAAGACTTCTTTCTACATCAGATGCCGGTACATACCCATGGTTGCAAGTTGGTAAAGTAATTGAAGTTGAGAAGTTTGCTACAAACTTTGATGACGGATTGCTTTCCTACATGCAGCTTCCATCTGACCCAGGTGCGCTCAAGACAGTTTATGAGCTCACACAATCAGGCACATACTCAGGTAAACTTGGTATCCGTGCAAACCTAGATGTTACGAATGTTGTTGGCGCATTCCGCGTGAACTTAACACTCTAATAAAAAAAAGAAACAATAAAAGAAAACAATAAACAGGAGGATATATCCTAAGATGAGTAAGACAATCCAAGAACTCCTCTCGGGTCTCCCAGCTTGGGAAGCCGCATTTGCTGAGGATGGTTACATCGACACAGACAACAGAGTTACAATCAAGGAAGCATTCGGCTCGTCAGACGCAGCCGCTTTGTTCCCTAAGGTTATCTCTCGTACTCTGCGCGAAGCAGCCGAACCACAGCTTTTGGTAACTCCGCTTCTTTCTACAGTACGCCTTGGTAAGGGTCGTTCTTTGGAATTTCCAGCGGTAAACGCAATTCAAGCTGCTGAGATCCCAGAAGGACAAGAGTACCCAGAACAAGCTCTCGCATTTGCTAAGCAGATCGAGGGTAAGGTGTCAAAGAAGGGCGTTAAGCTGGCTTTCACAGAGGAAGTTATTGCCGATTCTCTTTGGGACATCGTAGGCCTCCATGTGCGTGCCGCAGGCCGTGCAATGGCACGTTTGAAAGAGCAAATTGCTCTCAGTCGTTTCAAGGATGCAGCTACAATTGTATTCGACAACGACAGTGGTAGCTATGACGACACAACAGGTCGCGGAATTGATGGTGCATACAATGACACCGTCACCTGGGACGATGTTGTAGACATGGCAGCTGTTCTAATGGCCGAAAATCATATACCAACAGACTTCATTCTTCACCCACTGATGTGGTCGGTCTTCCTCAAGGACTCGATCTTCCACATGGGCGGCGCTGCATCAGCTGTTAATAC
>Ga0209229_10001135_pt1 | contig 10929 bp, 11 predicted proteins | sample SanBayMetagenome_FD_187466 | JGI IMG/M metagenome (GOLD analysis project Ga0209229, IMG submission 187466) | Freshwater and sediment microbial communities from dead zone in Sandusky Bay, Ohio, USA (SPAdes) (version 2) | ecosystem: Environmental > Aquatic > Freshwater > Lentic > Sediment... | reverse complement strand
AAGGGAACATCTCATGGAAATTATGCGATCGTTCAACGAAGTGGTCGAGGAAGAGATCGTTGAAACAGCGCATAGACCTTCACCAAAAGAGTATGGCATATCGCCATTCGATGAGTACAACCAAAGAGGAGACATCGAAGCACTACTCACGAAACACGGCTGGAAAAAAGTGGCTAATGGTGGGGCGAGGGCTTACTACCTACGGCCAGGTGGGGAGTCAAGCCACAGCGGATCCTACAACATGGACATGGGGCTTTTCTCCGTCTTCAGCACCAACACTCCGTTTACAGTTGGAAAAGGCTACCGACCAGCATCGGTCTACGCCATCTTGGAATGTAACGGAGATCTGAAAAAGGCAGCGAGGCAGCTATTGGATGAGGGGTATGGTGAAAGGAAGGGGCTTAGTCGCGTTGACTCGGAGCTAGTGAAGATGAAGGTGGAAGGGATTACCAATGAGGATTTGGTGACTTATTTAATTACTCGCAAAGATTATACAAAAGAGGAAGCACATTTAAAGGTTAAGGAGCTAAAAAAAAACTACGGTCCCGATTTGCGAACGTTCTGGGATGTGAAGTACAAGAACAAGGAAGTAATACCCGTTATAAACCGTTATAAGCTCCAAAAATTCCTCTCTGAGGTCGGAGGGTATAAGTTGTACTTCTATGACGCTAACAGCCAAATTTACCGCCTTATAAGGGTTAAGGATGGGTTTGTTGAGGAGAGCAGCTCGGAGAATATTAAGAAGTTTATTAAGGACTATATTGATAGGCTAGATTCGAGCCTGGTGGATGGGGTTTCGCAGGAAAGTTTGCTTGAGCTGATATATCAAGGGAGTTCAGTGCTGTTCTCAGATGCGTTCTTTGAGTTTTTTGAGAGGGCTAACTTGAAGTTTTTATGCGACACAAAAGACGCTGCCTACTTCCCGTTTAAAAATGGAGTGGTAGAGGTAAGGGCTGATGCAGTGCGGCTGAAGTCATATGGAGAGCTTGAAAGCGTTATATGGAAGAGTCAGGTGATAGATCACCAAGTGGTTATTGAGCAGGATCTGGACATGGATAAGGTTGAGTACTGGAGATTTTTAAAGCTGATCAATGGTTCGGAGGATGAGCGGCTGGTGTATGCTTGTGGGCTTATAGGATATTTGCTGCATAAGTACAAGGACCCAGCTAGGCCGTTTTCTGTGATACTGTGCGAGGAGACTGAGAATGAAGCCAAGGGCGGTGGCACTGGTAAGGGGATATTTGTAAAGGCACTTAGCTTTCTGAACAACACTGTTCGGGTAGATGGCAAGAACTTTAAAATTGACAAGAACTTTGCGTTTCAGAGGGTGGATTTGGATACGAGGATCTTGGCGATTGAGGATACGAGGAAGAATGTGGATTTTGAGGGGTTCTATGCGATTATAACGGAAGGAATAACTGTTGAGAAGAAGAATAAGGATGAGCTGTTTATACCGTATAAGGATTCGCCAAAGGTTATGTTCACTACGAATTATACGTTGCCTTCGAGTGGGAACCATGCTAAGAGGCGGCAGAAGGTGTTGGAGTTTGCTAGCTACTTTGGGTTGGAAAGGACACCTGAGGATGAGTTTGGGCATAAGCTCTTTGACGATTGGGATAAGGATGAGTGGAATAGGTTTTTTAATATGATGTTTGAATGCGTAAGGGATTACCTGGAGCATGGGGTAATGGAGATGGAGAAGTCAGACAAGCTGATTAAGAAGCAAATCAAGGTTCAGTTCGGTGAGGAGTTTTTGGAGTACTTCACGGGGTTTTTGGAGGAAGGGGATGAAAACTGGATTTCTCAGGAGCAACTTTACAATGATTTTTTGGCGATGCATGGGTTCGAAAAGAAGGATTATTCGGTGAAGCGATTTTCGAAAGCGGTGGAAGAATCGTGTACTTTTCTCAAAATATCGTGTACCCAGAAAAGGGAAAAGGCATCCCAAAATAAGAAAGTTTACAAGTTTAGTCGGACAAAAGAGCATGATGAAGAATTGTTTTAAAGGTTTTTCTCGGACAATGGGATTTTTGGTACGCGATTTTGAGGTTTGGTACGCGATTTTTTGTAAAAATACGCGATTGGGTACGCGATTTGTTGTTGATAATCAATGCGGTACGCGATGGACTCGATTTTTTCTTACTTTTACGTAATAGGAAAAAATAGAAAATTAATTTGTGGGGGGAAGTAAGAACACAAAAAAATCGTGTAAATCGCGTACCCAAAGTTTTTGGCGGAAGTTTTTGTTTATACAAAGTGGGGGTTTTTGTGGGGTTTTTGGCTGGGGGTTTTTGGGGTTTTTGGGAATACTAGAATACATATAAGATATAAAATAAATTAATAATAGATATATTGATATATAAAAAATATAATATATAATATATAAGTGTCTAAACATAAATAAATAAAGTAAAAATGATAAATAATAACAAGTTATTGAATATTGTATTGGTTATTTGTGGGGTTTCAAAGGAGCAGTTTTATAGTGAGAAGAGGGGGCGAACATTGGTATTGGCTAGGCATTTATTTTGTTATATATCTAGGGCTAAATTGGGGCATAAATTAGTACCAATTGCCCAATTCATAAAAAGGGATCATACAACTGTTATTCATGGCATTAACACCATTGAGAATCTTTTGAGCGTTAACGATGAGCAAACACAAACCCTTTATTTGTCCATTATTGAAGCAATTACAAAGGAATACGAGCTGCCAATACGCTTGGACATTACGGCAAGAAATAAGCAAGAAGCAGACGAAATAAGGGCATATATTGAGGAGAAATACAAATGCCCTATTTTGGTGCTTAATGGCTAATATCTTGGTGTTTTACATACATAGCCAAGCAATAAAGGGGAAAAGGAAGCTCCCTAACTTGTTGGTGAGGTAGTTCACAGTATGCCCTTTCTAATTGGCTAAAATTCGTCTGAATCCATTGGTAGGCTGTCCCTATCGTCTCCGTCTGAATAGTGTTCAAAATCGTATTTTGTAAGGTTATTTAATACAGCGTAAAAATTAACACAGAAGGCAGGAAAAGTGTGTTTTATTCCAAAATCTGCCTTTTGTCTTATGTACTCCTCCATTAATTGGAAGTGGTTAGAATTGCAAAAGTTAAATAAGTCGTCCAATACTTCAAATTTTGACAATGACATATAAAAAATAATTGGTTAAGTCAGGGCAAAGAATTGCCCCGATTCGGATATTGAACCCTCTTCAGTTAACCTAAAAAAAGCTGTTGAACATTTCATTAATTTGATTAACACTTTTAAGCCATTGCGGATCATATTTTGACTTTGTTCTTAAGCTATAACCTAATGATGTCAAATGATCGTAAAGCGGTAAAATGTCAGATACTTTTGCCTCTTCATTATTCATCAAGTATTGATGTGAACACGTAGAATGTTGACCTATTAAAGAATAGCATTGATAACGATAATTTGTCTCCTCTAATTCTGGGAATACAGCTAAAACGTCCCTTGTGTTTCCCTCATAAATAAAAATGACCTTAGTTTCTTGTTTCATTGTTGGTTTGTTTTATATGTTGTAAAATCTTGATCCATCTTCTAAAAAATAAAATTCTCCCTCTTCTAATTCCTCACCAATTGCAGAATCTGAAGTTCTCCATTCATAATCAGTCTGAAGAAAGTTTAAAAAATGATATCCCAAGTCATTTAAAAAATCTTCATTTAATTCAATCAATTCATCAGAGTCAACAATTTCATCATCTGACTCAATTACCTGCAATTTTGCAGCACTTGCCAAATAATTATTTGCCAATTCTGCAATCTTTGTATGTCCGCCCCACTCTTTTAAAATTTGGTTAGCTACATATTCGGGGTCGTCTTCGTACCTTATATCAATTGAATCAGGGTAAAGATCAAATGAATGAATACTCAGTCCAATACGCTTTGCATCTTCATATATATACTCCCACCAATTCCAATATGTTAAAATATCAAAATGTTTTTCAATTGCTTTCTTTTGTGCAGTTTCTGGTAATTCTGAAAATCTGTAAAGGTTAACGTTAATTTGTTTCATTGTTGTTGTTTTTAATTATTTACAAAATGGATCCTGAATTTGTCCAATGATTAGCCCCGCAATAATTAGGGCAATGATGAGACGCAAAAGTTGGATATTAATTTTCATTTTCTACCCCCTCTGCTATTAAATGTTCTGCAATTTCGTACCAATTAACTTCGTCAATAAATGCTAAAGCATACGACAATGTATAACCGTCTCCAATGCCGAATCCTAAGCCATCTTCAACATATTCTTTTAAAATCTTGCTCAAAATGTAAGGATCTGTATTTGAATAATCTGGATTGAATCCATCAAACCATTCAAGGGCAATGCGCCATGTAGCGTAATTTGTCCAGCCGTTGTAATTTGTGTTTGTCATTGTTTAATAGTTTAAAAGGTTAATGAATAAAATAGCAGAATAAAAAAGAATTGTAACAATTGCAGGGGCTAAGTTGGTTAACTGTTTCATGTGTTAAATTGTTTTGTTTAAACAAAGATATGTAAATAAATATATTCAAAGTGCAAAAATGTGTAAATAAAATTAAATATTTATTTTTGTATAGTATAATGAATTAAATATCAACAATTTATGTGAATTGTATTCAATACGTTTAAAAGTATTTATACTTGTTTTTTACATGAAACGCAAAGGCTTCTACATAAAACAAGGGGTAAAGGATAAAAGTATTTATCTAAATATTTTTAAGCCTGATTTTCAAGAATACTTAACACAATGCAAGGATCAAGAGGGATGGATTAAGTTGAGAATATTTGAACGGGAAACAGTGGACGAGAAAGGACACACGCACAACATGGAGCAGGTAAATATCCCTGAAAATCAATAAAATTACGCAAATGAGTGACTTAATTAGTCAAGCCGAATCAAGGACAGCAGGGCAGAAAATAAGCCGTAAAACAGGCAAGCCCGTAACATCTTGGGGAGGCAAGAGGGAAGGCAGCGGACGCAAGTCGAGAATGACTGAGCATGAGATTATAGAACGCTTGGAACCAATGGCAGACACAGCCTTCCGTATACTGCATGAGAAGGTAGCACAGGGAGATATGAAGGCAATTCAATTATTTGTGCAGTACTTTATTGGACTACCCACACAGAAGATCGAGAACAAGATTGAAGGCAACTTAAACCAAGTACAGGTGGAAGTAATTAAGCCGAACATTGAAGTAATGGAAGCCGCAACAAATTGACACTATGTCACACGTTTTCTATTTAACATAATACTACTTATTAGTCATATTAATTTTATTTAAATATGTTTCGACACAATGGCAGCCGGTTGGTCGTCCACTAATGGGGGGAACTTAAACTTTTTACTTTTCCGGACCGGCGGGGTACAAACCGATTTTTGGCAGCTATAAAACTCTTGTCTAAACAAACTTATATACTAATGACCCCCTTTTTATACCTACTTTTCACTTCCTAAATCCACTTCCAAATTTTTAGAAAATAACTAAAACTATGAACGCTAAACTACAGACTAACAAGATCTTTGAAATATTGCAGGAAAGCAAAAAGAGAATAACGGTAATGCAAGGAGGTTCACGTTCTGGCAAGACCTACAACATCTTAATATGGTTTATCATAAAGCTGTTACAAGAAAATGGCAAAACTTTGACAGTAGTAAGACAATCTCTTCCATCCATCAAGGGTTCAGTGCTTAGAGACTTTGTCGACATCCTCAGCCGCTTAGGCATTTATTCAGAAGACAACCACAATAAAACAGAACAGATATATCAGCTCAATGGCAATGTCATTGAATTTGTATCAGCCGATCAACCGCAAAAGATTCGTGGTCGAGCTAGAACGTACCTTTTTTGTAACGAGGCAAATGAACTCAGCTACGAAGCGTGGATGCAGCTCATCATGCGTACAGAGGGTAAGATCGTGATTGACTACAACCCATCAGATCTGTCCTCATGGATTTACGACAACGTGATTCCGCGTGATGATGCAGACTTTCACATTACAACGTTCAGAGACAACCCATTTCTTCCAAAAGAGCTAGTGGATGAGTTAGAGCGTCTAAAAGACGCAGACCCGAACTATTGGCAAATCTACGGCCTTGGTGAGCGTGGACTCTCGCAAGACCTCATCTATCTGCATTGGAAGACAACAGAGACAATGCCAGAGGGTGAGACGGTGTACGGCCTTGACTTTGGATTCAATAACCCATCGTCACTGGTAAAGGTAGTGTTCAATGACGGCATTGCATATGTAAAGGAACTTATATACGAAACGAAACTAACAACCAACGACTTAGTGGAAAAAATCTTAGCTTTGGAATTAGAGAAGTATGATGAGATTTATTGTGATGCAGCGGAGCCAAAGACGATTGAAGAGCTAGTGAGAAACGGACTGAACGCAAAGCCAGCCAATAAAGATGTAACGGAAGGAATACGCACTATAAAAGGCCACCCTTTGGTTATCCATCAAGATAGTGTAAATTTGTTGAAGGAGTTAAAAAATTACCGTTGGAAGACGGATCGTAACGGAATGAAGTTAGATCAACCAGTTAAATTCTCGGATCACGCTTGTGACGCTATGCGCTATGCAATATTTTCTAAATTAACAATTCCCAGTGTAACCTGGGGAGCAATATAACAACATGGGATTATTTGACATCTTCAAAAAGAAAGGCATCAATCCATATCCATCAAGCCCAGTGCAGATGGTCGGCCTTAATAGCGCACTTGTTCAAAATTATACATCAGCATCATATGTAACAGAGGGGTACCTAGCCAACGCGGATGTCTATGCTATTGTGAGCTTCCTAGCTCGCAAGAGTGCATCTATCCCTTGGTATGTCTATAAGCTCAATCCGGGCGAGAAGGCCCGCACAGAGCTGATGCGCTATAAGCAATTATCAAAAGGCATTGCCAATCGCGGTGCGTTTGAGCAGGCACTACTTGCTCGTAAGAACGCATACTCGGAAAATATTATAATGGGTACACCTTTAGCAAGGTTACTTGAAAGGCCAAACAATTATCAATCTCAAGACCAATTCTTTGAAAACTTATTCGGATATAGATATCTCTCAGGAGAAGGAAACATTTATGGAAATGATGGTAAACTTGGAGGACAGTTCAGTGAACTCAACATACTCCCAACCCAATTCTTGGAAATATACCCAGATCCAATCGACCTATATAATATCGTGGCATACAAGCTGCAGGTAGGAGAAGGAATTAATTTGCCAAAAGAGCAAGTGATGCATTGGGCCTCATGGAACCCTGAGTTCGATGCTACGACCCGTGCGCACCTTCGTGGTGTGTCCCCACTTCGAGCAGCACTAAAGACACTTCGTATGTCAAACAATGCTGCCGATGCAAGTGCAATGATGACTGGCAACGGTGGAGCGAAGGGAGCCTTAACTCCTAGACCGCTTGGCAATATTGTGCCGAGCTTTACTGTGGAGCAGGCAAGTGACATTAGGCGTGCGGTGAATGAGAACATAAACTATGTTGACAACAAAGGAAAGGTAGCAGTGCTGCAAACTCCTTGGGACTACCTCAACTTTGGTATGTCTAGTGTCGACATGGAGCTAGTGAACACACTGCGCCTTTCTATGCATCAGTGGTGCCGAGTGTTTGGTCTTCCTGCTGTGCTGTTCGATGTAGACACATCTAGCTACAACAACTATCAAAACGCAATGCGTGACCTGATTACCAACACCATCATACCGATGTGTTGCCAACTTCGTGATGAGCTGAACAAATGGCTCGTACCAAGATACGGTGAGGATGCATTCATTGACTTTGATATTACGGCACTACCAGAGATGCAACAAGACATGGAGAGAATGGTCCGTAGCTTGCGTGACGCTAACTGGCTGACCTTTGACGAGAAGCGTGTAGCGATGAACTACCAAGAGAAGGAAGGGGCGTTTGAGTATGCATACATTAACCAAGGTCTTATTCCTCTTGAGCAAGCGGTTATGGACCTAACTATTCCACCATCAGAGAACGAAGATGAGTCAAGTAACATTGCAAACAACAGACGAGGAGATAATGAGGATAGTGATGACGAAATATCCCAAGCTGAAGAGCGAGCAGAACTGCGCAGTAGAGAAAGCAATGATGATGTCATTGAGAGAAGCGTATAAAAAAAAGCTAATCGATGAACGCGAGTCAAAGAGAGGCTTATTGGATAAAGTTTGAGAGACTTCGTAGAGGTCTTGATAATAAATATAGTTCTTTGTTTCAAAAGGCGATCGGTAAAGAGATGCGCAAAGTTGCGAGAGACTTGCAGCTCATGGGTCCGAGTGCAACGCTGTCTATGATGGGTAGTTACGCATGGAGTGATGAGCTGATAAAAATAATGGAAGAGTTGTATAGAGAGACCGCTGTGATTTTTGGCAATGCATCTTATAGAGCAGTCAGAAACCAATCTCGCAAAGCAGCAGACCCATTTGGACTCAATACTGACTTTATAACGCAGATCATACAATTTTTGAGCATCTATGGCTTTCAGCTAGTAGCTGACATGACACAGACCTCAAAAAAGAAGCTGACAGATATAATCTCGCAAGCTGTTGTAGAGGGACTTAGCATAGACGAGATGGTCCGCATCATTACAAGTGATGAGGACTTAGGATACAGCGCAATGCGTGCGAGAAGGATAGCAAGAACCGAGGTGATGCGCGCATCAAACTATGCTGCTCTACAAGGCGCAAATTCCCATAACTTTGAAGTAGATAAAGTTTGGATAGCGGCGAGAGACAGCAGAACGAGGAGAATACCTCGCAATACTTATGATCACTTAAATATGGATGGCCAACAAGTTCCGTATGACCAACCATTCACTTCTACTGGTAAGAAAGGTGACACTGTGTTAGCCGCAGCACCTGGAGACCCAACAAGCCCAGCTGGCTTCACTATCAATTGTCGATGCGCAATAGGCTTTGTGCCAAAGCGTGACCAGAACGGAAGACTAATAATGAAAAGATAATTATGCCAATTTATTATTGCGAAAATAACGGTAAATATCGCATTGGTGAAGGCGAATGCGTGTACGAGACAAGAGAGAATGCAGTGAGTGCATACCAAGCGTATTTAGCGCAAGAAGGCAAGAGCCTAGAGCTAAAAGAAGAGACATACAATGATTATCCAGAGGCAGCTAGCAACAACGCAAAGCGTGCTTTGAAATATAAAGAAGAGAACGGTAGCAGCTGTGGCACGCCAGTTGGCTGGACCCGTGCAAATCAGCTCGCAAATCGTGAGAAGATAAGCAGAGACACAATCGCTCGCATGGCATCATTTAAAAGGCATCAGCAGCACGCAGATGTTTCATATACTGAAGGATGCGGTGGCCTTATGTGGGATGCATGGGGTGGGTCAGCTGGTGTAGAGTGGGCAATAAGAAAACTAAAACAAATAGATAAAAAACAAGGTGGAATGATATACAATTACAAATCCTTTGACTTAGAGGTTAAAGATGTAGATACCAAAGAAGGAATAGTCACTGGCTATTTCTCAGCATTTGGTAATGTTGACAGCGATGGTGACATTATGATGCCAGGCGCATTCAAGCGTTCAATCCAAGACTGGGGACCAGAAGGAAAGAACAGAGTAAAGCATCTAATGAACCATGATCCTTCACAACCTCTTGGTAAAATGCTTGAGCTGAAGGAAGACGATTATGGTCTGTACTACAGATCAAAAATTGGCAGTCATCAACTTGGCAAGGATTTTGTGAAGATGGTAGAGAGTGGACTTATTACTGAACACTCAATTGGTTTTAAAACACTTCGTGAGCAAAAGTCAGGAGATGCTAATCAGATCCATGAGGTAATGCTCTTTGAAGGCTCTAGCTTGACTGCTTGGGGCGCAAACGAAGCCACACCGATCCTTGGTATGAAAAATTATAATAATTTAGAGAAGATACAAGATCAAATCAAAGCGTTTGAGAAGTTCATTCGCAACAGTGATGTAACTGATGAGACCATTGATCTTTGTATATTAAAAGTAAAACAATTAGCACAAGCCGTAGAACAAATGAGTAGCACAAAGGCAGTTGATGAAGCACCTTTGCAGCCAAAAGAAGAAGAGGTGAGTGTTGTTGAATTAATAAACATAATAAACAAATTTTAAAAATGAGCGACATTAAATCATTCGAGTCAGCTTTGGAAGCTAAACTCGCAGAACAAAAAGCCGAAGTTGCTGCTGCAACTGAAAAGGCTGCTAAATTGTTCGAAAGCAAAGTAGAAGAAATGAACGAGCAAGTTGCTAAGAACAACAAAAACTTGATCGAAGCAAGAGAAGAAATCCTTGCTGCTAAATCTGCTTTCGGTAAACTCTCTGCTAAAGAAGAGAAGAAAGTAGCACAATCTTACAACGAACACATTGCTGAAATCAAATCTGCAATCGGCGAAGCAATCGTTAAAGGTTATGATTCAATCAAAGAAGCGGTTAGAACAAACGGTAAAGGATTCAATGCTGAATTGGATCTTAAGACTGTAGGAACAATGACCGAAGCGGTTAACTTGACTGGTAACCCTTACACTTCTTACATCAATTCTCCAGCGTTGCGTTCTTTCGTGAACCCACACCTGAGAAGCGTATTCAACATCATCCCAGTTTCTACTGGTTCAGTTTCCTTCCCTAAAGGTAACATCCCAGTTGGTGAAGGTTCTTTTGGTAAGCAAACTGAAGGTTCTGACAAAGCTCAGATCGATTACGATGTAACAGTTGTAAACAAGGTGTTGCAATTCATCGCTGGTTATGTAAAGGTATCTCGCCAAATGGTTGACGATCTTCCTTTCTTGAACGCATATTTGCAGCAGTCTTTGATCGAAGATTTCCAAAGAGCTGAAGATACATATTACTTGAACGACCTTGCTGCTTCTGCAACTGCTGGTGTATCTAGTGGTGCTAACACAGCTGAGAAGTTCG
>Ga0209229_10001134_pt1 | contig 10929 bp, 6 predicted proteins | sample SanBayMetagenome_FD_187466 | JGI IMG/M metagenome (GOLD analysis project Ga0209229, IMG submission 187466) | Freshwater and sediment microbial communities from dead zone in Sandusky Bay, Ohio, USA (SPAdes) (version 2) | ecosystem: Environmental > Aquatic > Freshwater > Lentic > Sediment | place... | reverse complement strand
AATTGTACATACACTGATTGATAGAAATAATCTTAGTCATTCGGGATTGAAGCTGCTGTTAACCGGAGGAGATTCGGAGGATGGATATACCGTTTCAAAACCCAGGTTTTCAATCATTCAGCAAAGCTTGACCCCTCCACCAGCAGATTTACCTGAAAAAGGAATCAGGATTGTGACAAGAGAATATCAACGCCAATTACCTGAGGTGAAAACAACGGATTATCTTATGGCCATCTGGCTGCAAGACTGGATGCGTGAAATGGGAGGAGATGAAATCCTCTATCACCATAAAGAAAACATCAGGGAATGCCCAAGATCCAATTTCTTCCTGATCAAGGAAGATGACACCCTGGTTACTCCTGCCACAGATATGCTCAAAGGAATAACGAGAAAAAACATCATTCAAGTGGCAGGTATGATCGGATTAAGAATTGAAATCAGGAATATCGGTCTTCAAGAAATTACGGATGCGAAGGGAGCCTTTATCTGCAGTTCAACCAAGAGAATCATGCCTGTAAATACCATAGATCGCATAACATACAACCTCCCAGATAGCTTGTCGGTTATGCAAGCATTATGGAAAGGATTGCTGTCGATGGAACGGGCATCTTCCAGCAATCAATGACTTAAAAGCCACTAATTAATTTCCAACACCAATGCGGTCTTGCCAGGAACTAAAAACGAACTGGTAATATCAATAGTCTTACCCGAAAAAATTTCCTTTCCTAATTTATCATTACCGATGATTTCTTTGAAACGTAGCGGGTCTATACTGACTTGTTTTTCGTTTCGATTCATGATAACCATGACTTTTTCCTCACCCAAATACCGAAAATAAACGTAGACATCATTGAATGGGGCAAAATGCAATGTTCTACCTGAAATGACTGCCTTATTGGTTTTACGCCAATTCATAAGAAACTTCATATAGGATTGCATGGAAAATTGCTCCTGAGATAATCCGTTAGAAGCAAAGGCATTGCTGCCGTCGCCCTGCCATCCGCCTGGCATATCGGTTCGAATGAAACCATGGTCACCCAGGTTTGCAGTATTGTTCAGGAGGATTTCAGATCCATAATAAACCTGTGGAATACCACGTAAGGTCAGCAGGCATGTAATTGCCATCTGGGTCAGCTGCAGGTCATTTCCTAGTTGGGTGTAAACCCTATCCATATCATGATTATCGGCAAACACCAACAATTTGTTTGGATCAGCATAAACAAAATCATTGGCCAAAGACTCATACAGGATGTTTAGACCTTTACCCCAAAGTGTCCTGTCTTTCTGACGCAGTGCTTCAACCAATGAGGATTGCAAAGGGAAATCCATACTGGAACCCAGGCATCCCGTATAACCATCATGATTTCGCTTGCCCGCCTGCCAGTAGGATGTAATAAGGGGATTCAGACTCCACTCCTCTCCTACTAAACTGAACTGGGGATATTCTTTCATGATGCGACATGCCCAGGCATCAAGAAGAGACTTAACACTGTATCCGTAGGTATCCAAACGAATACCACCAAGTTGCAGGGTTTCAATCCACCAGATATTGTTCTGGATCATATAGGTTGCTAGCAAGGGATGCTCACCATTCAGATCTGGCATGGTTTCCACAAACCAACCACGTGTCATCAGGTTTTTATCAAATTGAGAAGCGTTCGGATCATGGTTCGTTGTGCGGACATGTGTGGTCTGAGTTTTCGACTCTGGAAAATTGAGCCAATTCCGGAAAGGGAGGTCTTGCATCCACCAGTGGCTGGACCCAATGTGGTTTAATACCGCATCATAGATCAATTTGATTCCTTTATCCCTTGCTTTGGTTGCCAACTCTTTGTATTCTTCCAAAGTTCCAAAACGTGGATCCACCTTATAATGATCAGTAATGGCGTAACCATGATATGAATATGCCGGCATATCATTTTCAACCATAGGTTGTGGCCAAATGGCAGTATATCCCATGTTTTTGAGGTAATCAAGGCTATTGATCATTCCACGGATATCACCTCCATGTCTAGCACCTTGGATTTTACGGTTGACGGCAGATTCCCTTGTACCATTTATAACATCATTGGTAGTATCACCATTGGCAAACCGGTCTGGCGTGATGAGGCAAATCACATCACTGCTGTTAAAGCCCTGAAGTGATTTTGTAACCTGTGATCGGGATAGCAATTCATATTCGGCTTTTTCTACCATCTTACCATCCCGCAAAAATGAAATTTGAAACTTGCCTGGTTTTGTTTTGGCGTCGATAATCAGGTTGATGAACAGGTAGTTCTCCGAATCACCTTCAATTGTATTTTTCAATTTCACACCCGGGTAGCTGATCGACACAGTGGTATTACCGATACCCTTTCCATTCACCATGATCTGAAGATTGGGATCTTTCATTCCTACCCACCAGTTCATGGGTTCAAGGTGTTTGATTTGTGCTGCAGAACACAGTACCAAAAACGAAGCTACAACTGAAAAAAAGAAATATCTCATGGTCTGCCTGTAATCAATGTGAATAAAGAATAGGATTCAATGGACTGTCAATCACCTCACCGATGGTAGCCCCCGGGCACCAGGTATTCCAGTCATTGACCTGATTGTCATTCTGTGGCTGAGCTAATTTCATTTCACTGTCCATATAAATGTTTGTCATCACCTGCCGCATGGTGGATGTATTGTTAGCACCAGCACGGTGAAAAACCCAACCCGAGTGGAAACTGATTTCGCCTAATTCAAAGGGCTCAACTACATGTTTGAAATCTGTTACTCTTAATTTTTGACGAATAATTTGCTCACTCTCATCACTGATTGCCAGTTCTCTTCCCTCTACAATAACATGACTGCCGGCACTGAACTCTAGTGGGCCCATCTCCAATGGCGTTTCCTGTAGCGGCATCCAAGCCGTTACAGTTTTATCTGATGCTAATGGCCAGTAATACTGATCTGCATGCCAGGGTGTGAATCCACCACCGGGTTCCTTGTATAAAGCCTGGTCATGGTACATCCGAACACCTTTCGTTTGCAGGAGTGCTGTGGCTATTCCGGCAATTCTTTTACTGAAAATCAATTCCCGAATCGCATCGTCTTCTTTCCAAAGGTTGAAGATTTGCAGGAATGCCATTCCATAGGTGTCCCTTTCTTCTAGTGCCCGTTTTTCACCACTGAGATCATGAACCTTTTGGGTGATGCGATTGGCGAAAAACTCAACTGTTTCCTTATTCAATACCTGTTTCAGTTTGATGAATCTGTTCTTGTCATAAAAACTGATCTGTTCATCGGAAATGGAGTAAGGTTCCTGTAAGAATTTAAGTATCGAGGCCGGGATAGGTGACATACAAATGAATTTGGATGTGAACTTAAGCAAAATGCCCCTCAAATGAGGGGCATTTTGCAAGAAAAGCATAAAATTATTGCTTCATAATTTTATAGGTATAAAAACCCGGATTAGTGAGATCCAATGCGATTTTATAAGTACCTGCACCAGGTAATACAAGGTTAGCACCATTGTATTCCAGTGAATTATCTGCATTGTTATCGCCCATATTTACACCCCAGTCGCTATTGGCGCGGAACTTGAATTCTTCGCGACCACCAACTGTAACGGTTCCTTCCCAAATACTGTTGTTCAGCGTCATGGCAACATCGCTACCCCAACCGGTGAATCCACCGATTAAAGACCAGGTAGTTTGTGCAATTGTAAACTTGTTAGTTGAAGTATTGGCATTAATTCTGAAGAAACCTTCTCCCGGAAATTTCAGGTTACCACCTGAAGTGCTCAGGTTTCCGTTTCCACCATCACCAAAATTAGTTCCATTCCAATCTGACTGTGATGTCAATTTGAATTCATAAGAACCACCTGATTTGATATACACATAACCTTCATGATCACCATCTTTTTTAGCAGATGCAATCTGTGGTGCAGTACCAGGATTCCATCCCTGATAATCACCTGCAACCCAGAGCAAACCGATTTCCTGAACCAATGTCATGGTGAATTTTCCAGACTGAAAATCCATTCTCAACTTGTACATTCCTGTTTTATCCGGACCAGGGAAATTGTCAGAAAGATTGAAACCGAAATCACCTCCTTTATTTAAACCTGTTGCATTATTATCTTTAACGGAATATTTATTGCTCCAGTCGCCATTAACAGGCAAACAGAGGAATTGCTGTCCACCCTTCAGGTAAAAAGTACCCTCATAGGTAACAGAATCGAGCCTGTTAAATTGCTGTGATGGAGTGGGAACCGGATTATTCCAGCCACCTGCTGTAGCTGAACCTACCAGGAAAAGTTGCTTAGACGTGGGTGGGGTTACCTTCGGAGGAACAACATAAGGGGTATATTTCAATGCAACTGCATTTGAGAATTTACGCTCATTGTTATTAGACATGGAAGAAATGATCCGAGCTTCCATGCTGTATTGCTTATTGTACTGAAAACCTAATCCCAATGCAATTTCATTCAATTCCTTAGCTGTAAATGAAGCAGCCAAAACCCCTGTAAGCATCTTCTGTGATGCACGGGAGAAGTTTCTGCCAGCCGAGTCAATTTCCACAATATACTTAACGGTATTTGAATCTACAGAGTACTTGGGGTTTGTCCAGGTAAAAGATAATGCTGTTTTCAGCGAGTCTGCAGGAGCAGGTGCTACAGTAGAAGCAGAAGCTGTAAGGAATGCATTGCCTGCAGTATTATAAATCGTCAGAGGTTCGATCTTTTCACACGAGGCGAGCATCATGACAGCCAGGACCAGATAGGATCCGAAATTAATTAGCTTTTTCATGTTTAATATTTTTTTTGTTTCCTTATTGTTTGGTCACAGTGAATTTTCCTGTTTGGAAATCAACGCTGATTTTGTATCTACCTGAAGTTGGTCCAACAAAAGCAGGATCTGCATCCTTTTTCTCAAAAGTGCCTCCAAAGGCATTTCCTTCCACCATGTGGTACTGTGTACCCCACACACCATTTTCCTGAATGAGTTTGTACGCTCCACCTCCTACGAAAGTGGCAACCAACTCATAAAGTGTTTCTGAAACTTTGGTGAATTTTTGTGTTGCGTCAAATGGAGAAGGCAAAGGATTGTTCCAGCTGGAAGCAACTGCATCACCAATGATCCAGAGTGTTCCTGCAGTAGGAACAGGCACTTTGGGAGGAGGTGCAAATGGCGTAACATTAAACTTCATGACATTTGATGTGAGCTTGGTAGCTGAGGCGCCCAGAGAAGCTGTAATACGAACTTCAACAGCAGCCGGACTATTCAACTTCAGCTGAAGGTCGCTAAGGATGATGTTGAACTCTTTTTGGGTATAAGAGACGCTCAATTCTTTGCTGATAGAAACCGCCTTTTTGTTGGGACTGTTGAAACTCTTGCCTGACACATCAATTTCAAGGGTATAATTTACATCCTGACTACTTACACCGGATGCAAAATCATAGTCGGGGTTTGTCCAGCTAAACTTAACAGCAGCATTATTTTCAGTGGCAAATCCGAGTGGAATGGTTCCTGAAACAGAAGCAGTTAATACTGGCGACTTTCCACCAAGGAAGATTTCCCTGTCTTCCTCCTTGCTGCAGGAGGCGAATATGGCCATTGCTGAAATGGCGATCGTCAATTGTTGAAATATCTTTTTCATATAACTCAATTTAGTTGAATGATATTAATAACCTGTATTTTGTTTGATGTTTGGATTAGAAGAAACATCAGCAGAGGGTATAGGGAAAAGATTTCTGAAAGCAGCTACACCGGTTCCACCCCTTACACCACCTTTCCAAGGCCAGAGGTAACCTCCGTCTGTAAATTTGGCATAACGAATCAGGTCTGTTCTGCGATGACCTTCCCAATATAGTTCCCTTGCACGCTCATCTAACACAAAATCAGGCGTAAGTGCTGGCGCGGTGATATTACCATTAGCATTGCCATAGGCACGCTGCCTGATGATGTTTATATAACCAACAGCTGCTGCTTTATCTGCTGCAGAACCAACTCTTGCGGCAGCTTCAGCATAAATCAGGTATTGCTCAGATAATCTGAATATCGGAAAATCAATGTCTACCCAGGTTAAATTAGAACCAACCGTGTTATTTTTCTTCACATTTCTGAATTTGGAAATAGCATATCCATCTTTGAAATTAGTCAGATCGTTGATTTCCATATTTTGTCCCTGCGTGAAGAACTGTGCTCTTTTATCTGCTGTACCATTGACATCAGGAAACAATGCCGGAAGGTTTTTGGTGGTGCGCAGACCAAACCATCCACCATCGATTCCATATTCTGCTGCAGTCATATCACCACCTACAGGTGCATGTGTGAGGAAGGTAGTACCGCCCCAGTTCTGTGTTTTCAAACCATCATAGTTGATGGTAAGAATAAACTCACTGGTATTGGTGTTGTTATCAGCACGCATCAGATGTGCATAATTTGGAATAAGGGTGTAACCAGCATCAATTACTTTCTTGGCATATGTCATGGCATCAGCATAACGTGCAGTACCCGTATAAACACCAGCATTCAGGTAAATTCTGGCAAGAAGAGATTGCGCAGCAGCCTTATCAGCGCGTCCATACTCATTGCCCCTTGCTGCTGGAAGGTCATTTTCGATAGCCTTCAGCTCAGATTCAACATATGCAAAAATTTCAGTGCGTGAAGACTGCTTAGGTGTGAAAGAGCCAAGGGCCTGCTCATCAGTTGCAAATGGAACGCTACCAAAGAGATCCATCAATACCCAGTATTGATAAGCACGCAGGAAGCGGGCTTCCAACTTGTATTTACGAATAGTTTCTGCATCAGTTCCAGCGATACCTCTCGCAGAGAGGTTGGCATCAGCAGCCTGGCGGATAAAATCATTACAAAGTGTAATCTGATAAAAAGACCTGTAGTATAAGCCCGTAAGCATCGGGTTATTGGATGACCAGTTCATGTTGTGGAAATCCTGGATGCCAGGATCACCCCAAGCAACAACTGCTTCATCTGTGCTCAGCTCCTGCGCTTTCCAGAACAGGCGTAAAAAGTCTGCAGTACCTTCATCAAGACCTTGGATATCGCCATTACCGGCCGGGCCCTGGTTTCCAGTTGTTGCAAAACTACCATATAATTTGGCAAATGCCTGTTTGTATCCATCAGGGGTTTTATAAACCTGCTCTGAAGTAATATCGTTCAGGGGCAGCAAGTCCAGCTGCTTCGAACATGACACCAGAGTACCTGAAAAAAGGACTACTGAGGCCAGTATGTTTATGATATTCTTTTTCATATTTTATTGTTTATATGATGACAATTAGAAATCGAGGTTAACACCAAAAACAACTGTTCTTGGTCTGGGATAGAAATTATTATCGATACCGCCATTGATTTCAGGATCAAGTCCGTTGTACTTGGTAATCACCAACGCATTCTGAACATTTGCACTCAAACGCAAATTAGCCTTGTTGCCGAAAACCTGTCCAACATTATAACCCAAATTAATATTATCAACCCTCAAAAAAGATGCATTTTGAACGTAATAATCAGAAAGGTAATAATTAGCACCGTTTCCACTGAAGCCGCTGCGCAATACTTCACGTGAACCATTATTGATATAACCAACAGGGTTAAGAATATTCCTGATTGTACCTGTGCTTGATGCTACGTTGTTGTACATGTAGTTTCCGATATTGGAGCGGGCCACCAATCCGGCATTCCATTTTCCAAAACTGAAATTTGAGCTGAGGCCGAAGAACATTCTTGGATCAACACCCTTGTATTGATATAGATCTCTCTCATTGATTACACCATCACGATTAAGGTCAGCAAAGAGATTATCGATTGGTTTTCCTTCCTTGTCGTAGACCTGCTTGTACACAAAGAATGCTCCTCTGTTGTAACCTACAGAATGTATCATAATGGTGTTTCCTGTTCCTCCTGAAATGCCACCAAAGCGAGCACCGGGATAGTTAGGATCATCTGAAATAGTCAGTCTGGTGATTTCATTTTGATTGAAGGTTGCATTCAGGGAAAGGTCCCACACCAATTTCTTATTTTTGATGGGCTGCAGATTTAGGGTTAACTCAATACCCTTATTCTCCATTGAACCAACGTTGGCAACAATTTTGTTCGAGAAATTGGTACCTGCAGGCTGATTGATTTCATTCAGGAGATCAGAAGTGATACGCTGGTAGACTTCAACTGTACCACTTACCCTTCCGCCAAACAGACCAAAATCAAGAGCTATGTTGCGGGTTTCAGTTTGCTCCCATTTGCGGTTGAAATAATAGCCACCCGGACGAAACATCTGGTAGAAATTATTTCCAAACTGGTATTGCGCGGTGATTGAACTCAGGTTATAATAAGAGATATAGTCATAGTATCCAATACCATCCTGCTGACCTGTAACACCGTAACCAACACGTAATTTCAGGTCATCAAGAAAAGAAACATCTTTCAGGAAAGATTCTTCGTTGATTTTCCAGGCAACTGCAGCTGAAGGAAACAAACCGAAGCGGTTATCTGCATTGAATTTCGAGGAGCCATCCTGTCTTACTGAGCCCGTAATGAGGTATTTATTCAGGATATTCAGGTTTACGCGACCTAACGCTGAAGCCAGTCTGTATTGAGGCTTATCGAACTCAAAGTTAGGTGTAGTTACTACTGTGTTATCGAAAGTTCTGTCAGCAAAATTGTAATTGGTAGTCAGGTAATCCTGGTATTCATAACCGGCAGTAACATCCAAACGAGTTTTGAGTGCACTGATGTCTTTGGCGTAATTAAGATAGGCATTGAGATAGGTATTCTGTCTTTTCTGCCTGTATTCATTGTTTACACCACCATGAAATTTATTAGAGGGGTCTTTAAAGCGCATATAAGTTCCCGCGGCTTCTTCAGGCACAACAATTGTACCTTCTCCATTGGCGATATCAGCACCGGCATTTACAGTAGCCTTCAAATCAGGCAGGAAATGGAACTTATAATCCATCACCAGGTTGGCAATATGCCTTGATACATTGCTTCTATCGTCTCGCTGCATCAGGATACCGAGAGGGTTTTTTGGAGTTAATGCTTTCAAACCTGTTGAAGAAGCAGGATCAAGCCATTCCCAGTATCCGCCGTAAGCACTGCTGCCAGAATATACGGGCTTGGTGGGATCAAAATTGACTGCTGATCCAATTGCTCCTTCGTTTGCAAATATAGATTCACTCTGCGTGGATTTGAGGTTGAAATCCAATTTCAAGTGATTCTTGAAAAATGTAGGGTTTAAATTAATACCAGCAGAAGTCCTGGCAAGTTTACCCGTCTTCAAAATACCTTCCTGATCAAGATAGCCAAGGGATATCCTGTAAGGCAAGGAGCCTATCGAACCCCTGATGCTCCAGTTATTGTCTGAAGTCAGCGCTGTCTGGTAAATCTGGTCTTGCCAGTCTGTCCCCTCAACGCCCTCACGAATATGAACTTCCTTTAATAAATCCTTCAGTGCAGGTGTTCCATATTGATTAACAACTTCACGTACTTCAGCAGAGTTCAGTACATCAACTTTCTTCGCAATTTGTCCAACAGAAAACTGGCTATTAAAATTGATGGTAGGTTTTCCTTTTGCACCTTTTTTGGTAGTAATCATAATTACACCATTGGAAGCCCTTGAACCATAGATGGCTGCAGCAGAAGCATCTTTAAGAATGGTAAAACTTTCAATATCATTGGGATTGATCAATGCAAGTGCATTGGCCTGTCCGGATATACCTCCATTGTCCAAAGGCATACCATCAATGACAATCAAAGGATCGTTGCTTGCATTAAGTGATGCACCTCCACGGATGCGGATGGTGCTACCCGCACCAGGAGCACCACTGTTGGAAGTAATTTGTACACCAGCAACTTTACCTTGAATCAATTGCTCAGGTGAAGTCAGCGCACCCTTTACGAAATCCTTTGAACCAATGGTAGCAACACTACCGGTCAGGTCTTTTTTACGGGTGGTACCGTAGCCAATTACCACAACATCTGATAGTGTAGCTGAAGACACCTCAAGCCTGATGTTTAAAACAGAACCAGAGATAGCAACTTCTCTTGAGGCATATCCTGAGAATGAAACGGATAGGGCATTAACGCCTGAAGGCACATCAATGATGAATTTTCCGGAAGCGTCTGATAAAACAGATTTGGAGGTACCCAAAGCCGTAATGGTTGCTCCATTTAGCGGGGTACCGGCATTTGAATCGCTGATTGTACCAGTCACAGTCCTGTTCTGTGCTGTTGCCGAAAGGATGACGGCAAACTGTAACAGGAACATCATGATGTACCTGCTCACCGGCTGTTTGATTTTAACAAGCATAGTGTAGTTTGATTGATGAAGAATTAGAAAGTGTATATTTTACGCAAACTGTTAATGGCATAAAAAAAAGGAAATAGGTTTCCGTAAATTGCAATCGTTTTCGTGTTAAAAGTACACAAATATTGATTTAACACAATTATTTTGGAAAAAAAATAATTTTAAAAACCATAACCTTAATAAATTATAGATTCAGCATTATCAATTGAAGGTTATGATTGTATTATCAAAGTCACAAATCAGTTTCCAGGTGCTTTCTTATAGATTCCCAAATCTGAAAGTGTTACGGCAACAGGAGATTGAAATTTAATGCGCAAGGAATTGGTTTCTACGGGATTGGACAAATGAATTATCCTGCAAGCGCCAACTGAAGTTGCTTCTCCTACTTTAACCCATTGGTTTCCTGAAAATATTTCAACTTCAACTTTATCCAATCTTTGTCCAAGTGGAATATACTCTCTCATCCTTATCAGGTCGAAAGTCTGCGAAGCCTTCCATTTCACTTCGATGACCGGTGTAAGTGCTTGATCATTTGAAGCCCAGTAGGACTTAACATTATCATCAGTAAGATTTTTGATTGAAAAATCCTTACCCCGGGTATCCTTTGCGCTTATTGATGCTGTTTTTAGCAAGTTATTG
>Ga0209229_10001131_pt1 | contig 10942 bp, 12 predicted proteins | sample SanBayMetagenome_FD_187466 | JGI IMG/M metagenome (GOLD analysis project Ga0209229, IMG submission 187466) | Freshwater and sediment microbial communities from dead zone in Sandusky Bay, Ohio, USA (SPAdes) (version 2) | ecosystem: Environmental > Aquatic > Freshwater > Lentic > Sediment... | reverse complement strand
CTCGTGGAAAAGCTCCGCCTGCTTTTCATCCAACGCGGCCAACCACCCGCGCGCAGCCGCCGGGGTGCGATGCGCCTCGGGCCAGTTGCTGGTGACCTCATCATTGTTGTTCCAAGCGATCAAAGCGCGGAAGAGCGCATAGGGCTCGAGCCATTCGCTTTCGACACTCCGAAATTCTTCAAACTCCCGGATCCGCGCCTTGTTCCCCTTCGCACTCCGGAAATTTTTATGCCCCAGCTCCAGAAGCTCGCGCTTCAGCGCCTTGACCGCGCCGTAGCGCACCGGCCCCTCGCGCAGCGCGGCCACATCGTGTTTTTTTGTGACCTGCGCATAATCCTTCGCACTCACATCCGGCAACCAGTGCGGGCTGACGGAGAGGGTGACCGGCTCGTAGGCGAGGGAACTAATGATGTTGTAGGGGCTGTGATCCGATCCCGTTTCATTGACGGGCAAAATCTGGACAAGCCGGAAACCCGCTCTGGAAGCCCAAGCCGCAAGCTCCACGAGTGTTTCGGTGTCGCCGATGCCGACATCGTTTGCGCCGCGGATCGCGCTCACAGGAGTGAGGATGCCGCCGATTTTTTGTTCAAGGGAAAGGGTGGGGCCGTTGGATGTCATACAGTATCTGGTTTGGAATTGTCCTCGTCCTGCACACAGCGGGCCTCGAGGGCCTCGCGCGTCAAGATATGCCTCGCGCCGCATCGTGGACAGGTGACCGTGAGCGACGCGTCATTGCCAAAGAGTCCGTCGGCCTCCTGCTTGAAAACAGGCGCGATAAAATCAAGCATGCGCTCGGCATTGCAGCCGCAGGAAAAGGTGAATTGCCGCTTCTCAAGCAACGAGAGTTCGACGCTCTCGTCCAATGTCAGAATGTCATTCGTCGTGAGGGCCTGCAGCCACTCCAGATCGCAATCCGGCTGCGCGGCGACCATTACGATATCCTCTTCATCATGCCGAAAAAACCGCACCGGGCGCTGTTCGCTGCGATCATAAAAAATCTCCACCGCCTCGAAAACCGAACCGGCTTGAAAATCCACCGCGCTTCTTCTGGGCGGCTTCAGGTCTTCAACAACATCCGAGAAAAACACCCCCTTCTCCAGAGGCGAGGCGTCTTCCGTAAGCACGCGAGCCACGACCGTGCCGGTATTGTTATCACCCGCCGCGAAAACATTCGCCCTCGGGGTTGGAAATTTGATCGTCCACGCGCAGGCCTCTCGCCAGGGACGGCTCGCGCAATGGAGCGTCACCGCAGCCAGTGTGTCGCGCCCGAGATCTTCGACTTCGGATGGTATTTCAATGCCGTAATCCAGGCGGTGCAAATACCAGGAGGCATAAAGCTCCGAGAAATCCGCCCGCGCCACGAGAGCGTTTTTGCCCCTCGCAAAATAGGTGCGGACTTCGATATCGGATTCGTTCATTCGACTTGGAAACTAGGTGTCCGGCTGTGCCGCGAAAAATCGCGAAGACCTTAACCAACGGCCTTCAGCAGAATCGTGGCATTGTGGCCTCCGAATCCGAAGGAGTTGCTCATCACGCAGCCCAGCTTCGCCTCGCGCGCCACATTCGGCACGCAGTCGAGGTCGCACTCAGGGTCGGGATTTTCCAAATTGATCGTTGGCGGAATGAGGCCGTGTTTGATGGCCAGCGCGCTCGCTGCCAGCTCGACTCCGCCAGCTGCTCCAAGCAGGTGGCCGGTGGTGGATTTTGTCGCACTCACAGCCACTTTGCGGGCGTGGTCGCCAAGGGCGAGCTTGATAGCCCGTGTCTCGCAGATGTCGCCGAGGCCGGTGGATGTCGCATGGGCGTTGATATAATCGATCTGCCCGGGTTCGACCTTCGCATGGCGCATGGCGATGGACATCGCGCGCGCGGCACCCTCGCCCTCGGGCATGGGAGCGGTCATGTGATAGGCATCCGCCGTGCAACCATAGCCGGCGAGTTCGCAGTAAATTTTTGCGCCGCGTTTTTTCGCATGCTCGTATTCCTCGAGCACCACGATACCGGCGCCTTCGCTCATGACAAAGCCGTCGCGGTCCTTGTCAAACGGACGGCAGGCCTTTTGCGGATCGCCATTTCGGCAGCTGAGGGCCTTCATGGAAGCAAAGCCCGCGATGCCGAGAGGAGTGATTGTGGCTTCTGCACCACCAGCGATGAAAGCATCCGCGTCGCCGAATTTGATGATGCGCCACGCCTCGCCAAGCGAGTTGTTCGCCGTCGCACAGGCAGTGACAATGCACATGTTCGGCCCGCGCAGGTCGTATTCCATCGATACCATGCCACTGGCCATATTCGAAATCATCATGGCAATCGTGAATGGTGACACACGCGAAGGACCGCGATCGGCCAAGCGGTGCGCTTCCTCCTCCATGCTGTAGAGACCGCCAATGCCGCTGCCAATCATCACACCAAAGCGCGTGCGGTCCACGGTCTCGAGGTCGATGCCGGAGTCTTCGAGGGCCATCTTGGTCCCGGCCATGGCAAACTGCGTGAAGCGGTCTGTGCGCTTCACGGTCTTGGGATTTTTGAAATACTTCACCGCCTCGAAGTTCTTCACTTCGCCGGCAATCTTGCAGTCGTAGGCCGAAGAATCGAAGGCCTCAAAAAGCCCAATGCCACTGCGTCCTTTGATAAGGGATTCCCAGAATGTTTCCAAATCGCTTCCAACAGGGCTTACAACGCCCATGCCGGTCACGACGACTCGTCGTTCGCTCATGTTTTAAAAAATGTTAGGGGACGCCTCGGTTGCGCCTACCCCACTTGTGCGTTTGTGCCCGCGCGTTGGCAATGAATTTTTCCCTCGGAAGCGCGATTTTTCGGGATACCTGCCGATCAGGAAATGCGGAATTTGACCTCACGGATCGCCTTTTTTCCGAAGCGCTCTTGAAGTTTGGCGAGGATTTCCCGTTTCCAGTTTCTCTCAAGCTCGTAGCGCAGGCTGGGTTGGAGGACATGAATGCCCAGAACGCCGCCGCTCAAGCCGGCCGGAGCCGCGTGTTGAGCGATGAATTCGCCGACCACATCCTTCCAGGCCGCACGCACCTCGCTCTCGTTCAACCGCTCGCCCAGGCCCAGCTTTGGCATGAGCTTTTGCAGCACATCGCCGACAACATTGCAGCGGTCCTTCCGCTCGAAGGGTTCCTGCAACCCGCGCCACTCGGCGAGGACTTTGGCTCTGAGAGAATCCGCTGACATAAAAAAGGCTCCCGGTTTGCAGCCGGGAGCCTGTTTTTAAAGTTTCAAAATTAAGCGTCGTTTCCAATGGCTTCCACAGGGCAGCCATCCATCGCCTCTTGGCAGAGAGCCTCCTCCTCGGGAGTCTCCGGCTGTTTATAGACATAGCTGTGACCGCCATCGTCATTGCGTTTGAAATTTGCAGGCGCTGTTTCGCGGCACAGATCACAATCGATGCACTGGTCATCCACGAAAAATTTTCCCTCAACGTTGTCGCTGTATTTGTTTGCTACATCTGCCATATTGATTTGATGAATTGAGGCCGCAAATTGGTTGCACCCGCACAGGATTGCAACCGTTTTTTGTGCCAGCGTTAAATTTTTTCCCAAATCCTAAAATGCAGACACCACCTGAAATCCTGCCCACCGAGGGACGCCATGTCCTCCATCTTTTCTTACGCGTGGAGTTTTCCGCTTGGGAACTCCTCAACAAATCCGCCCGCATCGCAGCCAAGACCGCCCTCGCCGAGTTGGTCCGCGAAATCCGCGCGACTCCCGGCACCCAGCTCCTCCTTTTCAGCATGGTCACGCCAAAAGCCGACCTCGGCTTCATGCTGCTCACGCCGGACCTCCAAAATGCCGACGCCTTCGCCAAGCGGCTTGCGACTGCCCTCGGGCCGGACATCCTCACCCCGACCTTCAGCTGGCTCTCGATGACCGAGCGCAGCGAATACACCACCAGCGATGCGGAATACGCCGCCACACTCGAGGCCGAGGAAAAGCTCGCTCCCGGCACACCGGCCTTCGACGAGAAGATGCAGGCTTTCAGCGCCCGCATGGCGAAATATCTCAAGGACCGTCTCGAGCCGAACCTCCCCGACTGGCCGGTCGTCTGCCTTTACCCGATGTCCAAACGCCGCGCACCGGGCCAGAACTGGTATGCGCTCGATTTCGAAGCCCGCAAAAAACTCATGGCCGGCCACGCCCGCGTCGGACGCACCTACTCGGGCCGCATTCTCCAACTCATCACCGGCTCGACAGGCCTCGACGACGAGGAGTGGTTCGTGACCCTCTTTGCGAAGACCACATCGGACATCAAAGCGATCGTCTATGAGATGCGCTTCGACGAGGTCAGTGCCCAATACGCCGAGTTCGGCGAGTTTTTCATCGGACTCCAGCTACCGCTCGACGCCCTCTACGACAGGCTCTCGCTTTGATCGCAGCCGCCACCCGTGCGCTTCGTTGTTAAACTTTCGCTGGCCGTCCTCATCGCACTCGGCGGGTATTTGTTTTGGCCGCGAAGCAGCTCGCTGTCTTCGTTTGATGCCGCCGCAATGGCGGAGCTGCAAACCAGCGCCTGGAGACACGCTGCGGTGGACAAGGAAGCGCAAGCCCTGTTTGGTCTCTACAGCATCTTCGAAGGCCAATACCGCATTCCGCCGCTCCCCGCCATCCCGGCGGCCATGAACATGCTACAGGCCCGGCGCGCTTTTGCCAGCGCCGCAGACCAAGCCGACGAGGAGCAGGCATTGCCGTTTTTGGAAAAAACCTTCTCCATCCTCGGCGAAAAAACCGGCGCAAACTTCGATCCAACCATCATCGCAAGGCTCGAACTCTTCACATGGTCGCTCGCACGCGATACCTCGAAGCAAAGCCAACTCACAGCCGCCATCTCCGAAAAACTCGCACTCCTCCATGGCGGCGCGGCAAAAGATTATCGCGAATGCTCCTCAGACTTCGCCCGCGCCGCACGGCTCACCGCCGCTAAAAACTGGAGCGCAGCGACACAGGCCGGGACCACCGCATGGCAAAAGCTGCGCCGCCAAATCGACTCGACCGGTCAGCGCGCGGCCGACCCCTCCACCGGATCAAGCCGAAGCAGCCAGTTGTAAACAATCAGCCTGTCCGCCGGGATTTTCAGGTAGTCAGGCCCTGGCAGGACATTCCGCGACAGAAAGCCAAAGAGCGCCTTCTCCCAGCGCCTCATCTGCTTGTTGGAGCAAGTCACGATCAACTCCTGCGCGAGAATATGAAAAACCGGCGGCTTCCAAAAACCCTCGCCAGCCTGTTCGGCACACTTCTGCAAAATCAGCGGAACATCCGGCTCGTTCATGTAGCCATGCCGCGCGCTCGCCTCCCAGACGCCGGCGGGATGTTTTTTGATTGTGATGTTTTCCGCATCCGCAAAAGGATTTCCCCACCCGGCATCAAGCAACAGAATAACCACATTTTCTGGCAGCACTTGCGTGCGCCGGTATTGCTCGAGAATCCGCGCTACGGCAAATTCCGGATTCATTTGGCGCAGGACGAAAACCTGCGTGCCCGGCACCCGGCGGAAATTCTCGGCCTCCATGCGCGCCGTCAAATCCCGCACTCCCAGCGGACTCTCAAGCAAGTGCCCATGCACCAAATCCCGACCCTTCCGCCAAGTGAGCATCACAGCCGCCACCGCGACAGCCAGCGCCAATGGCACGATGCCACCATCCGCAATTTTCGTAAGACACGCGCCAAACAACGGCAAATCCAAGCACAACAGGCCGATCAAAACCGCCACGGCCCAAGCACTCGACACGCCGGGCTCCGCCCGCTTAACCACAGAAAAGGCGACCGATGTCACAGCCATGGCGCCCGTGACCGCGATTCCATAAGCCCCGGCCAACGCATCCGCCGTGCGGAATCCCAACACCAGCATGATGCAGGCGATGCCAAAAAGACTGTTCAAAACAGGGATGTAAATCTGCCCGCGCGTCTCAGCGCTCGTGTGCCGCACATAAAGTCTCGGCAGATACCCGAGATCCATCGCCTGGCTTGCCAGCGAGAACACCCCGCTGATCAAAGCCTGCGAGGCAATGATCGTCGCCGCCGTGGCCAATACCACAAGCGCCCCGCGCAAGTGACCCTCCGGCATCATGAGAAAAAACAAATTCGTCTCCGCCGCATTCGCCGGGGTTTTCATGACCATCGCCGCCTGCCCGAGATAGTTCAAAATCAGCGAGGGAAAAACAACCAGCCTCCAACCGGCCACGATCGGCTTCCGGCCAAAGTGCCCGAGGTCGGCGTAGAGCGCCTCCGCACCCGTCACCGCCAGCACAACCGCACCCACCAGGCCCCATGCTCCCCAGCCACCCGTGGCCAGCAACCGCGCCCCGTGGAGCGGATTCAAGGCCTGTAGCACCTCGGGACACGCCGCGATATGAACCACTCCCAACACCGCCAATACCAGAAACCAAACCAACATCACCGGCCCGAAAACGCCTCCCAGCCGACTCGTTCCGAAACGCTGAACAAAGAAAAACACTCCCAAAATTCCCACAGCCAAGGGCAACGAATATCTGCCCCACGCGGGATTCACACTCGCCAAGCCCTCAACCGCACTCAGCACCGAAACCGCTGGAGTGATCGCCCCGTCGCCAAAGAGCAACGCCGCGCCAAACACCAGCAAGCACGCCATCCAGCCCCGGCTCGCCGCACCCCTCGGATGCCCATGAAAAATCCGCGCCATCAGCGCGAAAATCCCGCCCTCCCCGTGATAGTCGGCCCGCATGACCAGCATCACATATTTCACCCACACCACCAAAAAGAGCGTCCAAATGATCAGCGACGCAACCCCCAGCGCGGCCTGCGCACCCGCAAGACCCACCGCGATCTGATACGCATATAGCGGGCTCGTGCCGATATCTCCAAAGACAACGCCTAGCGCCAAAACCGCCATCCCTGCAGCGCCCGATTTGTTTTTGATCTCGGCCACAGGATTGAAAATTCCTCCTACGACAAATCCTCCGCCGTCACGCTCTGCTGGGGTCGCGAGGCCAGCATCCTCGCCTGCTCCACCACCCGCTCCGGCGCTTCGTCGAAACGGTAGCCATGGCAATTCGGACACGAGGTGACCCTCATCGTGACGATGGACTCACACCCCTCGCAAACCTTGAAATTTTCAGGCGCGGCGATGATTTTTTCCGCCCTCGCCGCCCGGTCCGCCAGATGATCAGTGCTCGACATTTGCGTATGCGTATCACCGATCCACCCTCGCGCAAAATCGAAATCCACACGATCACCGCTTGAAAAACCCCGCCACGCGTCTACCTTTTCAATCGATGGCGGACGGTCGCTCCCGGCAGGTCGCAAGACCCGCTTGGAGAGGAAAGTCCGGACACCACAAGGCAGCATGCCGCGTAGAATGCGCGGGAGGCCGGGGCCAAAGTCCCGGTCGACGGAAAGTATCACAGAGAACATACCGCCCACCCCGGCGCAAGCCGGGCGGCAAGGGTGAAAAGGCGGGGTAAAAGCCCACCGCCCCGAGCGCAAGCAAGGGGGCACGAAAAACCCCATGCGGTGCAAGACAGAACAGGAGGGATCGGGTCGCCTGCCCAACACGCCGCGCAAGCGGCGACACCCTCCGGGTATTGGTCGCAGTCCGCAAGGACCCCTCCCCGCCGCAAGGCGCGGAGTGAGACAAATGACCGTCCAGGCCGTCGGCGCAAGCCGCCCGCTGGACAGAATCCGGCTTACAGCCATCAACCCCTCGGGGGCGCTCCGCAAACACGGCGCGCCCCCGGCCTTTTTTTACTGTTGCTGTTGTTGCTGCTGCCTGCCCAAAGCGTCCGCATCCACCAAAACCGCACCCTTCAGCAAGCGGCAAAATTCCTTCTTCGTCACCTGGTGGTGAGGTCCCCGCCCGCTCAAGGGATCCGTCAGCGTCTTGTATTGAACCTCCAAGCGCTCCAACTGCACGATGCGATAATACTCGCTCCCCTTCTGCCAAATCTGATTCTGCTGAAGTTTCATACACCCGTTATCCGGACCGCCCCGCCAATGCGCCAACTTTTTCTGAAAGAAACCGCCTTTGGTTTTTGGTGCAATTGCCGAAGCTCCTCGTTGGCTGTTTCCTTTATGGTAAAAGCGATGGCCATGGATGTGAGGGACGAAACAACTATCAAAGCCGCCGGAGCCATTGGGCTGCCGGAAAATTGAGCAAGTGCGGTGGCAAGAAGCGGAGTCGTTCCGCCCAAAACACCCGCCGCAACATTGTAGGAAATACCCAAGCCGCTGGTGCGCAAATAGGATGGAAATTGTTCCACGAGCCAGACCTGATAAGGAGCAAAACCCATCGCCAGATAAAACGAGAAGACCCCGATCACAAGGAAATCCACCACCTCATTCCCTCGCGCGAGCGCAGCGAACATCGGAAACGCAAAAAACACGCTCGCAATCAAAGAGATCAAAACCAGTTTTTCCGGCCAAAGAAATCCGCCAGAAAACCGGAGAGCGGCGTGAAAACAAAAAACACCGAGATCGCAAATGTTTGCACAAGGTGGGCATTTTTTGATCCAGATATTTCTCAGTGACCAAAAAGGAAGAGAGAAAAACAGCCGACAGATAAAACGCCACTGCCGACCCCCAACCCAACAAAGCGCCACGGAAAATCAACCCCGGATGCGCCCGAACCACCCGCACAAAGGGCGGGGATTTTTTATGAATCTCATCAACCGGGGCATCCGCCCGCATCACCCTTCGCAAGACCGGGATGAGAATCCCCATCGGCAGCGACAACAAAAAAGGAATGCGCCAAGCCCACTCAAGGATTTGCTCAGTAGTGAAAAGCAAAAAAAGGAGATTCCCCGTTCCGGATCCGAGAAGAATTCCCCCCGTGGCACTCATCGCCGCCCAACTGCCTTGAAAAGCCCGCCGATTCTGAGGCGCATTCTCGATGGTATACGAAAGCGAGGTGGTAAATTCCCCGCCAACGGAAAGCCCCTGAAAGAGTCGGAAAACCGTGACTAACACGGGCGCAAGCGCTCCGATCATTTCATAAGTCGGCAGGCACCTCACAGCAAATGTGGTCAAAGCCATCACATGTGCCGAAATCAACAAAGCCCGCCGCCGGATTCGAAGCGAATACCGCTATGACCAAACAATGTCCCGCCAGCCACCCGGGCAATATAACCTGCTGCAAAAACACCATAAACCGAAAGAAGCCCCACAAAAGCATCCCCATCCGGAAAAAACAACCTGCCAAGCGTGGCCGCAAGAACACCATACAACCCAAAATCATACCACTCCATCAAGTTCCCCGAAATCCCTGCAAAAAGCGGCAAAGGACGCAATCGACTTCGGCCCGTAAACTGGGGTCAGAGAAGATGTTCATTTTCTTCAGACCAAACCGCACAACGCCTATGCCTATGCCGACGGGGACGTCGGCGATCCGTTGAAATTTTGGAAGGTCATCGTCCTCGCATGACCCAAGATTCAGCCTCAGAGCGGCGCCCGAGAGGGGGATGGTCGTCTCGACCGTGCAGGCGTGATGGCTTGGTTTGGATGGATTTTGGGCGGGGTGGTGGCTGAGAGTTGTTCCGCGTTTATTTTTTTGATATTTGGCCACGCTGGAATAGCCCCTCCCGTTGGCTTGGAGCGGATCAGCTGCGCGTCACTTGCAAGCCGGTGTCTGAGATATCCATTTGCACGAAGCGGGCTCTTGGGTTTGGCGGGCGGGTGGTGAGTTCCTGGCGGATGCGGGAGGCGGCTTCGGCGTCCTTGGCGAGGAAGAGGATGTAGCCGCCGCCACCGGCGCCGGGGAGCTTTGCGGCGGCGGTCCAATCGGAGACACGGTTGAGGATGTCTTGGACGGCGGGCGGGTTGGTGCCGGCATCGAGGGCGCAGTTGAGTTCCCAGGTGCGGCTCACGACGCTGCAGAGGCCATCCCACGACTCGCGTTGCAGGATGTCGAATGAATCACGCGCATGGGCTGCGATTTCGTCGAGGAGGGACATGGTTTCCGGGCGGTTGAGAAACATTCCACGCACGATCTCGCGGAGGATGCCTTTTGCGACGCGGGTGATGCCTGTGTAATAGAGGAGGGCCATGCCGTTGGTGTTCGACGGGCCGAAGAGGTGCTGCGGAAGCCAGCGCACGAGACCGCGTTGGGTGAAGCCGGGCGAGGATTCGATCATTTTCAGACCGCGATGGATTCCGCCCGCCTGGTCCTGCCATCCGCCGCCGGTTGTGAGGAGTTGCTCCAGCGCGAGGGTGCGGGAGCAGATTTCCTCGTGATCCCAGCCGAGGCCACAGACTTCGGAGAGGGTGCCAAGAAGTGTGGCGGCAAGGATGCTGCTGGTGCCGAGACCGGAGCCTTTCGGTGTGGCAGCGAGGAGGGAGATTTCGAGGCCGCCGCCGAATTCGCCGAGCAGAGCTTCGAGTGATGCCGCGCGGGTGTGGGCTGTGAAGCGCGGATGGAAGCCGGCGAGTGCCAGAGCGGCCTTCGCGAGTGAAAACTCGGCGCCGACATGGGTGAAGTCTTCCAATTCCTCGAAGGTGCGGATGCGCGTTTCCGCTCCGAGGTCGATCGAGCGAATGACGATTTCGCGGAGCGCCGGCACGCGGGCGAAGACCTGGACGGGCGGCTGGCCATTCAAATCCAGCGCGACATTCACGACGGCGCCGCCGCGTTTCAGGCAATACGGAGGCGTGTCGGTCCAGCCTCCAGCGAGGTCGATGCGGATGGGACACCTGCCCCACACGATCTGGTCATCCACCGCAGTCCGCATGGGTGCACACTTTTTGGCTGCGATGCGATCGACCACCAGATCGCTCAGAAACGAGAAGGCGCGCTTTTCGTAGAGGCTCGAGATGGCTTCGTCGCCGCGTGTTTGAGCCACTTGCGCGCAGAACATGGCCTCCGAGAGAAAATCCATCGGTGAGCCACCGGGCGCCCCGAGTTCTGGAGTGGGTGCCTTTGTTTCTGCGAAGAACCGTGCGGTGCTATCGAGGTCGAGGCG
>Ga0209229_10001130_pt1 | contig 10955 bp, 7 predicted proteins | sample SanBayMetagenome_FD_187466 | JGI IMG/M metagenome (GOLD analysis project Ga0209229, IMG submission 187466) | Freshwater and sediment microbial communities from dead zone in Sandusky Bay, Ohio, USA (SPAdes) (version 2) | ecosystem: Environmental > Aquatic > Freshwater > Lentic > Sediment | place... | reverse complement strand
AGAGTTAGAAGGCGATGCGTTAATGTTAATGGTGCACGATGATTTACGTGTTGGATTACTTACTGATCATGTTCCAGTGAATGAAGTAGCGAAACATTTGAATGAAAAATTAATTTCGAGTAAAATCAAAACGATTATTCAAACGTTAAAGCAAGATTTTGAAATTGAGAAACCAAAACCTTTCTTAAATCGTTTAATAAACCGCAATCAGGTATCATCAGGATTGTCAGCCGGTACTAACTGGTTGACATGGGAAATTGCTACAAGTGGTTTACCTTTATGGCTGTATCGACCTTAACTTTTTCTAACATTTTGACAACTATTTTGCACTAATTTTTAATAGCTATTTCATAAACATTCCATAACATTTTTGACATTTGTATTTATATCAATTTATATCAAGGGAGGATATTTCAGTGGGTTGGCAAGTGCGGGCAATTCGTGGAGCAACGACGGTAACGGAAAATACTATTGCTGCTGTGCGGGAGGCAGTAACAGAGTTGATGGATGAGTTAGAACAGCGGAATAATTTAGAACCAGAGCAAATTATTAGTATGACTTTTTCTGTGACTCCTGATATTGATGTGATTTTTCCGGCTGCGATCGCCCGGGAACGCCCCCATTGGGATAATGTGCCTTTGTTAGATGTCCAACAAATGTATGTGCAGGGTAGTTTGTCAAAATGTATTCGGTTTTTAGTTCATGTCAATTTACCAGAACAACAAAAAACTATTTATCATCCCTATTTACGGGGGGCAAAAAATTTACGACCTGATTGGAATTTAACGCCGTCTTGTTAAATTATGGTTCATATCAAAAGCGTAGAACTCACTAATTTTAAATCTTTTGGCGGCACCACAAAAGTGCCGTTATTACCGGGTTTTACGGTGATTTCTGGACCAAATGGATCGGGTAAGTCTAATATTTTAGATGCTTTATTATTTGCCTTGGGGTTAGCTTCCTCTAAGGGAATGCGGGCGGAACGGTTGCCCGACTTGGTAAATAATTCTATGATCGGCAAAAAAACTGTAGAAACTATTGTGGTGGTGTGTTTTGATATTTCTGATCTGCCGGTTGATGTTTATTTAGAATTAATTAATCAATCGGTTGATCATGTACCTGCACCAGTGGTGGAAAATACCCAGGACGGTAAGTTTTATCATGATATTGATGGTAAGACTTTACATTCTAAACAGGATGCCACTAATGGGCATAAAATCGCTGTACCGCAAGAGTTGACTATTTCTCGGAAATTGCGGGTGACAAAACAGGGGACCTATACTTCTACCTATTATTTTAATGGAGAACCCTGTACACAATTGGAATTGCACGAACGTTTAAATTTATTACGGGTTTATCCTGAGGGTTATAATGTTGTTTTACAGGGGGATGTGACGAGTATTATTTCCATGAAGCCGAAGGAACGGCGGGAAATAATCGATGAGTTGGCGGGGGTAGCTCAGTTTGATCGAAAAATTGTGATCGCCAAGGAAAAATTAGAAGAGGTGCGGGAACAAGAAGAAAAACATGGTTTAGTGGAAGCAGAGTTAAAGAAACAGTGTGAGAGGCTTTCCCAGGACAGTATTAAGGCTCGTAAATATCAGCAAATTAGAACGGAGTTAGAAGAAAAAGTAGTTTGGCAGGTGGTTTTACAGTGGCAAAATTCCCAGAAACAAGCTGGTATTTTACGAGAAAAAATAGAGGAGGGTGATCGCTCCTGTCGGGATTTAACTGATGAGATTAGTCAGCGGGAAACTATTATTACTCAGGTGGCAACGGAATTAGAAACTTTAAATGCTCAAGTCAAGGCTTTAGGGGAAGCAGAATTATTAGCCCAACAGTCAACTTTAGCCAAACAGGAAGCGGAACAAAATCAGTTACAGCAACGCCGAGAGGAATTACAGGCGAGTATTCAGCAGTTAACCAAACAAATTGCTGATACGGCACGGGAGATTAGTCAACAGCAGAAAAATTTAGAGAAGTTAGCGACTGAACAATTAGTTATTAGTCAGAATGTAGAAGCTGCTGAGGATCAGAAAAATCAGGCTCAGGCTATTCTGCAAAAAAGTCGGGATGCTAGTACCACTTTAGCTAGTAATGCCGAAGGTTTGGTGAAACAGCAAACGGATTTACACCGGCAAATTGAAACTTTACAGGAAACTTTAAATCCTTTAATTAAGGAACAGGCTCGCTTACGGGAACAGGTGACCCAATTAGATCAGCAAACTCTAGGGCAACAAACAGATTTCACTGATTTAGAACAGGAAATTGCCACGAAACAGCAGCAGTATGACACAGGTATTAGTGAACAGACTATTTTAACTAATAGAGTCCAGGAGTTAGCCACAGCCCTTGCCCAATTAGAAGAAGATTTACAACTGCAACAGGCAACCCAAACCCGCCTACAACAAGAACAACGGGAACATCAACGACAGCTAGATAAATTAGAGGCACAACAACAGGCGATGCAAGAATCCTCTGGCAGTCATGCGGCAAAAATTTTTAAACAGTCTAATATTAAAGGAATATGTGGTTTAGTGGCAGAATTGGGAAAAGTTGCCCCCAAATATCAATTAGCCCTAGAAACCGCTGCCGGTAATCGTCTAACTAATATGGTGGTGGAAACCGATGCGATCGCAGCCCAAGGAATTGAATTATTAAAACGGCAAAAGGCTGGTCGGATGACCTTTTTACCTTTGAATAAAATTCGCCCGCCCCAGTTTAATTATGATCAAAATTTACGGTCAGCTCAAGGTTTTATTGATTATGCGATTAATCTAATTGAGTGCGATCGCCGATATGATGACGTTTTTGCCTACGTTTTTGGTAATACAGTAGTTTTTCAAAATGTGGAAAAAGCCCGGCAATATTTAGGGTTTTACCGGATTGTCACCTTAGATGGTGAACTATTAGAAACCAGTGGAGCGATGACCGGCGGTAGTATTTCCCAGCGTTCTAGTTTACATTTTGGCACGGTTGATGATCGGGAATCCCAGGCAAAAGCAGAGTTAGCTAGTCATCAGCAAAGATTAAAAGAAATTGAACATATTTTAAGTTTATGTGCCGAGGAAATTACCACGAAAACTCAAGCCGTGAAAAAGCAATCAGCGGAGTTAACCGAGGTGCGTCAATCCTTACGGGAAAATCAATTATTTACCGATAATTTAGCCATAGAGTTAACTAAATTGAATAAACAGTTAAGCCAAACCCGTTCCCAGTTATCACAAAATCATCAAAATTTAACTCAGGCTCAAGCCCGCTTAATTGCCTTGGAAACAGAAATTCCCACCCAGGAAGAACAATTACAATTATTACGGCAAACTTTAAGCCAGTTGGAAGCCTCCCACAGTCATACCGAATGGCAAAAAATGCAGATTTTAATCCGCTCCCAAGAGGCGATCGCCAAAGAAAAAGAAGAATTATGGCGACAGGCAACCCAACAATTACAGGATACGGGCAATCAACAGGCAATTTTACAGGAAAAAATTGTGGCAGCCGAACGACGCAAAGGGGAATATCAGGAAAATTTAGGTAAAACCCAGGAGGCTTGTCAACAAGTGATCAGCCAATTAACAGTGATTAATGACTTAATTGCTGTCACCGTCTCAGCCTTGGCAAAAATTGAGGCAAAATTAGGGGCAGAAAAACAAAAACGGGATGAAGTGGAAACCCAGGTGAGAGATTTACGGCAAGCCAAACAGGAATTGGCGTGGCAGTTAGAAAAACAACAGGAGGAACAGGCAACCCGTCGCCAACAGTTAACCGAGTTACAAAATCAATTACAAACTCAGCAAGTAGAACTACCCGACCCCTTACCGACTATTCCGCCCAAGGTGAAATTGAGCGAATTAGAAAAAGACGTGCGATCGCTCCAAAAACAATTACAAGCCCTAGAACCCGTGAATATGTTGGCCCTAGAAGAATATGATCAGACACAAAACCGTTTAGAAGAACTCAGTCAAAAGTTAACCACCCTAGCCGGCGAGCGCACAGAATTATTATTAAGAATCGAGAATTTTACCACCCTCAGACAACGTTCCTTTTTTGAGGCCTTTAATGCCGTCAATGAAAATTTCCAAACCATTTTCGCCGAACTTTCCCAGGGTGATGGCCATTTACAATTAGATCAACCAGAAGATCCCTTTAATAGTGGCCTACAACTAGTTGCCCATCCCAAGGGGAAACCCGTCCAGCGTTTAGCCTCCATGTCCGGTGGCGAAAAATCATTAACCGCCCTCAGTTTTATCTTCTCCTTACAACGCTATCGCCCTTCTCCCTTCTATGCCTTTGATGAAGTAGATATGTTCTTAGATGGGGCAAATGTCGAACGATTGTCTAAAATGATCAAAAGACAATCAAAAGAAGCTCAATTTATCGTGGTCAGTCTCAGACGGCCCATGATGGAGTCTTCCGAACGGGCGATCGGGGTGACACAAGCCAGGGGAGCCCATACCCAGGTATTGGGGATCAAGATATAAATTAAAATATAAAAACAAATTAAAATATTAAATATAGAAATATTGAATATATGCCAGTAATTTGACATTAGAATAACTTTGCCATTAAATCTAAACTTGTAAAGAAAATCTATAACGAATCCCTATTCACAATTTTGTAAATTAATAAACATCCGCTTAGGAATAAAAAAATGACAGTCGAAAATATCCGTCAACGCTCTGAATTATTAGGAACTCAAGTGATTACCCGTGATAAGGGGAAACGTTTGGGGGTAGTGAATCAAATTTGGGTTGATATTGATCATCGGGAAGTCGTAGCGATTGGTCTGAAAGATGGCATTTTGGGGGTAGCTGGTATTCCCAAGTATATGTATTTAGCCAAGGTCAAGGAAATTGGTGATGTGATTTTGGTGGAAAACGAGGATGTGATTGAGGATGACATCGATGTGGAAGCCTACAGCACTTTAATTAATAGTGAGGTAATTACCGAAACCGGTGATTTATTAGGGAAAGTCAGAGGTTTTCGCTTTAATACAGACAATGGTAATTTAGTTTCGATTATTATTGCCTCGATTGGTTTACCCCAAATCCCAGAACAGTTATTAAGTACCTATGAGTTATCGATAGAGGAGGTCGTCAGTAGCGGACCGAATCGTTTAATTGTCTTTGAAGGTTCGGAGGAACGGTTACAACAGTTATCAATGGGAGTATTAGAGCGCTTAGGTTTAGGGGAAGCTCCTTGGAGTCGGGGCGATGATTTGTATTATACCCCTACTATTAAGCCGACTAATCAGTTACCAAAAGGGCAAACTGTGCCAGCGGAACCGATGCGTTCTGTAGCAACGCCAGTAGTTGAGGATGATTATGAGGAATGGGAAGAACCGATTTCCCAAGTACCACCATCAAAACGGCAACAGGTAGCTAGGGTTTATCAAGATGAATACGATGATCAGCCAGTTGCATCACCTCCACCCAAACGTCAACCTGTTTATAAGGATGATTATGATGAGGGGGAAAATTGGAATGATGGAGAATATGATGATGATTATGATCCGAGAGAATATCGTTCTACACCGAAGGTAGAAGAGAAAGAACCGGAACCTGTGGTAGCAGAGGAAAATGATAATTGGGGTGAGGATGATGATGGTCCGCAACCGGGTTATAAGGCTCCCAAGGTAAATATTCCACAGAAGACGAAGGCTCCTGAGTATCAACCGGAAGAAGAATATTAAGTGTGATTTATTATTTGATCAGGTGTTTTTTAACACCTGATTTTTTGTTTGAAAAACTGGGAATAATTAACTAAAACAGCAATAAAACATCATTGAAATAGTATTTAAACACCAATTAAACAGAACAAATGCACGGTATTAGACCCCTTGCTGAAAATCACCATCATAGGGTATGGTAGGAAAATTACTAAAAATCTAGGCAGAATTATTATGAGATTACAAGATATTATCTCGACAAACAGAAGACTGGATGTCGCCATGATCAACCGTGATGATGAGCTATCCAGACAAATTCAAAGTATACTAATCAAATTAAATTTACTAAATCCCCCCGTTGACGGTATATTTGGCCCACTATCCACGGGAGCCTTACATCGATTTCAAACTATTACTAATTGTGGTGAGCCTGGTTTTATTGGTAGAGTCAGTGCGGATAAACTACTGACTGCTACTCCCCAAAATTTACCTGTATCGCCGATTATTTTAAAAGTTGTACAAAATACTACTTTAAAATCTAAGCCTATTCAATCAACTTCTTTGCCGGAAAGTGAAAAACAACTGTTAGAAGCAGGTAAAGAATTACAATTGGTGGTTTATAATCCCGTAAGAAATCACTTACGGGTAGCATTACGTAATCAATCCTTTAAAAATAGTTCTATTTGGTATATTTTCAAACCTCATGCCGAAGTTTATCAAAATCAACAGAGAATTTTTCCTAGAAATATTCCACCAAAGGTGCAACTGAAAAATTTTCCCTATAAATCCCAATTAGATAACTGGTACAATCCTACTGGCTCCTGTAATGTAACATCCATGGCAATGTGCATGGAATACTTAGCAACTCCTCGCCGTAGTAATTCTGGGCAATTTGAAGATGAATTATATGCTTATGCGTTAAATCAAGGCTATAGTCGTTGGGATCCTTATGACTTAGCAAAAATTGTCAGGGATTATGGTTGTCGGGACTATTTTACAGAAACTGCCACGATTGAAGAGGTAAAAGAGTGGTTAGCTGATGGTAAACCGGCAGTAATTCATGGTTATTTCACAGCCTTTGGTCATATTATGCCTGTGGTTGGTTATGATGAATCAGGCTTTTTAGTGCATGATCCTTACGGTGAATGGTTCTCCACGGGTTATCGTACAGATTTAAGTGGAGCTTATTTACACTATTCTTATAACCTGATTCGTCGTACCTGTATTCCTGATGGTAATTTCTGGGTACATTTTATTTCTAATTAAATGATCAATAATTTTCGATAATTTCCTATCTTTTCATAACTCACCATAATTTAGTCAAGATAAATTTATATAAAAAAACCTGATCTTTTGAAGATCAGGTTTTTTTCACGAGAAAAATCTTACAAATTACCAACCACTAGCTGATTTTTCTGCAACGTAAGTAGCCACATCAGCAATTTGTTGTGGAGTTAAACGACCACCAAAAGCAGGCATAGCTCCTTTACCATTAGTAATTTGAGAAGTAATAGCTTCTTCAGGATTAGCATCATAACCAGCTAAATACTGACTGAGAGCATCCTTTGCTAAGGTTTTCTCAGCCATAATGACATTCTTTCCACCTATGTGGCAGGAAGCACAGTTTGCAGAAAATAATTTGGCTCCCTCAACGGCATTACCGGCAGCCATGGCAGGGGTTTGTAAAGCAAACACGAAGATTGTCAGCCCTAATAAGATAATTGACAGTAGTTTTTTCAAGTTGTTCTCCTCTTAAGTTGAAACAAGATACACAGCAAAAATTATTTGTTTGAAATATTTTAATACGACAATGTCTTAACTGACAAAAAAACTAGAAAATAGAATATTATTCTCTCAGTCAGATTTTTTAGGATAGAGATTCTGGTTGATTTGCACTGGCTGGTTTTGTCAGCAATTGGCTTTGGATGAAGGCAGTGATAATATGGGATAAGAGGCCAAATGGACCTGCGAATAAACATAAAATGAGGGAATGGGTGGTGATCAAATTTTTTGCTTGGCCTTCTTGGTAAATCCAACGTCCCACAAATAAATCCATCACTAAGAAATGTACCCAACCAGTAGCAGCCGCCCGATTGTCAGAAAATAGTTGGGTAATATCCGTTAATTTAGGATTGGCTAAAGCTGCAGCGGTTTCAGGGGTGATTTCAATGGAAAAAAATAAGCCCACATAAAGTAGGGCAAGCAAAATAAAGGGAATATAACTGCCCATGACTTGCCGGCTGATTTGCCAGTTAGGTAAAACGATCATTAATAGCCAGAAAGGTAGGACAAAGAGATTAGCAATATTAAATATTAATTCGGCTGAGAGCATGGGGCAGTTTATTTGAATAATCAAAAGTTAACTAGTAGATTTTATACTATTCTATTGATTAAATTAGTCATAAATTAGTTATTATCTAAATTAATCAACTAATACTATTGATAATTTCTTATATTTTTATTGATTAAGTGAAACGGCATCATATAAATTTATACCTAAAAAACTGAAAACTTTTGAGCATTTTTACTAAAACTATGGGGAGAAAAATATGGCATCTTCATTAATATTAGATGAAATATTACAGGAGCTAGAACAAGATGCTAGTATCGGTCGCATTAAGAAAGTCATGTATTGTGCGTGTAAAGGTAAATGGGAAAATGATCAAGGTCAAATTGATCGGACTGATTTGAGAGAATTAGTGATTGAATTATATGACGCTCATAAGAGTTTAGAGGCTTTAGATGAGCTACTATCTCGGATTGTCTCGAAAATTAATAAAAAGACAGAGTATGGTATTGTTGCCCGCAAAATCCTCACGAATTTAGGTAAACTCTACGAAGAAGAAGATGTCACGTCTCTGGAGTCATCTACCGATATTTTAAAAGAAATGCCAGAAGTCGGACAAGAAGCAAAAACCGAGCCTGTTGACAATACTTTTAGTCAATATCGGGACCCTGGCTGTTTATTTAATACACGCCAAAAAATCATGCAAAGTGTGAATCCTCTAAAAACAAAAATTCTGATTTTTTCCGCTCTGGAAAGACAGTTTAATTATAGTGACCGAGATTTTTTGACTTTGCAATCTCATTCTTTGGATGGTTTATTGAGAAAATTATTCCATGTTTATGAAAATATCACTGATTTGGAAGCGAAATTATACAGTACGGCGAATGAACAGGAAGACCCTGATGAAAACGCTCAAATAGCTAGTGTGATTATTGAATCACTGACTAATGCTTATAAACAGGCAACTGGTAATTATTCCGCACCACCACCATTATTAGCACCAGCTCCTTTTTTAGCAGATGCTGATCTTAATCATCAAGATATAGATATAAATGATATACAATTAACCAATCCTTCTCATCCAATCATTACTGATACGGTGACAATAGATCATCAAGAGCCAGAGAATGATGCTTTTGAGTTGGGAGAAATTACCAATTTAGCAAAGGAACAAGAGGGTTTATCTTTCAATAATTATGACCAAAATCAGGCGGTTAGCAAAAATAATTTTTCAGATAATTCATCTACCGGTGTAACAAATAACTCAGGTACGCAAACTGGGACAATAGGTTATCATTCAACTTGGGTGGATGATCATGAAGATGCGACAGTAGCTATGCCAATTGCCAACTCTACTCCATCGCCGGCAAAACAGCCAGTCGCAGAATCTATGACATCATCTGGTAATCAATCTATGCCAGTTCCTAATCAATCTAGTTCTACTCATTTAATTAAGGCGATTAAACATAAATTTAATTTATCGGAAGCCTTGAAAGAATTGGTCGAGAATAGTGTAGAGCAGGTGATGAATGTGGTAGAGACACAATTTATGGATTTAGAAGATAATTTAAATAGTCTTTTAATTCACCAAAATGAGGAAGAACGTTTGAAGTTAAAATACCAAGCGTTGGGGGATTTGATTAAAAATGTGCAGGATATTTCTAGTAAATATTTAGATATTCTTTATCAGTTGGAGTTGGATGAACGGAAGGGGATCCAAATTACAGAGGCTAATCCTAATAATACTACTCATGGTCATCATCCATCTGCTGGGGAAAGAGAGATGTCTTTTCGGCGGGTGCAGGAGCAAGCCTTAGAATTAGCTCAAAAGGGTAATCCCAAGGCGATCGCTTCTTTGTTGAATATTGTTTTAGATTCTCAGGGCGTGAATACGGTGATTGGGGTGAAGGAGGGTTGTTTACATATTATTTTGGAATCTCAGACTGTGCCTAACCAACAGTTATTAGCACCGGTGGTGGCGAAAGAATATAAAAGTTGGCAAATTTCTCATTGGCCGAAGGTGAGAATTCATGGTCGCCAGGCTGGTAGTAAGTCGGTTACTTGGTCTTGGTCTTTGGAATAGGTAATGGGGGAATAGGTAATGGGGAATAAAGTTAATTTTATTTGGCTATTGGCAAATTAATCACATTAATCAAACTTACTAGTAACAATTTATTTAGGTGAAATATGAATGCAGCGGAAATTCTCAGGAAATATAGTGGTGGAGATCATAATTTTAGTGGGGTGAATCTGAAAGGGGAACAGTTAAATCATGCTGATTTGATTGATGCTAATTTTCGGGAGGCTGACTTACAGGGAACAAATTTTACTTTTTCCTATTTGAGTCGGGCTATTTTTCATCAGGCTAATTTATCTAATGTTAAATTGCGGGGGGCTTACCTGAATCAAGCTAATTTTCAGGGAGCCGAAATGCACGATGCTAATTTACATGGGGCTAGTTTACAAAATGCTGATTGTCGTCAAGCTAATATGTCTTTGGCTCTTTTAATTGATGCTAATTTAAGCAATGTTGATTTTCGAGGTGTGAATTTACAAGGAGCTGATTTACGAGGGGCTTGTCTTCGCGGTTGTAATTTTCGGGCGGAAAAACGACTATTTGAACCGGCTAATTTACGAGGAGCGAATTTACAGGGGGCTGATTTACAGGGAGTTAATTTAACGGGGGCTGATTTAACAAAGGCTGATTTAAGAGGAGCTAATTTAAGTGATGCGGTATTGCGGGAAGCAAAGTTAGGTAAGGCGAATTTAAGTAAGGCTATTTGCAAAGGAGCTTTTTTTACAGAAGCTAATATGGCAGGAGCGAATTTGACAGAGGTAATACTCAGTAATGCCAAGATGGAAAGGGTTTCTCTCATGGAAGCGGATTTAACTGATGCTGTTTTAGCTGGTGCGTTAATGGCTGATGTGAAATTAGGTAAGGCGAATTTATTACGGGCTAATTTAGAACAGGCTCGTTTGATCCGGGCGGATTTGAGTCGGGCG
>Ga0209229_10001127_pt1 | contig 10968 bp, 14 predicted proteins | sample SanBayMetagenome_FD_187466 | JGI IMG/M metagenome (GOLD analysis project Ga0209229, IMG submission 187466) | Freshwater and sediment microbial communities from dead zone in Sandusky Bay, Ohio, USA (SPAdes) (version 2) | ecosystem: Environmental > Aquatic > Freshwater > Lentic > Sediment... | reverse complement strand
TTTTATTACAATGGATTATAGCTTTTTTACCAAGATAGGATCATCTGTTAGAACGGTTGCTTCTCGTGCACAAAGTAGTCATTTTGTTATAAATAAACAACATTCATATATTCAAAATGTTAATGGCGTTTATACTGACACACGATATAATTTAAGATACGAAGGTTTACAATACTTCTCATCAGTTATTAGTTCATACAAAGAAACTAATGCAATAAGTGGGTTTGGTCAGAATATGACAGAATTTTGTCATGGTGATAATAGTGGTTATTGCGCGATCCAGTTTGCAGTACTTGCAGGTTATAAAGAAATCTACCTGCTAGGATTTGATTTAGGTGAGCCTGTAAATAAACATCAAACTCATTTTCATACTTCATATCCTTCTAGTCAAATTGATATTTTCTATCAGAGATTAAACCTATACAAAAAGTACTTAACTGAATCTATTACAAGAATTAAGAAGTATAAATCAACTAGATTTTATACATTAACACCATCTGCGCTTGAACCAACAGTTCCTAAAGTTAAGACTGCACGATTTGGTATAACTGAAGATTCCATTAACACTGTTCCTGCGCCACCCCAAAGAGAAGTTGAAAATAATTCAACCGGTAATTTGGATGATCTTGTTATAGTTGCATATTATACTCTTAAGACTCCATATGAAGATGAAGCTAAAAAATTAATCCGTTCACTTAATAAGTTATCACTTAACCATGATGTAGTAGGAGTTACCAATCTTGGTAATTGGCAAGCTAATACTAGGTTTAAGGCTAAATTCATGGAAGATATGTTAAATAAGCATCAAGGTAAAAACTTATTATATGTAGACAGTGATGCTATTGTACATAGTAGACCTATTCTCTTCCAGGATTATAAAGCAGATATTGCAGTTAGGTGGCAAGATTTTCGTTGGAGAAAAAACGAATGTTTAAGTGGTACTATCTTTATGGCTAATAATGAAAGAACGCGTGAACTCTGTCGTCGTTGGCAAAGAATTAATATAAACGAAGGTCCTAATGCCACTACATTTGAACAGTGGAACTTAGGAAGCGTAATCCAGGAAATGGAATCTGAAGGAAAAATTATAACAAAGAACCTACCACCAGAATACACAATGATATTTGATAGCATGAGATCAATATATCCTAACATAGTACCGGTAATTGAACATTTCCAAGCAAGTAGAAAATTAAGAAATAAGGTATAATATGAAAGTAAAATTTCCAAGAAAAGATAAAGCCTGGGTTTCTGGTGATGGTAATTTACAATATCATAGGTATTATCATATTCATATTGAATACATTTTAAATATGCTAATACATGCGAATGCTGAAATTGAATTAGTAGACCCTAGATCATTTGCAATTAGAAGTCAAACTATTTTTGATTGCACCATTGATAAAAAAATAGTTAGATTTGATTTTAGTGATTTTGAAAAACTTAAAGATGAAAATGTACTAGGCTGTGATGTTTATTTTAAATTCCATTATGCAGATTCGCATGAAAGGTATAACAATGTTTTTCCATTCACTCCTGTGAATTTTCATAATTGGGAAGAGTTTAATAAATTAACTAAATCTGTTGTGTATAAAGCAAATGGTAAAGTATTAAACAATCAAACCCCATTTGGTGCAGCAGTAGAGAGAAGAGCACATGTGCATGATTTGCTACTAAATAAGTACGGCAATAATTTATCATTTGATCGTAAGACACAGACCGAGTTTTTTAATTTAATAAATGAAGGATTAGTTTCAGTATGCGTACCTGGAGCAAGGAATGATATGTTGGATAGAGGCCAATGTCAGTATATGGGTTTAGGGGCATGTACAATATCACCTAGACTTAATACTCGTCTTTCTAGAGGAGAACGACTCATACCTGGTACCCATTATATTGAATGTAAACCTGACTATTCAGATTTGTTGGAAAAAATAGAATGGGTTAGGGATAACCAAAATGCAGCTATTCAAATAGGACAAGCAGCAAAGGATATATTTCAGAGAACATCCATTCCAAAAATACAAATTCGTTGGATAAATGAATGTTTAAATAAAGTATCATTATGATAAAAATTGTACATTGGAAATGCGGTAAGCATAATTGGGGTGATGCTATTGCACCGTTCATTGCAGAAAAAATAAGTGGTGAAAAGATTGAAAGCGTCACTGGGCCGGACCAAGGAAACGAGATTAGATACAGTGTCACTGGATCAATAAACCAATGGCTTACTAATAATAACACTATAATTTGGGGCACAGGTTTTATTTCAGAGCAGTCAAAATTAAATATTACACCAAATGATATTCGAGCAGTAAGAGGCCCTCTTACACGTGAAAAGTTTTTAAAGTCAGGTATTGAATGCCCAGAAATCTATGGTGATCCGGCTTTACTTATGCCTAAGTATTATTTTCCTAAGGTTAAGAAACGATACAAGTATGGAATAATTCCACATTATATAGATGCGAATAATCCTTGGGTTCAAAAATATAAAAATATACCAGATGTTAAGATTATAGACATAACTCATAAAGATGAAACCGAGCTATATAGACATAGATTCATTAATGAATTATTAAGTTGTGATATGATATTTTCAAGTTCATTACATGGTTTAATTGCAGCTGATGCGTATGGCATACCTTCATATTGGGTAGAACTGTCAGATAAAGTAATAGGTAACGGTTTTAAGTTTCATGATTATTTTATGTCTGTTAATAGACCTATCGTTGAACCATTTAGACCAAACGAACATACTAAGATAAGTAACTTACCTCTCTATGATTATAAAATAAACATAGACTTAAAAAAATTATACGATTCATGTCCATTCAAACGCTAAAACATACATATAAAAACATCCAGGGGTGGTTTAACATGGAAAAACAATACCTCTATTTGCTAGAAAATACACCTGAAAACGGTACATTTGTAGAACTTGGTACATGGAAAGGAAAAAGTACTACATTTCTGGTTACCGAAATGGTTAATGGAAATAGAAAAGTTAACTTTTATGCAATAGATTTGTTTGAAAATGACCCAAACATAAGTGACGAAAAAGAAATTAATGCATACGGTAAAAAGTTTTCGATACTTGAAGAATATAAAAACAATACTGCACACATTTCAACCTACTATAACACTATAGTTTCAGATTCTAGTTTAGCCGCTAATCAATTTGAAGATCAAAGCGTAGATACAATTTTCATAGATGCTGGTCACACGTACAGTGCTGTCAAATCTGATATACTAAGTTGGTTGCCTAAGATAAAAAAAGGAGGAATCATTTCAGGCCATGATTATAGAGAGTCCTGGAAAAATGATGTTATCAAAGCAGTTAATGAAACTTTAGGAAAGCCTGATTTTGTTGAAAATGATTGTTGGTTTATAAAAAAGAAATAATATGAAATTGGTAAGTTTTTATTGCGATGTTGATGGCAGAGATTTTTACACAAAACATGCAATCAGATTAAAACATCAATGCGAAATGTTAGGTATTCCGCATGTAATAATGGAAGAAAACTTTGGTACTTCTTGGATAGATAATGTAAGAGCCAAACCAAAGTTCTTATTAAAAATGATGAACATATTAAATGAAGATTTCTTTTGGTTGGATGTAGACTGTAACATTCATAAGAAGATTGATTTTAAATTAGATGTAGATTGGATGGGTGATATGAGAGCCGATGGTAAACCGCATGACTATGTACATTTTATTAAAAATAATGAAGTTACTAAAAAATTTATGATAAAGTGGATTAATGAAATCAATGAACGTAAAAGAGGTTCTCATACTGCATTTATGAACATATATAATAATCTTGATTTTAAGCAGATACCAAGTGGATATGTTTCATTAGGTCTTTCTGATGTTGAATCTAAAAAAACATATTTAAAGAATGGAAAATGAATTTGATATATCGCATTATGACGATAGGTATTTTAAGTGGCATAAAGATCATACTAGAGATTATGCAATACGCAACATGGATTGGTACATTAAACAATATAAACCTACATCCATTATTGATTATGGTTGTGGTATAGGTGCATATCTAGAAGCAGCTCTACGGAATAATATAAAAAAGATTAAAGGATTTGATATCGGTGGTGATTATGTAAAGAAATATACCGAGAAATCTGTGCAGCCTTTTATTGAATATTTAGATTGTACCTTACCTTTATCTACAGATAAATATGATTGTACAATTTCATTGGAAACAGGCGAACATATAGAAACTAGTGCATCAGACCAATTTGTACTTAACATTGTTAATTCAACTAACCATACAGGTACGATTTTATTTTCAGCTGCTCAACCTGGTCAAGGTGGATCTGGTCATATTAATTGTCAAACTAAAGAATTTTGGAAAGAAAAATTTGCTGTACATTCTTTTATTTATGATAAAGCTCTTACTGATGCTATTTTAAAAGAATGGAAACTACAAAAGGCACCTGAATACATTATTAATAATCTGATTGTTTTTAAATATAAAAAATGATTAAAGATCATAAGGTAGTTATAATAATTCCAGCAAGATGGGGGTCAACTCGGCTACCAGGAAAACCTCTGATTGATATTTTAGGTAAGCCAATGATTCAATGGGTTTATGAAGAATGTAAAAAATCAGATGCAGATGAGGTTTATGTAGCTACTGATGATGAAAGAATTCATAGAAAGGTTAATTCCTTCGGTGGTAAAAGTATAATGACCAGTGAATGTTATACTGGTACAGATCGCATTCTAGAAGCCTCTAATGGGTTAACTTTTGATATTTTATTGAATATACAGGGCGATGAACCATGTATTATATACCGTGAGATAAACACCTTAATTCATTTAGCAAAAAAGAATCCTTCTTGTGTAAGTACACTATCATCAGAATTACAAGAATCCGAATTAAATAATCGTAATGTAGTAAAGCTTGTTAAGAGTGGAAAACATATAGTTATGTTTACTAGGAGTTCTTCTTATCTCCAAAATCCTAGTATAGAAAAGCATATTGGAGTTTATGCATTTCCTAAAGATGTTCTTAATAAGATATCAAAACTAAAAGGACAATCACAAAATGAAATTGCAGAATCATTAGAACAATTAAGATGGGCTGATGCAGGGGTATCATTTGTTTGCGGTACGGTTTTTCATAAAGCAAAAGGAGTTGATACACCAGAAGATATAAAGATAGTTGAAAATTATCTGAAACTAAATAGAAAGTAATCAATATAAAACTAAATACTAATTAATATGTCACAAGATCAACAAATGAACCTAGATATTAACAGTACCACAGAAATCATATGCGAAAGCTGTGGTAATAATACATTTAGGCCAATCTTTTTCCTTAGAAAACTAAGTCGTTTTTTATCACCTGATGCAACTGATAAGGTCATTCCTATTGATACTTTAGCTTGCGCAAAATGCGATCATGTTAATAAGGAATTCTATCCTGTACCAGAGAGTACAAAACAAGAAACAAAGTCTAACAATAATACAACAGAAAATGAGTAACACTAAAGAAATGGAAGCTACTGAAATGGCAACTGAGGCAAAGGAACTTCGTTTAAAGAGCGAACTTCTTGCTGAACAAAAAGAACTTTTTGAAGTTAATGAACAACTTCTTAAAGAAATGCAAGAAAGAGAATATACTATCGATCTTAAAACTAAAAAGATTTTTGATGGTTTGTTAAAATTCTTAGAAAAGGATTCTCCGTGGGGTCATACCACTGCAACTGGTTTGATTATGCTTTATCATAACCTTAGAGAACAAAAAGAATTTACCAAAGCTCAAGACTGGGATGGTACTATTAAACTTCGTTCTGCCAATGTAACGATTATGTGGTCAATGGTAACTAAAATGACCGGAAAAGGTTTTTATGAAGCCAAAGCATTCGTTGAATTAATGGCGGTATGTGGTGAAAGCTTATCAAAATCTGTACAAGCTGCTCATAATGATAATACCAAGTTACGTGAGAACCACCATAACTTATCTATTATCGATGATATCTTAGCATCAGGTAACTTTGTTAATGATGTGGAAGATGAAGTATCTACTCCTTCAATCGCAGATGAGGTTGATCCTGTAGTACAAGCATAATATGAGTTTTCACAAGAGATACATTAATAACGAACAGGTTATTAGATTATTTAATGATGGTGGAGTTTCACGAATTATTCAATGGTACACTAAAGGTGTAGATGCATTAATCACCGAAACTGGTATAGCATCTAAAATATCTAAGATACTTGATGACCCTGAATGGTTAATACTGGATCCGCTAACTCGTGAAGACGTAATCATAAACCTCATCCATGAGGAAATTGGTTCTACTGATGAATTGAAAAAATAGGGCTACGGTCCTATTTTTTTTCTCTGTCTTAACATGAATAAATAAAAAAATAATACATTTAATGAAATTTATTCAATCGTTTCTTTCATTTTTAACAGAAGGTAAAGAAGAAAAAGATTTTGAAGATAAAATCAAAGGTCATGGTTACTTCAAAGGCATTTCTACTTCAACTGCCCGTAAGAAGTCTGCACAAATGAAAGCACAGGCAGAATTACCTGATAACGATCCTGATGCGTATCAGCCATTACCTGGAGATACAAAGGGTAAGAAACTAATAAAACCATCTAAGCATACTAAAACATATCATGATCTTTATGGTGATGAAGAAGAGTCCAAAAATGAATCTATTATTAATTGGGAACTTTATCAAAAAATTAAAGGAAACGATATTAACATTAGTAAAGAGTTTACATTTGGCAAATCATTAGATGAAAATGACGGTGGAGATCGTTCACCAATTGATAATCCGGATATTGAAACTGCGTTAAAGAAAAAGAGTGAAGATACCGGTGTTCCACTTCCAATACTTAGAATTATAATGCGTAGAGGTATGGCTGCATGGAAAAGCGGTCATAGACCAGGCGCAGGTCAAGAACAGTGGGGTTATGCTAGAGTTAACTCATTCTTAACACAAGCACCAGGAACCTGGGGTAGACCTATAAAGGATCCTGTTAAAGGAGGTAAGGATGCATACGGAGCTGATGCTGATATAGCACAGGAGGTAATCAAAGGTGGTCATGATAAAAATTTAAAAGAAGGATAAAATGAAAAACGTAAAACTTTTCGAAGAATTTAAAGAAGCAACTTCATGCCCAGTACCAACTAAAGATTTAGAAGTTAATACTAAGAATCGTGACCGTGCAATTAAAGCAGACCATATTGAATATGGACCTCTTAATGTAGATGAACCTGCAGGATATTGGGAACATTTAGCTGATCACTGGAATACTTCAGTAGAAGCCGCTAAAAAATCAACATGCGGTAATTGCGTTGCATTTGATATATCACCTCGTATGTTAGAATGTATGCCTGGAGAAATTAGCGATGAAGATGGTAAATTAGGTTACTGTTGGATGCACCAATTTAAATGTCACTCTGCTCGTACTTGTTATACTTGGGCAAAAGGTGGACCTATTACCGAGGATAAGATATCATACGGATGGCAAGAAAAAAATCAGGATGCTGCAATGAATCCAAACCCTATTAAGTAATGAAATTTGTAAAAAACTTTAATGAGTATCATAAGGTATCCGAAGGTCTAAAGTACCATGTAGAAAATGGTTTAGACTTAACTAACAGTGTTTATCGTCTAGGTTCAGAATCTTATGCTGAACTTTTTGAAGAAGTAAAGCAGTATTGGGATAAAGGAAATATCATTCTAAATGGCATGAGCGGATGGATGGCAAAAAACCTAGAGGTAGGTAAAGATGCTGTTTATAAAGATCGTGATAGTGGAACCACCCGAAAGGTTAAATTGGATTCGCCAGAAAGAGGCGGTAAGAAAAAGTTTATTGTTTATCGTAATAGCGGTAGAACTGATAAAGAAGGTAACATTATTGCAAAAAAGATTGAATGGGGAGATCCTAATCTAACTGTTAAAAATGATGATCCAGGCAGAGCTGCAAGTTTCTGGGCTAGGCATGGTTGTGATAAGAAAGAAAAGATGGATCCTAATACTGCAGGATTCTGGGCATGTTACGGTCCTTCTTTATTTGGAAAGCAGTTAGGATTAAGTTCAACTAACCCTTGGTAAAAATTAAGATTTAAAGAACTGATAAATAATCAAAATAAATATAAGAATGAAACATATTAAAGAATACGAAGAATTCTTAAATGAATCTGAAGTTGTTGGAACTCAAAAGAAAGCAGCATTAGATTTTGTTGAAGATAAAGGTAGAGCAACATGGAAAGAAATCCATTCATTCCTAATGAAAAATAAAGGGTTTGATCCTAATGATCCTGCCAATCGTGGTAATATGTCATCGTATTTTTCCGGTGGCGGTTATACTGCGGCTGCATCCGCTGATGCAAAAACTGGTAGAAGTGGAAAAAGCCACGGTTTATTAATGATACCTACAATGAATGATCCTCGCTATTTAGATAAAGAAGCTGATGGATCTTATGTATTAAAAGTATGGGACAAAAAAAGTAAATTAAATTAAAATGAAACATATTCCAAGTTATTTAGATTTTAAAAAGATTAATGAATCTTATTCAAGTTCAATTACATCTGTACAACAAGAGTCAAAGCTTAACCAAGCAGCTGACATTATTATGAGCTTTTTGAATAAAAAGACAAAAAAGGATTTTAAGAAATTCCCATTCTTAGTTTATTCAAGTGGTGTAGCCGGTATTATGCTTTACAGTAGTAAAGATAATTCAGCAGTTAGAATTGGTGGAGGTGGTGGAACCTTCCCAGGTGTGGTAGGTCAATTAGACTACTTCTCTGATGGTGCTTCATATACAGCTGACTTTTCAATAAGCAGTTTAAATTTCCCAATTGTTGCTCTTATCAATGAATTTACAAAATTGATTAACGAGCCTTCTTATTCAACTGAAGTTGAAACATTAACTGAATCTGTAGTTAATGAAGGTAGTAAATCATTTACACCCGCTGAACAAAAGGAAATTCTTAATCGTCTTAATAAAGGTGAAAGTGGCGCTAGTATCGCAAAAAGTATGGGAGTATCATACGGTATGATTTTACAACTTAAAAAGAATGTAACTATTCCTGAAGATGTTAACCCAGCAATTAAACAAAATGAATTAACACTTGAAGATAAGGTTAAACTTTTAGATGAAACTTTAGATGACCTTTACGAAATCTCTAGAAGAGTTGCTGCAGGCGCATTTAATTCATTAATGGTTTCAGGTAGAGCAGGTACTGGTAAAACATTCTCTGTAACTAAAGCTCTTAAAGACGAAGGTCTTGTTGAGGACGATGATTTTATCGTTGTATCTGGAGCAGTTTCAGTTATTATGATGTATAAGAAAATGTATCAATACAGAAATAAGACTCTTGTATTTGATGACTGTGATGCAGTATTCCGTGATGAAAATGGTCGTAACATTTTAAAGGCTGCACTTGATACTAAAAAGGTTAGAAGAATATCTTATCTTAAGAAGACAGGATTAGTATTTGACCCTAAGGATTTTGAAAATAACCCAGAAGGAGAATTCAATGCAATTGAAAATGGTTTAGTTCCTGCATATTTTGATTTTGGTGGTCGTGTAATCTTTATTTCAAATCTAGCAAAAGATAAAGCAGATCCAGATGGAGCAATCCGTTCGAGATCAATTTTGATCGATGTTAATCCTGATGATTTAACATTAATGGAAAGAATTAAACTTCTTTTACCAGATCTTGAACCAAGAGATATGCCTCTTAAAGATAAAGAAGAAATTTTTGAATTTATGAAACGAGCTAAGGATGTTTCAATGAGAACATTCGTTAAGGCTGCTGGTTTTAAACAGGCAGGTCTTCCTAACTGGGAAAGAATGGCACAAAGATACTTATAAGATATGAAACATATTAAAACATTTTATCAACTTAATGAATCCCTAAATGAGGCCACTGAATATGCAGTAATGCTTACTGGTGGTAGTATTGGGGATAAACCTAGACCAAAAGATCCTAGGGGTTATGTTGGTGTTGAGGTAAGTGCAGACGAAAGACTATATTCAAAAGATGATGCGAAAGAAACCGCAAAGAGAATGAATAAAGATCTTAGTCCTGGCGAAAAACGCTATTATGGATTAAAATATGTAGTAGTACCAGTTGCTAATGGTAAATTTGTTAGAGAAAATGTTATTACTGAAGGTCAAGCTCTTATCTTTGATATTGTAGAACCTGAATTTAATGATCTCAAAGGTAAACTAAATGACCTCAATAAAAAGACAGTTGATCTAAAATGGAGAAAGGCATTAGATCAAATTCAAAGAGAAGTTGAAAAACTTGAATTCTTTATATCTAAATATGATAAACAACTCGGTGCGATTGAAACTAATGAATCTCTTAACGAACGTGAATATTCTGATGAAGAAAGAAAAGATATGGCTGATAAAGGATTAGCCTTACCTGACGGTTCTTTTCCAATTAAAGACTTAGAGGATCTTAAAAATGCTGTTCAAGCATACGGTCGTTCAAAGGATCAGGCAGCTGCCGCTAAATTTATAGCAAAAAGAGCAAAAGAATTAAGTGCAGAGGATCTTATCCCTGATACTGAAGATTTTCAAAAATCATTAAAAGAAACTGTTAATGAAGGTAATGCTTTTCTTGCTGCTCGTTCAAAGGCAATTGAAGAAGATGCTGAAGAATTTGAATTTAATGGAAAAATCTATCCTATATTAAATAGACCAAAGAAGCTTAACGAAATGTTATCTGATAGAGATGCATATAAAATTATTGATGCAGGTTCAAAATTTTCAGATGAAGTAGGTGGTCAGATACTTGCAACACAAACATTTAAGAACGGTAATGAATTAGTTGATTATCTTCTTTCTGATTTTATTGATCAAAAGGATCATGCAAAATTCTTAAAGTCGGTTAAAAACTTAATTGAAGGTATCATTAATGAAGCTTCAAAAATTAATGTTAAAGATATTAAGGTTGGTAGCATT
>Ga0209229_10001126_pt1 | contig 10972 bp, 12 predicted proteins | sample SanBayMetagenome_FD_187466 | JGI IMG/M metagenome (GOLD analysis project Ga0209229, IMG submission 187466) | Freshwater and sediment microbial communities from dead zone in Sandusky Bay, Ohio, USA (SPAdes) (version 2) | ecosystem: Environmental > Aquatic > Freshwater > Lentic > Sediment... | reverse complement strand
TTTTGAATAATGTACTTGGATAGCGAACTGTCCTAACATCTTTCTGTCCATAACCATTTTACGAATACAATCCTTATTAAACAAAGTCATCATTTGGGCGTACTCATTTGGCTTTTTAGACGCATCTAACGCACTTAAACCTCTACCGTAAACTAATCTACTAATATTATTTATAATAGCGTTATTCGTTGTAGAATTCGTGTATCTGTCAATTAGATATTGGTAGTAATTATTGTCTTCACCAAATTCAACCCAAGCATCTCTTTTAGATTCTTGAATCGTAGGCGTTGTATAAGCACTTAAATTTAAAACGTGTATATTACTCATAAACTATAAATGTATTGCCAGTAGTGTTTGAAACATACTGTCCGTTGTTAACTGAAAAACTTACTATACTTTGGTCTGTACAAAATATTCTATCTCTGTAAATTATATCAGTTCCGTTTTTTATTTCTAAATTGTAAAAATGATTTTCAACTAAAGCAAATTCAGCTTCTAAAGTTGAATAATAATCTCCCTCTGTAAATTCCCATTCTTCTAAAGATACCGTTTCATTTGTTTGATCGTCCGTTATTTCAACCGTATCAAAAGTCGAACTACGTGGAATAAACACAAAAGTTTGAGGAGTTACATCTGTTGTTAGTACAATCATATATCTATAACGCCAAAACTTAGAAATTGTCCAAAAACAAAAAACCCCACCGTAATGGTAGGGTCTTTCTGCAAGATATATATGGATTAATTGGTAACGATTAAAGCGTCATCAGTACCATCGTTAAAGATAGCAGCTAATTCACTTTCAGTAGTACAATCCAAGAAGTTTGCTGGGATTCTTTCCATTGCAGTAAATGTCAAGTTATATCCGTTGAAATCTCCCATTGCAGTTCCTGAAGAAACGGTACCAGCAGTTACGTCGCATCCTTGCTCAAGTCCAGCCAAGAAATATTGGTGGTCGCGAGTTTCAACTACGATTCTTGGACGTCCGTAAGCTAACATTTTTACATTCTTGTGTGTAGCGATATCTTGCTTTTTTAATTGTGCAGTCAATACTTGCTCAAAAAATGTAGTACCGTTTTCTCTTGAAGTTTGGATAGTTTGTTCAAATCCATTAGCTCCTTTCAACTCATATTTGTACAAAGACAATTGAGAGGCTGGAGTCCATGCTTCAATTACATCAGAATTACCCGAAGTACCGTAAGTAATGTCTTCTGTTGCTAAATCTCCATAGTTAATGAAGTAAATGTTTAAAAGTCCTGAAATTGCATCTTTACAGGCTTCTAATCTTCCGTTTGCTATATCACAGCTCATAATTTAAAGTTTTAAATGTTATTAAAAAAAAAGGTGGTGTTTATTGCACCACCCTTTATTAGTTCAGTTTATATTAGTTAGCAGAGTTTGTAATACCGTAAGTTACAACGTCAGAAGCAAAACCATACTTAGCATCTGCAGAAAAACGCATAACTACTCTACAATTTTGTGAGCCGTCATTTTCTGCCATGTCAATTACTCGTACTTCATTCATATCCGACATTAGCGATGTCGCAAAGAATAAGTTAGAAGTTTGAGAAAGTAATGCAGTGTTAGCGGCAAGTCCGTTAGCTAAGAATACAGGAACACCGTCAAAGAATAAATCGCTTAATGATTGGTTAGTTCCTTTGTTATCGTAACCGTTAGCACCTACTCCAGCAGCAGCAAATCCACCTAATGCACGAACGTAAGCTCTGTAAACGTTAGAAGAAACATAGATTTTCAAATCTTCTTTTCCGTAAAGAGCAGCTGGACAAGCGTCAACGATTTTACCAAGCTCTGTAATTACGTTAGCAGCAGTAACAGTAGTTCCAGCAACCTCTTGAGCAGAAGGTAACGAAGCATCAGTAGTTAATTGTGTCATGATACCAGCGAACTGACCAGCAGTTGCGTTAACACCTTGCCAAATAGAAGTTTCCATTCCAGCAGCAACTTTTTCAGCAGCGTGTGCGATTAAGAAATCTGCGAAAGACTTAGGCAATACATCAAATGCAGAGTAACCCATTTGAATCGCATCCCAATCCGATCTAAAATCTGATTTACACAAAGTCAAGTTAACTTGGAAAGATTCTGGTTGAAGAACTCTTTCAGTCAATGTAATAGTTGAAGTAGGATCGTAGTCGCAAGTTGCATTTTTGATGATATCATCAGTAGCTACTCTTTTGATTACTTGTTTGTACTTCACGTTTGGCATGATAGTCATACCGCCTTTTTCTAAGGTTGGAGCAGACAATAAAGCTGCTGCAATGTACTTACCTGAAAATTCACCAGCGTAAGTAGTTGTGATTGAAGTTGTTGTTGGCATTTTTTTTTATTTAAAAATTAATTGTTACTTATTTAGTCTTTCTAATACTGAATCCATAATAGTTCTTGGTCTTTTAGACGCAATTTTTATAGATTCTACTTTGTTTTCGTTTTCTGGGTTGAAAGAAATTGGTTTAACTTCTGAAAGTTCTACTTCTTTTTCTTCTTTCAATTTGCTTAATTCAGCTTTTAAAGTTTCGTTTTCAGCTTGTAGTTTTTCGATTTCAGAAAAGAATGTTTCTTTAACTACTGATTCGATAGTTTTCTTAGGAGCTGTTTTTTCAGTTTCCATTTCTTCTTTCTTTTCAGTTTCTACTTCTACTTCTGCTTCAGGAGCTTCTTCTACTTCTTCTTCCTCTACTTCTTTCTCTTTCACTTCAGAAATGATTCCTTCTTCTACTACTACCAAAATACGTCCGTCTTCTAATTCGTACTCACCAACAGGAACAGGTATTTTTTGTTCGTCTTCTGTTACGATAAAGATTTCGTTTCCACCTTCGAACATATCAGCTTCTAAAACTGTTACACCGTCAGCTAATTTCATTTGCTCAAGTTTTACTTCCATTCCGAGCAAAGTTTTGATTTGGTTTATTAAGCTATTTTTCATTTTTATTTATAATTTATTAGGTAAGTAATAAGCGTCATCTAAATCTCTTTGTCTATCAGTAAAGTTTTTCACAAGCGGAAAATCGTCGGGGTTTAATCCAAGTTCTTTTGCTTTTTGTTTAAAATTTCCCCAATTAGTATTTGCACCGTCGATAGAATCTAAATAAGTTTTTTTCATTTCGGCACGTAAAACTTTTAGTTTTTCAAGACCTTTTTTCATTCTTACCGCGTCATCTTCTAATAACTTAATTGAACTTAATTCAACTTCATGCGAAGCTAATTGTGTTTCTTCTTTGAATAGTTTACTGAAAACTGTTTTTAGTGTATTCATAACTTATTAACTTTTGATTTTTAACTTGTTCCTTTTTTAGCTGTTCTGACGAACGATAGTTCTTACTCCGTTGTTTTCTGTTACATTTACTACATCTGTTCCTGTACCAGCTGTTTTGCCTATTCCTTGAGCTTCTAAGCTACCGTCACAACATTTCTTTTTGTATGTTCCGTCTTTACATAGACATCCTCTTTTACCACCTCGTGGACTTACTTTACTTTCTGTTTTCATATTTATTAATTAAGTCTTTAATTTTTTCAATCATTATTTCGTCTTCACTTTCTTGTAAACTCATTTCGTATTTATCTACAAAGTAACCCTCAATAGAAAATCCTTTTACTTCACCAGCTTTTACCTTGTTCCAAATCTCATCGTTGTTTACTTTCATTGAAATCATCCAAGTGCCTTTCGGTAAACTAAAACCGTATTTAACTGACTTATCTAACTTCTCATCTTCAATAATCCAACTTTCAACAACTGACATTCCCTCTAACATTTTCTTTTCGTGTTCTAAGGTTGCGTTGTTTTGGTTAGCTCTCATTAAAAAAAGTTCACTTGCTTTACGTACTGTGTCCTCACTAAAATAAATGTAGAACTCTTTGTCTTTATTTTTACGATAGATTTGTTTGTTAGGAATTAAAGCAGCACCCATTAGAATACGTTTCTCTGTGTCAACTTCTTTGAGTTCTACTTCGTGTTTTTTTAAGGCTACAAAGTTTTCTTCGATTGCTGGACTTTCAACAACTGAAACCGCATTGATACCGCTTTCGATTTTATTATCGTCAATTAGTAATTCTATAATCTCGAACTTTTCCATAATTCCTTAACTTATAATGTTGCGTTTTGTACTCGATTTCTATCTAAGGATTGTGCAGAAGTAACCTCACCACTTACCACATACGCTTGTACAGGCTGTTGTTGTAAAGTCGCTAATTGGTTTATTCCACTTGTGCCTATCGTGTTAAACTGTGCAGTCATTCCACCACCACCAGCCGCAGCTCCACCACCACCACCTGTATCTTGAGTTGGAGTAGAACCTCCAAACTTAGACTGTGATATTTTAGCAATATTAACGGCAGCAAATGCACCAGCCAAACCAGCTTGAATAGCAGGGTAAGCAGGAAACAAAGCTGTTATAGGTGACGATTGAGCAGTCTTATAAGCATTGATAGTTCCCTCAATACCTGAAATACTTGCACTTGCTAATTTAGCTGCCTTATCAACTAAAAATGCACGTTTAGCCGCTTTCTCATTTTGACTTCCAAATAAAGTAGTTATTTCAGAAATAAGCGATAATGAATCTTTGACAATTTGAACTTTAGCTGTTGTTTCTGCTTGTCGCCTTTCAAATTCTGCTTTATCTCTTGCCTCTTGTTCTTTTTTAGCCTGTTCGTCTAATGCTTTATTTGCTTCATGATATTTTTGGCTATTTAATAAAGTCAATCTATCGTATTCTTCTCTTGCTAATGTACCAGCATCAAATTGAGCATTTAAATCATTCTGTGCCTTATCAAAATTTAATTCGGCAAGTAAGCGTTGTTTTTCAAAATTGGTTTGTTTTAATTCTCCTTCTTTTTCAAAACTATCCGCCATATATGAAAGTTCCTTTTCACGTGTTGCAATGGTGGCATTTAATTGTTTTTCTTCTTCAGTTATATTTTGTTGAAGTTTTAATTCAGCATATTTTTTCTGTAAGTCTAAAAGTTCTTTGTCTAAATTTTCTTGAATTAATTTTTCAGCAGCAGCGTACTGTTCTTTATCAACAATTTTATCCTTAGAATTTGCCTCTAAATCTTCTTTTTCTCGTTTGTATTTTTCTTTAATTATTGTACGTTCTTTTTCTATACCCTCTTGCATTAATGCAACTTCCTTATCTCTATTTTGACGCGTTAAATCAAGTTTATCTTTTTGGGTTTTATCAGTAATTTCTACTCTTTTTTCTCCCTCTTTTTTTGTTACTTCACTAATTGTGTTTTCTGCTTCTTTGTATTTTATTTTTAAATCCAATAAATAAACTTCTGACTCTGCAACAATTTTATCTTGTTCAGCTTTTACAGCTTCAGGATCAGCAAAAAATTTAACAAAACCTTTTCCTGTTTCGTCTAACCATTTTGTTAGTCCAAAATCTTCACCAAGCACTTGACCAATAGCATCAAGACCACCAAACAAACCTTTTAAAAATCCAGCAGAAGCATCCCACATTCCCTGCCAAAACTTAGCCCACCATTTAGAAGATTGAACTTCCGCATCTCGTGTTTTCTTAGCTGTTGCAACTTGTATTTCAGCATTCTTAATCATTGTGTTAAGTTTGCCTAATTGCAATTTCGCAATTTCTTTTTCAGTTTTACCTTGTGCCTTTAATAATTCCCATTGCTTTTCATAAACAGTTAATGCAGTTTTATCCGCTTCAACTTTTTTCTTAGCATTTTTAGCAAGTTTTTCTTGTTCAGCACCAGCACCACTTATTGCTATTTTAATATCATCCCAAAAAGCAACTAAAGAAGCAACAGCAATTACTAAAGCACCAATACCAGTTGCTAAAACACCAGTTCTAATTCCAGCTAATGCAGTTTTTGCAGCTACCCCCATACTTTGCCAAACAGGAATAGCCTCTTTTATAGCCATCATTCCCGAAGTAATAGCCAATAATGCGTTTAACCTTAATAAAGTTTGTTGCATTGCTTGTGATTCAACACCAAATAAAGCAATAGCACCCTCCGCAGCACCAAAAGCACCAGCAACACCACCAACAGCCATTGTTAACTTTTGGGCCATAGGCATTGCACCAGCCTCTACTTGTAAATCTACTTGCATTTGAGTACGCAAATAGTTTTGAGTAGCAGCCATCAAATCTTTATATTCTTGAGTTGCTTGTTTACCAGCTAAAGCTAATTCATATAAACGATCTTCAGCTTCACCCATTCGTGTTGTCAACGGTTGTAACTGTCCATAAACTTGTTCGAAAGTACCGTCTAAATCTGTTGTGGTTTGATTTAATTGTTGATATGCACCTCTAAGGTCTGTTACTTTTTGTTTAGCGGCTACGGTAGCGGCATCAGTTTCACCAAGCGTATTATTTAAGTCTTCAAACTCTTGTTCAGCTTTAGCAATTTCTTGATGCAACCTTTTAAACTCATCTTGAGTAGTTGCTGCATTAGTCTGTACGTTTAATTGGACTGTCCTTGTTTCCATTTATAGTTTTTTCTAAGTTGTTGTTTATAAATCTTTTTAAATTCTGGAGTGTATTCGTGTTTTCCTTTGGCAATATCAACCACCTCACTCACATTATAAAAATCACTCGTTTTTAACAGTTCTAAAATTAAACCTATCATTGCTGTATTATTGTTATTTGGTTACTTGCTTGACTTCCATCAGTAAACGTATATGTAACTGTCAAAGTGATTACTTGTTGACTGCTATTTTCCGTTACTATGTTTTGGAATATTTCTGAAATTATCTCATCGTTGTTTTCTGCTAATAAATTACTTGGACTATTCGTGTTTTCAGGAATACAAACTTCAATCGTTGAACTACTTGTAATTGTGCTTGGTGTAATGGTAACGCCTACAAAACTTGTCGTAATATCTGCACTTACCGCACCGTTTGGTAAATTAACACGAACGTCTAAACATTGTGCATCTTTATTTGGTTGGATTATATCTTGAGCAATCAACGGACGAAAATCTAAATATAAACTAAACTCTACTTCACCGTTTGTAAGATTAGATTTCATTTCGTTTATAATATACCTCTTATCTCTTATTATAAGTCTGTCATTTAGCCTTAAATTAGTTAATAGGCTAATTGGTAAAATAGTCTTTACGTGGACTAATCTATTTTTAAGGTTGAATAAATTAGTTAAATACGGAAAGTAATATGTAGCGTATAAACCTTGTTGTATTGTTTCGTTATGAATAATTGAATTATCTGCTCCAAAGTTCAAACTGTATTTCGTGTTTTGGTAAGTTAAGTCCTGACCAAACAAAGCGTAAGTATCAATATTGAAATGAGTCGTACCGTCAAAGAATTTAATGTCATGTGCTAACGATTGACTTGAACCGTACAAATACATTAAACAAGGCTTAGGAACGTAAGACTGAAAATTCTCATTTAAAGCATATCCTAAAATTGCGTATTGACCACCTCCATTAATTGCTCTTGTAAAGAGTAAATTCTCAAATGGACTTTCTACTGTGTATTCTTCACCATCGTAATTAAATTGATATTCTAAGTTTCCGTACTGTTGGTTGTTCGTCTTAAAATAGTCTTTGTTTACAAACGATTCGCTATCCTGATATTTAAAACTAATTTTCTTATACAACTTAATTCTCTCATAATCAATTTCATCTGTAATTGTGTATGGAGTAATATCTACAATTGCACCTTGACCGTACCAATCGTCTAAAGGTAAAACCTCATAAACATCTTCTTCAACTCCTACGCAAGTCATGTTAAATTCTTTCAAAACTCCAGCGAAAAAATCAGCTATCTTCATGTCAGGCATTACGTTGTTTAAATTTACGTTGCCATTTATATTTACCAAAGTAGTGGAAGCAGTTTGTATAAATTCAGCAATTGAAGAACCAATTACAACTTGATATTCATAATTAATCAAAAAGTCTAAATCCATTTGATTTGTTGCTCGAACTTTAAATGTAATATTAGTATCGCATCCAGGGGTATCGTTTATAATTATATTGTTAAAAAATCCAATCGAATCTCTTGTTTGTGTTTGCCATAAATTACCGTCCTGATAAACATCTAAATAAACATCACCAATTGCTGTTTTAGTTTGTAAGTAAATTCCAATTGTGTGAGTTGCATTGTATTGAGCAAATCCATTATAAACAATATTTACTTCATTGTCAATTATATCGACACCTCCAGTTATTTGTAAATTACCACCTTGGTAAACAATCGCATCTAAATCAATATTTTGACTTTCACTTACCCAAGTGTATTCAGTTGTATTTTTACCCCACAAGAAACATTGCGTAAATCTTGGATTGCTTAGAAATGTACCTTGAAATGTAACACCGTAATCTGTTTCAATAGCTTCAAATATTTTACTAATCTTTACAGCAGGAAACAACTCATCGTATTGAATAGCATGAGCATTTTGAGTAATATCTTGTGTTCCTGAATCGTTGTAAGTCCAATATCTTGTGTTGGCAATTAATGGATATCTAACATCATAATCAGTAGCTAAGTCCGTTATTCTATCGTACACCTCCGTAGAATTAAACTCAAATTCTAAATTACTCAAATTTAAGTTGAACAATTTATCCTCTCCAAACTTATCTTTCAATGCAAGAATATCTCCGTAAAATGTAATTGTATAACTTTCTACTTGTCCGTTTTTTACGTTGGCTTTTTCTAACTGAATCTTACCTCGTCTAAATGGCGTTAAATCGATTTCTATCCATGCTGTTCGTCTTTTATTAGAGTCAATGGTCTGTTCTACGTCTGACTGATAGAAGTGGTTAAATATCGCATTATTATGCGTTGAAGCTGGAACGGTAAAACTCTGCGAAAAGTCAGTAAATACTTTTGAAATATCTGAAATATTTTGAACACTTGAGTTGACACTAATTTGCTCATCATTGAATAATTCAACTTGTTCACCCTCGATATATACTTGGACTGTACGCTTCATATTACGTTGTTGATTGCGTTGTAATTAAATTCAAATTCTAATGTGTAGTTGATTGTCTTTTGGTTTATATTCTTGAATAACTCTGTGCTTTGAGTTTTAAGACTTGCTGGATAATTATTTAGAACTATTCTTTCACTCAACATTAGTTGCTTAAGTAAATCGTTGTAACTCTCATCCACCCAGTCTGTATTTACCTTAAGTGATTTTTTACCGTTTGTGTTAAAGCTCTTTGTTTGACCTTCTAAAGTATTGTAGTTAGGAAAGGTTGATTGCATCAAATTATAATTCGTGTTTTCAACGCTTAACGTGTCATTAGATGCAGCATAAAACCATGTCCTTTGCCAACACCCATATTTATTTACAAAGTCGCACACAACAGGCGTATAACGGCAATTTAAGTTAGGTTTAAAAGTACCTGTCCAAAGTACAGCATTTGCACTATTTAAAATTTCAAGTTTGTTACCGGCAGCTACATAACTTGGATAAACTCTAAGTACATCTACAAGTTGATCGTTGTTTAAACTTTGAGTAAATGTAGCTCCTGAAATTAAGTTGGTGTATTTTGCTTTATAACTTGTTGCTGTTTGAACCATGATAAAACCACCGTAGTAATTTGAGTTAGTTCCGTAATTTATAGCAGCATCGTAGGCGTAAGTAAAAGTACCCTCATCGTGTAAAATATCGTAAGTCAAACTTGGGTTGTAACCTTGTTCATAATATCCAAATCCGTCAAATGCTTTTAGGTTTATATCACTTCCAACTTGAGTATATGTACCAGCATCTAATTTAAACTTCTTTATTTTGACATTACACCATTGTGTTGTTTGACTTGCTGAAAAAGTGTTATAAGGTGTTTGTCTTGTATTCCAAGTAATGTACTCTCGAATGTAAGGAGAAATATTGTAATACGTCTTTACGTTGTTTGAGGCTGGAATTAATTTATCCAAAGTGTACTGCGGATCAGCTGGGGCAGAGCCTGTTCCATTCCAAATAAATAATTGAACCTTAGAACCCTCTTGTCCTGTTTCGCTAATTTCTACAATATAGGGGCTTCGTGCAAATATACTCATATCATTCGTCTTAAATTCTCTTGTAATATTGTTAATAAATCTTGTTCCATATCTAATCCGTATTTTTCTACTAAGTCATCAGGCAAAGTTCTAAACGCATCCTCAAACGGCTTAGTGAAAAACAAACTTGGCTTAATTCCTTTTTTAAATATTCCACGTGCAATTAAAAACTGTAACCCCTTTCTTGAGGTAAATTGTCCACCAGCGTTTCTTGGTGCTATTCCTTTTCGAACCATCCAACTATCTAACTTGCTTGGTGGAGGCATTCCTTTTAAACCTTTTACACCACCTTTGCTTTTAAATGAATAAGGAGCACCATGATTTATCTGCGTTCCGTTAACTCCTTTATCCTGAAAATTACCATAAGGCAACATTTTAAAATAAATACCTATTGAATTAGGCATCTGTTTTACTTCACCTTGAATTGACTTAGATAAAGCTCCTGACGAGTTTTTTCCTTTAGCCGCAAGTTGACTTCTCGCTTCTTTTACGACCTCATCTCTAAATTTTTCTAAGGCTTGTAATACTTCTGTCATTAGCAAATAGTCATTGAGTTAGACATTAAAATATCTAAGGTCATTGTCCAACCAGCTAAGTAGTTTTCAAACCTTTCTGCAAATGGCTCTAATGTTGCGTTACCCTCCGTTACAAAATTATCCGAGTACAAATCACCACGTCTTAAAACATCGTATAATCTATTCTGAACAGAAAACATTGTATTCAATACATCTTGTTCATTGTCATTTCCTATAAATTGATCGGTAGCTGTGTTTTTAGAAATGTCAACAATATCCATACACAAAATACTTACGTTAAAACGAATAATATTATTTTCAATAGAACTTGAGTTAACTATAATGTGAGTTAAAGGAAATATTGTCTGTTTAGCTAAATCAACTTTGAATATATCTCCCTCTGTTACCGTGTTTATAAATGCATCATTTTCAAAGTGAGTTCTCAAGGTATTTAGTAATGTAA
>Ga0209229_10001123_pt1 | contig 11020 bp, 8 predicted proteins | sample SanBayMetagenome_FD_187466 | JGI IMG/M metagenome (GOLD analysis project Ga0209229, IMG submission 187466) | Freshwater and sediment microbial communities from dead zone in Sandusky Bay, Ohio, USA (SPAdes) (version 2) | ecosystem: Environmental > Aquatic > Freshwater > Lentic > Sediment | place... | reverse complement strand
GCCCTGAATCGAACCAGTGGTTGCGTTTAAAGTGATGCCTTTGGGAAGCTCGGACACAGCGCTCCAAGTCAGTGCAGGCGCGCCGCCCGTGGCCTTGAGTTTTTGGAAGACGGGTTCGCCATACCTGCCTTCGAGAGGTGTGGAAATGTCCTCAATAGCGAGATCGTAGGGCAGGATATTCAGCGTGAATCCCTGTTCGGCAGTTTGCGCCAGGGAGTCCGTAACAAGGATTTTGACGGTGTGGGAACCCTCGGACTTGGATTTTCCAAGTATGCGGCCAGGTGGGTTGTATGTGCTGAGATAAAGACCGGAAGGCAGCTTGGAGTCGGGAGTGAGTGAGTATTTGTATGGGGGCATGCCGCCCTTCGCCTCAAGTTGCCAGAGAAAATCAACCCCAGTCATGACAGATGGCGGGGGAGTTTGAGAAATCTGTAGCGGATCGGTGATGATGGAAACGGGAACGGAGCGCGTTGCCGGGAAGCCTTTGGAGTCCGTAACGCGGATCGTGATTGAGGCGTTTTCTGGCCGGGTTGGTGTTCCGCTGAGAAGGCCGGTTGCAGTGTCTAGACTGAGTCCGCGAGGAAGTCCGTCCGGTGTGGACCATTTAAAAGGAGGCTCCCCGCCGGTAGCGGTAAAGGAGACAGAGAAAGGTTCCTGAACCTTCGCGGAAATCAGTGCCGGATCGGAGCTGATTTCGAGGCCATAGGAGGCGATCTCCAAAGTGAAGGATTGTTCCGTGGTGTTTCGGAGCGATGGGTTGGAATCCTCAGCCAACACGCTGAGGGAAAAAAATCCCGAGGCTGTTGGAATGCCCGATATTTTGCCGTTTGCCAATGTCAGGCCGGAAGGGAGGGGGGTATTTTTTTTGATGGCAAAATAGACCGGTGCCACGCCGCCTTGAGCTTGAAGTTCGGCGGTGTATGGCGTCCCGGTTTTTCCGCTTGGCAGTGCCTGGGCGCTTGAAAAGACGAGTTGGGGATTTGTTGCGTTTGGTTGAATCACTCCGCCTCGTGCGGTTCGGAAACCGATAAAATCATAGCCAAGTTCCGCGCTGCTGAAGTTCGTGTGATTCACGGCGCAATCGGATGCTGATCCATACCAAGCGCCGCCACGGATTCCCCGAAAAGGGCCGTTTGCTTCGTCGCCCGACCACTCCGCGACATTCCCGCTCATGTCGTGGAAACCGAGTTCGTTTTCTTCCTTCTGCGAGACGGGCCATGTTCCGCGTCCATCCGACATCTCCTGCTTTGCACCTGCTGAGTTATTCCAGTTCCAAGCGACTTTGTTCAAATCATTGCCGCCGCTGTAGGTGAACCCATCGCTCTCCGATCCGCCACGAGCTGCCCATTCCCACTCGGCACCGCTTGGAAGTCGGTAGCCATTCGCCTGTGGGTTGACTCCGGGGATGAAATTGCCTTTTTTGAAAACTTCTCCATTCCTTGTATAGACTGGCTGAAGGCCCTCCATCTCGCTTTTTGCGTTGCACCATTTCAAAGCATCGAACCAGCTGACGCCTTGCACCGGATAGTCCGGGAGCGCGTTTGTTGGTGCCTTTTTCAATTCGTATCCATGATTTTCCGCGTAGGAACGCACGGCCTGCCATTCGGCCCATGTTGTCTCAGTTTGGCTCAGGAAAAACGAAGCGACCGTTGTGTCTTTGAAACGCGAACCTGCTGGAAGGACGCCACCTTCCACTGAAATCATTGCAGATTGAGTGGAGGTCTTTTTTTCTGCTGAGTCAAAATCGTCGCGGTCGTTTTGGCTATAAGCCGTAAAGCTCAGACCGGCTATGAGGATAAGGGATGGCCATGTAATACGCATGGCGCTTGCTTAATGACATGCCGCGCTTCCCTCAAGATTTTAAACTGCGTCTTTTTCAGTCCCTTTCTGCTCCTCGTCGAGTTGCAACGTCATCTCACTCTGCCATCATAATCCCGGCCTGGCGCTGCGGTGGGTCGCCCAGGATTGGTAGGAGCGCATGGAACAGCGCCTGCTCATGGACGAAAGTTTTCTTTCCGGCGTCAGCCTGATTGGAGTTGGTATTTCTACTTGGCGTCTGGAAGCACCTTTGCGCTGAGGCGGTCTATGCCGGCTCGGGCGAATGTGCTGGCGGGATACTTTTTCCGAGCCTGCAAATACCATGCCAGCGAGGGGCCGGGTTGGTTCTGTTTCTCAAGCGCCTCGGCCTTGGCCAGTGTATGGACAAAATCAGCCGCCTGGGTGGTGAGGGAGGCGCGGAGTTGGTTCAGTTCGGTGTCGTCGGGGAATTCTTTTTGGGCTGCCTCGACGCTTTCCCAAGCTCCGGCAGGATCGCCGCGACCCGCGATTTCTTTGGCTTTGAGAATGGCGCCTTCGACGGCAGCCATGCCTTGCAGGACTTCGTTCAGTTGTTGTTGTTTCTCGGGATACATCGCGGCTGCAGCGATGAAACGCAGCTTGTCATTGTAAATCTGGCGATGGTTTTTCTGGCTCAGCAGGCGCTCGAAATCGTTCATCGCCTGTTGCTGGACATCGGACTGCGTGAAAATTGTGTTTCCCACTTCGGCCAGGGCGGGATTGCGTGGCCAGATTTCAGCTGCTGAGCGGAGTTCGGCCTCCATTGCGGCTTTGTCCCCAGAGACTGCTGCATTCCGAGCCTTGGCCAGGTGCATGGAGCTGATTGTTTTTGCGGTCTCGATTTTGGCGAGCGGTTTGCTGGTGTCGAAATCTTTGGCCATGCTTTCGATCTCGTTCAGCAATTTTTCGGCTCGCGTCAGGTCGTTGACTTCCAGCGCAGCCAGAAGCTCGTTGGTTTTTTGAGAGTATTCCAAGGCGCGCCGCTTGGCTTCCCTCGGCAACAAGCGAACGCTGGGCATGTATTCACCGAGTGCGAAAGTCTCAGCCAACCGCTCAGTGGCGCTCTGCAACTCGCCCTGCTCCAGTAGAAACTTGTAGGCCTCTATCCCTTCGTTGATGTCTCGGATTGCTTCATTGGCCAGGCTGTCGATTTGGCTCAGCGAGCTCACCAATTTGCTGATGGTCTGAGCGGCGCTGGCCGCGCCTCCCGTGAGGCTTTCGATACCGAAATTTTCGATTCCGAGCTTGGCACCTTTTGCGGAAAAGGAACTGCCGGATCTGGCCCTTGGAGCGCCATTGTAGATATTCACATTCGTCCCGTTTCCTCCAGCGCCAGCTCCGACGGCGGCATCATGATCCATCAGGCCCTCGGTCGCGGAAATTTGTGGATTCAGTTCGCCGGTTATTTTCGCCTGGCCCGCGTCTTTATTGGTCGGGAGGGAATCGACCATTTTTTTGTAAATGGCGATGGAGTTGTCTCCGTCCGTATAGATGGCGCGGTAGAAACGATTGGCAATGATGACATGCTCGAAGCGGCGCGTGGCGAAATACTGCATGATCAGCGCTTGAAGGTGGCCCTTGGCTGTTAGTTCGATGGATGCGATGCGGAGTTTGTTGTTTTCGATCGTTTGCCCCACATCGGAGAGTTCGCGGCTTGCAGTGGCCAATCTGGCGTCGCGCTCGATTTTTTGGTTTTCCTTGGCAACATCTGTGTCCTTCGAACTGGTCGAAATCCCAAGGTTCGAATTTTTCGCCGCCATTTCCTTGTTCCACTCGGCGGAGGAGCGCTGTTTCTCGAGAGTTGCGTTCTCGCGCTTGAGTTTTTCAATCGTGCCGGTGCTGGTTTGCGCGGCATAGATCGCGTCGGACATCGTGCGGCAGAGATTGGCGTCGTCCTTGTATTCCGACGCCTTCTTCAGAAGCAAAAATGCCGCATTGATATTCTGTTTTGTGGCATGGCCCGGTGCGAGTAGGTCCAGGATGCGGTCAATTGTTTCCCTGTAGGCGACATCGGCTTTGTCAGTTGCCGCTGGGGCGTTCAGGTATTTTTCAAATCGCGCACGGAAGAGGCGGTTGTTGTTAATATTCCAAAGCTTCCCGTCATAGCTCATGACCTCGCTGCCGGGATCGAATGCCGGGATATCCCTTCCAATAAATCCCTCGTTTACTTGGGGCGGGCGTGCTCCACCCGTCGCGGCTTTTGAGTCGCCAGGCCCTTTCTCTTGTGCGGAGACTGCGGACGCGATTGCCAAACCAGTGAGGCAGAATGCGAACAGCGTTCTCATGATTTGGTGACCTTTCGTGTGCGAAGAATACCTTTTTCATCCACCTCCAGAATGAATTCCAAGCGCTGTTCCTTCTGGATGTTCATGGAATTGAAATCGGGCGTCACCAGGACGGGAATGATGTCGTCTTCCGTTTGCACGGCGATCAGGCGACCGGAGTCAGGCGACCAAGCGAGAGACTCGGCGACCATGCCTTCCAGTTTGTAGATGTTCCCTCGCAGGCTGTTTGCATTTGCAAGGTAGGAATCGACATCGAGTGGGGGCGTTGTCCGTGCGGGGTTGCTGTCTTTGGAGCCGAGGAGATAGATAGCGGCAAAAAAAAGAATGCCGACTGTTACCAGACCGAGGATCCAACCCGCTCGCGGAGGGGATTTGCGTTTGCGTGCCATGAGTTCTTTTAGTCTCGACCGGGGATTGCTTCAAGACCCTCTTTTGACACACCGCGCCGTGCCGTCGTAGTCTGGAATCTCCGACGCCATGTTGAATTTTCTTATCCGCCGTTCGCTCGTCAGTGTCTTTCTCCTTTTTTGCATCAGCATCGTTTCGTTTTTCATGGTGACTCTGGCGCCTGGAAGCCCCTATCCGTGGGGCGAGTTGAATCCCAAGATCACGCCGCAGGTGAAGGAAATGTTCCGCAAGAAATTTCATCTCGATCGGCCTCTGCATGAACAATACTGGCTGAATATGCGCGACCTCTTCACAGGGGAGCTGCGGAGCATCAAGGACGACCGGCCAGTGTTGGGGCGGATTGCCGAGCGACTTCCCGCGACGGTCCTCTTGAATGTCGCCGCCATCACTCTGTCGCTCACATTTGGACTCCTCATCGGTGTGTTCTGCGCCCGCCACGCCGGGGGTGCTGCCGATACCCTGACCTCCCTCGGCGTCTTTATTTTTATCGCCGTGCCGACCTTCTGGATCGCAAATCTCGCCATCATTGGCTTGGTGAAATATGCAGCCATTCCTGTTCTTGGAACCCAATCTTACGGCATTGCGTTTCCCAATACCGCTTCACTTTGGCTGGATAGCGTGTGGCACATTGCCCTGCCTGCCACGATTCTCTCGCTTGGCGGCATTGCCGTTCAGTCCCGCTACATCAGGGCTGGCATGCTTGAAACCTTGCGCGAAGGATATGTTCGCACCGCTCGAGCGAAGGGACTCGATGAGGATACGATTTTCTACAAACACGCACTCAGAAACTCCATTCGACCACTCATCACCGGCATCGGGGGCCTTCTCCCCGCGCTTATCGGCGGATCGGTGATTGTGGAAACAATCTTTGCCTACCCAGGGATGGGTCGCTTGGGATATGAAGCCGTGCTGGAGCGGGATTATCCTACTCTTGTCGCATTGAATTTCATTGTGGCGGCACTTGTGCTGCTCGGGAATCTGGTTTCAGACCTCCTCTACGCCGTGGTCGATCCCCGTGTTCGTTTGGAGTAGAGAGAGGATTTCATTGGCCGTGGGCGGGCATCGCGATAGCGTTTTGCTTATGAAATCAGCACTCGATTGGAAGGCCGCGTTGCAATTTGAGGACATCCGCTACGAAAAATCGGAAGGCATAGCCAAGATCACCATCAATCGCCCCGAGCGGCGGAACGCATTTCGCCCGCTTACGGTGGATGAGATGCGCAAGGCGCTGCAGGACGCGCGGGATGACTCCTCTATCGGCGTGGTGATTTTGACCGGCGAGGGCGAGTTGGCCTTTTGCTCCGGGGGCGACCAGAAAATCCGTGGCGACGCCGGCTATTCCGATGCGGGCGGCGTTGAGCGGTTGAATGTGCTCGATTTTCAACGGGAGATTCGCACCTGCCCCAAGCCTGTCATCGCCATGGTGGCGGGATGGGCTGTCGGCGGTGGACATGTGCTTCATGTGATGTGTGACCTGACGATTGCCGCCGAGAATGCCAAGTTCGGCCAGACTGGGCCGCGCGTGGGTTCGTTCGATGGCGGTTTCGGTGCAAGCTATCTGGCGCGGATCGTTGGTCAAAAAAAAGCCCGCGAGATTTGGTTTTTGTGTCGCACTTACGATGCCAAACAGGCGCTCGAGATGGGACTCGTGAACACGGTCGTTCCCTTCGAGGAACTCGAAATCGAAACTGTGAAATGGTGCCGTGAGATTCTCGACAAGTCTCCGCTTGCGATCCGCTGTCTCAAGGCAGCGTTGAATGCCGACTGCGATGGCCAGGCGGGGCTTCAGGAGCTCGCCGGTAACGCCACCCTGCTTTATTACATGACCGAGGAAGGGCAGGAGGGCAGGAATGCTTTTGTGGAAAAACGCCAGCCAGACTTCGGGAAATTTCCCAAGCGTCCGTGAGTGCGTTCTCGCCCAGTCCCCTCAGCGCATGGGTGATTGCAAGCCGCCCGAAGACGCTTTTCGCCTCGATCTCTCCGGTTCTTCTTGGCACGGCGCTTGCCTACTCCTGCGGACTGGGTGACGGAGTGGCCGCGTGTCTGGCATTTCTCGGCGCGATTTTCATCCAGATCGGCACGAATCTCGCGAATGATTACTGGGATGCAAAAAAAGGCGCCGACCGCGCGGATCGCCTCGGCCCCGTGCGGGTCACATCAAGCGGGCTTCTGAAGCCGCAGACCGTCTTTTTGGGAATGCTAATCTGTTTCGCCGTAGCCTGCCTTGCTGGGCTATGCCTCATCGCGAGGGCGGGATGGCCTGTCGCCGTCATCGGAATCGTCTCAATTCTCTGCGGCATCCTTTATACCGCCGGTCCCTTTCCGCTCGCCTATCTTGGGCTGGGGGATGTTTTCACCTTTTTGTTTTTTGGTCTGGTGGCGACTTCCGGCACCTATTTTGTCGAGGCGAAGGAGTTTTCCACGACATCGCTCATCCTCGGCACCGTGCCGGGATTTTACTCGGTCGTTCTGATCGCGCTGAACAACCTGCGGGACCGCGAGTCCGATCTCCTATCCAATAAAAAAACCCTCGCCGTGCGCTTCGGTGCGGATTTTGCGCGATGGGAAATTGCTCTCTGCCTTTTCGCTCCTTGTTTGGTGCCCCTTTGGCTCTGGCATGACGGGCTCCTGGATTGGTGGATGGCGATTGTTTGTTTTCTTCCGGCTATTCTGCATGGCATTGCTGTGGGAGTAGCTGTTTTTCGCATTCGGGACATGAGGGAAATCAATCGCGTCTTTCCGCTGACGGCGAATGCCAGCCTCTCGATGGCTGTGGTTATTTCCCTCTTTCTGTTAACCCGAAAATGAAACCCCTCGCTTGCGCTGAAGAGGATTGGCCGAAGGGGATGAATTTTTTCCGATACGCTCTGCCCATGACTACCGGAGGAGCCAGGGAGGGAATTCTCCTGCGTCTCGAAAACTCCCAGGGCGCCGTGGGGTGGGGGGATGCGGCTCCCCTGCAGGGTTGGAGCACGGAGACTCTGGACGATGTTGTTGCCAGCATCCGCGCTGGTGAGAGGGAGGCTCAATGGCCTTCGTCTCTTCTGTGCGCCATGGAATCGGCAAAGTGCTCGTTGATGAAATATGGGGCATGGGAAGCACGACGTGGCAGGGTTCCTTTGAATGCGCTGCTCGATGGATCGTTCCAGAATATTTTGGAGGGCGCGGGTTCGGCCCTCGCGAGAGGTTGCCGATTTTTAAAAATCAAGGTTGCGGGGATTTTTCCCGAGGACTTGCCGTCATTGTTGCTGGAGATTTCTGTTCTGGCCAATGGTCGTTGCCGTTTTCGAATCGATCCCAACCGTGCTTGGGAATTTGATCTCACTCTGCGAGTGGCGGAGGCGATCAAGGCCTTTCCGGTGGATTACCTCGAGGAGCCACTGCGGGACTTTTCTTTTCTACCGGAGTTGATAAAAAAATGCCCTGTTGGAATCGCGCTGGACGAAACCCTTCGGGAAATCAGTCCCTCAAAACTGTCTGCTTTCAAGGGCGCGTCGGCTCTTGTTCTCAAGCCGACTCTCATGGGAGGTTTCAAGGTGTGCGTGGATTTTGCGGAAGCGGGCGCGGCGCTTGGCATGGTCTCAGTCGTGAGCGCCTGCTACGAGTCGGGGGTCGGTATTCATGCCCTCGGGAGGTTCGCTTTGGCACTGCCCTGTGAAGCGGCTGTGGGGCTCGATACCTACTCGCGTCTTGAGGAGGATGTGCTTTGCGAGCGCCTTGATTTGGGCGATTTTATTTTCCACGGGGAACACCGTTTACCGGATGTCGATATTTCAAAGCTCCATCCTCTCTAAAGCTGCTGACTTCGGTGATGCTGTGGCTTTGCTTGACCGTGCCAGCGGGCGCTCGGTTCGTTATTCCGAGTTGGAGGGTTTTTTGTCCTCGCGGCTGGACGGATTTTCTTTCGATGCCAAGAGACCTTTTGCCACCTGGTCTGCGCCGGATATCTCCCATGCCACGCTCTTGCTCGCATTGCTCGCGCGGGATTGCTTGCTGGCACCGCTGAGTCCCCGTTTGCCTGAAGCCGAGGCACTGAAGCGGGCTGAGTGGATTGGCGCTGGAGGTTTTTGGAAGGCCGAGGGATTTTTCAATTTGTCGCCTCGATCCCGCCAGATCACGGCCGCGTCGGCCGGAACGCTGCTTTTTACATCTGGCTCAACTGGCAAGCCTCGCGCGGTCTGGCATGACTTGGAATCCCACATTGCAAATGCCCTGGGCGCCGGGGAGATCATGCTGCTCCACCCTGGTTGCGCGTGGTTGCTTTCGCTTCCGCTGAATCATGTGAGTGGTTTTTCTATACTCATCCGCTGCCTCCTCGCAGGTGCCACGGTTGTCTTTCCCGATCAAAATTCCCCTTTCAAAAATCAAATAGAAGATGCCGATCTCACCCATGTCTCTCTCGTGGGGGTTCAGTTGCGCCGACTGCTTGCAGATGGAGCTTCGTTTTCCCATTTGGAGGCCGTTCTCCTCGGCGGAGGGCCAGTTGATCAGGGCCTCGTCTCGGATGCCTTAGAGGCCGGTGTCCCGCTTCACATCACCTATGGAATGACTGAGACGGCGTCACAGATTACCACCAGTGACCGATTGCATTCAGTTCCCGGCGTTATTCATGCAGGCAAGCCGCTTCCCGGTCGGGAGGTTCGCATCTCGCCTGATGGCGAAATTCAAGTGCGCGGCGCGATTTTGCCCCGAGTCATTTTGTCGGGAGGCGAACTGCCCCAACCGCTGACGGAAGAAGGATGGTTTTCCACGGGGGATGCCGGGAGTTTTGATCCTGCTGGAAATCTCGTTGTCAGCGGGCGCCGGAGTCGCATGTTTATTTCCGGAGGTGAGAATATTTGCCCCGAGGTCATCGAGACTTTGCTGGCATCTTTTCCTCAGGTGCGGCGCGCGGTTGTCGTGGGAGTGCCGCATGAGGAATTCGGCGCCCGCCCGGTCGCTTTTATTGCTGGCGACGCCAGTCCGGATCGCCTGAAGGAGTTTTTAAAAGCCCGCCTTGAGGGTTTTTATGTTCCCGACGCCTTCTTCCCGTGGCCGGGCGAGGTGTCCCCGGAGGATGCCAAACTGAACTTTGATTTTTTCAGCCGACTTGCCCGCGAGAGTGTTCTTTGATAGCGAAGCAGGATGATTCGAATATTCACCCTCGCCGCAGTTGTGATTTCTTCATGGTGTCTTGTTGGATGCCTCTCGTCTCCCATCACCAGTTCTGGCGGAATCGGGGCAGTGACGGTTCACGATACGAATGCAGATGCCGTCACAGCCGCTGCCCGGAATGTTTTCGCCTCGCGCGGTTACACGCTCTCTGGAGTCGACTATCCGAATTCGATCTCTTTTGACAAACCCGCCGGCGGCTTTGGAAATGTGATGTGGGGAAGCTATGGCAACCCGCAGACGATCCGGGTTCGCCTCGCCATGATGCCAATTCCAGGAACCGATAATATCCGCCTCGAGCCCAAAGTTTTTTCCGTGAGCGATGCAGGGGAGGCTGGATTTGACAGCGAGAGGCCTCTTTTTGGCATCTGGAACGCCGAGTTTGGTCCCATGTTGAAGGACATCGCGCGCAAGGCCGGCGACTAGTGTTTCTCTACCTCGTTGACATAGGCTTTTCCTCTCTCTAAACATCCACGCATACAAATGAAGATCGCAGTCACCAAAGAAGCCCTGCTCGAAGGATTGCAACGCATCCAGAATGTCGTCAGCACACGCCCGACGCTCCCGATTCTCACCAACGCACTCCTTGAGGCCGATGAAACCGGCCTGACCCTCACCACCACCGACCTGAATGTGGGTATACGCTGCAGGGTCGAAGCCCGAGTCGAAAAGATGGGCGCGATCACCATACCAGCCAGAAAGCTCGTTTCGATTATTCGCGAGTTGATGAACTCCGAAGTCATCATCGAAGTGGATTCCAAAAACGCCGCATCCATTCGCTGCGGTTCAAGTTTCTTCAAAATCTACGGTCTTCCCAAGGAGGAGTATCCCGCCTTCCCGCATTTCGAAGAGTCCAGTTCGCTCACCATGAAACAAGCCGAACTCAAAGACGGCTTGCGCAAGACTTCCTACTCCATCTCCAGTGATGAGGCGCGGTATGTTCTCAATGGAATTCTTTTTTCTCTCACGGAAAACAAGCTCACCCTCGTCGCAACCGATGGTCGTCGTCTGGCGCTTTTTGAAAGCGAGTTGGAGTTTCCGAAGAGCAACGAGCGCGATTTCATACTTCCGACAAAGGCCGTGACGGAACTCCAGCGCCTGCTCGGAGACGAGGGCGATGTCGTTATTTCCAGTTCCAGTAACTTGGTCTCCTTCCAGTTGAATGGCTCTCAATTGGTGTCAAAACTCGTGGAAGGCAACTATCCGAACTATCGCCAGGTCATTCCCGGTGAGGCCAAGGAGCGCATCCCTCTCGAGCGCGAGGCCCTGCTGAATTGCGTTCGCCGCGTGTCACTGCTCAGCAGCGACAAGACCAGTTCGCTTCGCCTGTCCTTCACGAA
>Ga0209229_10001120_pt1 | contig 11034 bp, 14 predicted proteins | sample SanBayMetagenome_FD_187466 | JGI IMG/M metagenome (GOLD analysis project Ga0209229, IMG submission 187466) | Freshwater and sediment microbial communities from dead zone in Sandusky Bay, Ohio, USA (SPAdes) (version 2) | ecosystem: Environmental > Aquatic > Freshwater > Lentic > Sediment... | reverse complement strand
GGCGAGCGCTTGACTCCGCGAGCGGTCTGCATGGACTTCCCGGGGAAGTGGGTCTGGTAGACCATGCCCAGCGACTCGACCGTGCGTGTGGCGCGGTACTCCGGCGATGTCTGATAGGCGTGCAGCCTGTCGATGTGCATGCCGGTGACATCGATGTCGGGGAGGCCGTCGACGATCCAGGTCGCGATCGCGCGGCCGATTCCGCCACCCGTGAGGATGCCGATCGAGTTGAGTCCGGCGGCGACGAAGTAGCCGCGCACCTCCGGAGACTCGCCGACGACGGGGGAGAGGTCGGGGGTGAAGGACTCCGGTCCGCAGAAGAACGTGCGGATGCCCACCTCAAGCGAGGCCGGCACGCGTGCCATGGCCTTCTCCAGATACGGACCCATGCGATCCCAGTCCGGAGGGAGCGTGAGGAAGGAGGCGTCCTCCGGGATCCCATCGACCTGCCAGGGTGCGCAGACCGGCTCGAAGAGACCGATCATGAGGCCGTCGCCCTCGGGCCGGTAGTAGCCGTAGGAGCCGGGATCCTCGAGCACGGGTAGGTCCGGATCGAGTCCGGGAATCGGGTCGGTGAGCAGGTAGTAGTGCTCTGCGGCCTGATTGGGCACCGTCACGCCGGACTTCGCAGCGAGTTGCCGGGCCCACATGCCCGCGCAGTTGACGACGTACTCGCACTCAATGTCGCCCTGCTCGGTGCGTACGCCGACAACGCGGCCATCCTTGACGAGTACGTCGAGGACGGGCGTGCCTTCGAGGATGGTCACGCCCTGCATGCGCGCACCCTTGGCGAGTGCCATCGTGGCATCGACAGGATTCACCCGACCGTCCTGCGGCATGTAGAAGCCGGCGAGCAGGTCGTCCGTGCGGGCAGGCGGGAAGAGATCGGCCACCTCGCGGGGAGAGATCTCGTGCACCTCGGTGCCCATGAGTCGGTTGAAGGCCGCCACGCGTCGGTACTCTTCGAGCCTGCCCTCGTCGGCGGCGACCTCGACGAGGCCGATGGGCGCGAAGCCGGTCGACTGCCCGGTCTCCGCCTCCAGGCGGCTGTAGAGATCGCGTGTGTAGTGGCGCATGCGAGTCGAGGTTTCGGAGAAGGATCCGAAGGTCACCATGAGGCCGGCCGCGTGCCAGGTCGTGCCGGAGGTGAGCCGGTCGCGCTCGAGCAGGACGGTCTCGGCGCCCCAGCCCATGTGCCCGAGGTGGTAGGCCACGGAGGACCCGATGATCCCCCCGCCGATGACGACGACGCGGGCTCGGGAGGGCAGATTCGATGCTGACGCCATGACGCCAGACGCTATCGCCTGCGCACTTCGCAGAAGCGGCCCCGCCGACCCCTCCGGGCACCTAGCGTGACCCCATGGGTGCTGTATCCGGATCCGAGACCGTGACGATCAACGCTCCGCTCGATGACGTCCTCGCGGTCATTCGCAATATCCCCGGCCAGGTGGAGTGGTTCCCTGGCTGCGTCTCGGCGCAGGTGCTCTCCTCGGACGCCGCTGGCCTGCCCTCTCGCGCGCGCCAGGTCAACGACGTCAAGGTGGCCAAGGACGAGTTCGAGGTCGACTACGCCCACACGGACTCGGGCATGTCGTGGAAGCTCGTCGCGCCGAGCAAGGCGCAGAAGGACGCCAGCGGGTCATGGTCGCTCGTGTCCAAGGGCGCGGGCACCGAAGCCACGCTCGCGCTGTCGATCGATCCGTCGCTTCCTCTGCCGGGCTTCCTCATGAAGAAGACGCTCGGCGACACGCTCAAGGGCGCCACGAAGGGGCTCAAGAAGCACTGCGAGCGCTAGTCGAGGATCGCGTGCTCCTCGACGGGCATGCGCACGCGCGAGGAGACATGCGCGAGTGAGTCCGCGGCGACGGCCTTGCCGATCTCGGTGGCGTACGCCGCATCCGCTGCATCGGCCGAGTCGAACCACAGCTCGGCGATGCCATCGAAGGGGGCACCGTCCTCAAGCAGGTTGAAGCGGATCCTGCGAACGCCGGGGAGGGTGCGGGCAAGTGGAGCGTGCTCCTGGGTCCACCACTGCGCGAACTCGTCGTGGCTCATGTCGTCACGGCGGACCAGGCCGATCATCACCTTCATCTCAGGCTCCCGGCTTCTTCACGCGCGCATGCGGGCGACCGCCGGTGGAGAGCACCAGGGCGATGAGGATCTCGTCGTCGCGGGGGGCGTCAGAAAGAGCGATCTCGGCGGAGTCCATGTCGTCGAAGACCCAGCGGTCGTCCTTGTTGCCGATGGGCATGGTGATCGCGGCTCCCGGGACGCCGACCTTCTTGGTGCCCGGGATGATGTCCGCCCCGCCCCCGATCGCCGCGCGCACTGGCGCGCCGAAGCGAGGGTGCAGCACGGCGGCCGTGTGCTCCAGCTCGCCGCGTGTGCCGACAATTGCTCCCTTGCCGTAGCCACGCACCTGGTCTGGGGTGACACCGGCGCTGGCGAACACCTCCAGAGCGCGCTGCACCAGGACGCCCGACACCTCGGCGCTCATCTCCTCGAGCTCGCTCAGATCGGCCACGAGCGGACGACCCGCGAGCGGGTTCGTGACCACCGCGGCCGCCACGACCTTGCGCGTGGGCGGTGAGACGGGGGCTCCCGCCTCGGAGTGGACCTCGGTGAGCGTGACGCTCAGGACTCGCATGTCCATGGGACTCCTTCTCGACGAGCGCACACTCTGTCAGATCGTCCGCGACCGGCGGGCTTTGAGGGCGAGACCGATGAATCCCGCGCTCACCGCCAGCGAGGCGCCGATCGCACCGGCCGCCGCGGCCGGCTTCGTGCGCCCCGTCGTGAGCGGAGCCGCAGCCGCTGCCGCGTCCAGGATCTCGGTCGCGGCATTGATCCAGGCCACCCGCTCGAGGCGACGGGGATCATGTCGCGCCTCCCACACCAGGACGCCGAGCACTGCATTGCGCACGGCGAAGAGGCGCGCGAAGTAGCGCAGCGTGGGGGAGTCCTCGGACTCCTCGATGCCGAAGGCCTTGAGCAGCGCCCCCGGGGCGAGCCCGGCGGCCGCCCCGACTCCGACGCGTTCGGCCAGCATCGCTCCGGCGTAACCGGTCAAGGACATGGCACTCCCCTCATCGATGGAGGCACCACTGTGCCACCGGGCTAAGGTCGGGTAGCCCGACAGGGGCGGCTTGGCCGAACCGCCGGGCTCTGTCGTTCCTCGGAAGGGATGCCCATGCAGGAGCGCATGCTCGGCCAGCTCGGAGTCAGTGCCATCGGTCTCGGCTGCATGCCGATGTCGTGGGCCTATAACGTCGCCGACGCCGATCCCGCCGAGGTGGAGGCCACCTTGCACCGGGCGGTCGAGCTCGGCATCACGCTGCTCGACACTGCCGATGTCTACGGGCCCCTCACCAATGAGGAGATCATCCGCGAGTACGTCGTGCGTGCGGGCCTACGCGATCGGGTGGTCATCGCGACCAAGGCGGGCCTCGTGCCGATCGACGCGACGACCTATGGGCGTGACGGGAGCCCCGAGCACATCCGCGCCGCATGCGACGCATCGCTGTCGCGACTCGGCATCGACACGATCGACCTCTACCAATTGCATCGCGTGGACCCTGAGGTGCCGATCGAGGAGACCTGGGGCGCGATGGCCGAGCTGGTGACGGTGGGCAAGGTCCGCTACCTGGGCCTGTCCGAGGCGACCGCTGAGGAGATCCTCGCGGCGGATGCGGTCCATCCGGTGTCGAGCGTGCAGAGTGAGCTCTCGCTGTGGACCGATGAGAACGTCGTCAACGGCGTGCTTGCACTCACTGAGGAGCGCGGTATCGGGTTCCTCGCCTACTGCCCGCTCGGGCGGGGATTCCTCACCGGTGCGCTCACTGCGGAGACGATCGGCGAGGGTGACTTCCGCTCCGCGAATCCGCGCTTCACCCCGGAGGCGATGGCGGCCAACTCCGCGATTGTCGATGGCGTGCGCATGGTCGCCGAGCGTCATGGAGTGACCGCTGCGCAGGTGTCGCTCGCCTGGGTGCTCGCACAGGGCGAGCATGTGGTGCCGATTCCGGGCACCAAGCGCCGGCGTTGGCTGGAGGAGAACGCCGCGGCCGTGGATGTCCATCTGAGCGCCAACGACCTGGCGGACCTCGCGGCCCTGCCCCGGTCGGTGGCTCCGCGCTACTAACTAGACGAGCGCCGGCTCAGCCGGTGCTTCGGCGGCGGGCTCGGCGGCAACCTCGGCGCTGGCCGGTGCCTTCGGAGTCGCCGTGGCCGCTCGGCGCGGGGCGGCCGGCGGCACGAATGCCCTCGCCAGGAGTGCGAGGACGATGAGCGACGTGCCTGCGATGAGCAGGGCGATCGACCACTGGGCGATCGCATCGGTGCCGGCGAGGACATAGTGCGCGGTGGCGACCGGCCATGCGGCGTAGGCGATGAAGTGGGTACGGCGGAACCACGCGTTGCCCGCCTTGCCGAGGCGCGTGCGCAGGCGTCCCATCACCGAGACGGGGATGAGCATCCACAGAGCAATCGTCCCGAGGCCCACGGCGAAGGGCTGCCATGTCGAGGTGAAGGGGACGAGGAGTTGCGTCGGCGTGAACTGCACGGCCGGGTCGATCAGCAGCAGACCCATGTGCAGGAAGAGGAATCCCAGAGCGAGGGCGCTGAGCCAGCGGTGCATGACGAGCAAGCCCTGCGGTGAGGCGACGCGCCCCAGCACGCGGGTGCGCAGCAGGATTCCCCAGACGACTACAGCCGTGAGGAGTCCCCATGCGGTGATGCCGGAGGCGCGGATGAGAAGCCATGTCCACGGGACGTTGGCAAGGGCATCAAGCATGGTGGGTCTCCCGAACTCGTAGCGGCTGTGAAACGCGTAGTGGTGGTGAAGCGGGGTCGTGCGGGAAGAGCAGGGCCTCGAGCGAGTTGGCCTCCAGCCAGTCGGTGGCCGCTTGCGAGCCACGGACCAGTGCGTACGTCGTCGCGGCCTCGGCCTGCCAGCCCGTAGGAGCGGCGACAGTGACCTGGGCCAGGTCCGACTGCGACGGCTGGCCGGTGATCGGATCGATCACGTGGTGGCGACCATTCCATCGGCGGCGCAGCGACGATGACGTGGCGACGGCGCGACAGTCGCCGGTCAACTCCATCTGTCGCATGACGGGGGAGCCGGCGGCGCGATCGTCTTGGATACCGACCGTCCAGTCGTGCCCACCGGCGGTCCCGCGCACGCTGATATCACCGCCGAGATTGACGAGGATGCCCTCGGCGCCGGCAGCATGGATCTCGTCGGTGACGATGTCGGCGGCCAGACCCTTGCCGATCGCACCGGGATCGATCCCGACGCCGCTGGGCAGGCTCACCGTGTGCTGGTCGATGACGATGCCGGCAGTCCCGAGGGATGGGGCCAGCACATCACCGATCGCGCGCAGGCTGTCGCGGGCGATCACTTCGGCGAAGTCGGCGTCGTAGCCGTGGGCGCGTACGGCGCCGAGGACCGTCGGGTCGTAGACGCCGTCGGTCCAGGCTGCCGCCTCGAGCATGGTCGCCACGAGCACCTCCATGTCCGGTGAAAGGCTCACCGGACCCTGGCCAGCACGTGCGTTCAGCAGATTCAGTTCGCTGTCGGGGAGGAAGCGCGACCAGCACTGCTCGAGCAACTGCACGCGTATGAGCGCGAGATGGGCGAGCTCATCGGCTGCCCTCTGCGTCGCGGCGTACACGAGCACCTGGGCATCGCTGCCCATGGCCCGCTGGTGTCGCTCGGTCAGGTACATGTCTTCCTCAGCTGCTGTGAGAATTTGAGTTGGGCTGGGGCTGCGGCGCCGGCTGTGGGGCGGACTGACCCCCGCCATTGCCTCCACCCGAGTTCGACGCAGGCACCCAGGTGGTGTCGACAGGTGCCTGGACGTAGACCGTCTCGCCCGCTGCGAGCGCTTCGTTGTATGCCGCGACCTCGGCGTTGAGCGCCTTGGCCGTCTTCTTCAATTGACGCTGGTAGTCCTTCAACTGGCGAGCCTGGTCGTTGAGCTGTGCTGCGTACGCGTCGAGATCCGCGCGGGTGTAGCCGTCCGCGCTCGTGGGCGCTGCGTAATCGTCATCGGGCTCGACCTGCGTGCTCGACTGTGCGACCCGCACGCCGACGAGGCCGACGAGTCCGACGCAGGCTGCCGAGGCCATGCTCGCGGCGAGGATGCGCTGGCCGGTCCGATGGGTCGGTGGCTTGCGCGTCGGCTTAGTCGTCGTCATCGTCGTGCTCCCCTTCTTCCGAGTGGTCCTCGTCGGAGTCCTCGTACTCGTCCTGCTCCTCGTCGTCTCCGTTTTCGTACTGATCGTCGGAGTTCTCTTCGGTGTATTGCTCGCCGTCCTTCTCGGACTCTTCCTCGCCGTAGGCCTTGTCGCTGCCCTCGGCATCGTCGTCATCGGCGTAGGACCCGCCCTGACCGTTGCCTGTGGCCGGCACGGTGATGACCGTCGGCTCACCGGGCGCGGGAGCCTCGTTGGGCTTCGCGACGTCGGGGAGGGTGATCTCCGCCGACTGCGTCGACTGGGCGACCGGATCGGCCACGACGCTGCGCGTTGGCTGCGCGGGTTCTGTCGCGGACGCGGCGTTGACGACCGCTACTCCCGCCACGGTGGCAGCGGCGAGGATGGCAGCGCCACCCGCGACCGCTGTGATGGCAATCCCTCGGCTCATGGCCTTCTCCCTGCTCTCTTCGGTGCGCACGTGTGCGCCTTCCATGAGGAAACCAGTCGGAGAGCAGGGGAAGTTCAGGGCAAGGTAAAGCTGGGGTAAGGAGTCGTCCGGATCTCCGATCCAGGGGGCCGTCGTGGGAGCATCGACGGGTGCATGTGCTCGTGGTCGAGGATGACGCGGCGGTGGCCGTACCCCTCAAGGAGGGCCTGGAGCGCAACGGCTTCACCGTCGACCTTGTGAGTTACGCCGCGCAGGTGGTGCCTGCTGTCCGCGAGGGCTCCCCGGATCTGGTCCTGCTCGACCTGGGCTTGCCTGACGGCGACGGACTCGAAGTGCTGCGCGAGATCCGCAAGACTTCGGATGTCCCGGTCATCATCGCGACCGCCCGTGGCGAGGAAACGGATCGCATCGTCGGGTTGGAGCTCGGCAGCGACGACTATGTCGTCAAGCCCTTCTCCGTCCGCGAGCTGGCCGCGCGCATCCGCGCTGTGGGTCGCCGCCGCCGGCGCGAGCCGACGACGAGCAGCGCGCGGGTGGTGGTGGACCGCGACCGGCGAGAGGCCACGATCGACGGGGAGACAGTCGATCTCACCGCGAAGGAATTCGACCTGCTGGCCGTCCTCGCTGAGGAACCCGGCCGCGTGGTGCCTCGGCAGGAACTCTTCGCTCGCGTGTGGGATCCGGTGTGGGTGGGCACGGGTAAGACCCTGGATGTGCACGTCGCGTCCCTGCGGCGGAAGGTCGGTGATCCGGGCCTCATCGAGACCGTTCGCGGGGTGGGCTACCGGTTGGCGGAGTCGTGACACGTCGCCTCGTCCTCGTCATGACGGCCGTCGCCGCGCTCGTTGCCGTCGCTCTCGCGGTGCCGATGGTGCTGCTGGTGGCCAACGATCAGCGGGCGGCCTTCATCTCCCAGCTCGAGGTGGAGACCCTCGCGGCTGCTTCCGTCCTCTCGTCGCAGCCCGAGTCGGCCTGGCCGGCCACGGTCGAGGACATCTCTGCGCAGGCAGGGGCGCGGGTCGTGGTCGTCGACGATGCACTGGTGCTTGTCGCCGACAGTGACAACTCCGGTCTGGATCGCTCCTTCGATCGGCCCGAAGTCCAAAGTGCGCTCGAGGGCTCGCTGACGTCGAGCGTGCGCTTCTCGGACACGCTTGGCACCGACCTCAGGTACGTTGCAGCCCCCGTCGTCAAGGACGAGCGAGTGGTGGCCGCCGTACGGCTGTCCCTGCCGGAGACGACGGTGACCGACGCCGTACGCCGTACGCAGCTCTGGCTCGCCGTCTTCGTCATCGCCGTCATCGTCGCCGCGGGTCTCATCGCCTGGCTCCTCGCTCGGTCGATTGCGGCGCCACTCGAAGAGGTGGCGGACGTGGCGCGCGTCCTGCCTGACGACCTCGACCTCCGCGCGCAAGAGGGCCGGGGGCCGAAGGAAGTGCGCGATGTCGCGGCCGCCCTCAACTCCACCGCGGGCCGTCTCGGCGACATGATCGGTCGAGCCCAGCGAGTCGCCGCTGACGCCTCGCACCATCTGCGCACCCCTCTCACCGGAGTGAGACTTCGGCTCGAAGCAATCGAGGACACCGCGGACGATCCGCGCATCCGCAGCGAAGCGGCGGCAGCCACGGCGGAGGTGGATCGCCTGACTCGGCGCATCGATCAGGTCCTCGCACTCGCCAAGAGCGACGCCGCAACCATCGGCAGCGTGGCATCGGATGCCTCGATCCTCGTGGCCGACCGCGTCGCGGCGGCAGATCCGCTGGCCTCGGAGCGCGGCATCGCTGTCGAGTCGAGTATCGAGCCCGATCTCATCGCCTACACCCTGCCCGGGCTGGTGGGGAGATCGGTGGACGAACTCCTCGGCAATGCCCTCGAATACGCCCGGTCGCGCGTGCGCGTGTCCCTGGCCCCGTCGGGCGATCGCGTCGTCCTGCGCGTGGAGGACGACGGTCCGGGTGTGCCGGATGAGGAGCGTCAGCGGATCCTCGAGAGGTTCGCCCGCGGATCTACTGCCCGTCCCGGGGGCAGTGGGCTCGGCCTTGCGCTGGTGAGCGAGGGAGCTGTGGCGAGCGGTGGGGCGGTGCGGGCCGAGCGCAGTGACATGGGAGGGCTCGCCGTCGTGGTGGCCTGGCCATCCGGCGCCCGGTGACCGTAGCCCTCGACTCTGCGAGGATCTGCCCGTGGAGACCGACGACAACCGCCAGGAGGTGATCCTCGTGGTGCGTCCCGTCCATGAGGATGCCCCCGATGGCGTCTTCGGTCTTCTCGCGGCGGTGGGTTCGGCCATGGGGGCGGCCGTCGGCTCGGCGACCTCGACCGCCATCGACGTCGTCACCACGGTGGCGGGGCCATCGACATCGGCGGTTCTCGATCGTGTCGTGCCCGGCGTGACCAACTCAGTGGTCCAGCGCATCGACATCACCGGGTTGGTCCTCGGAAGCGTCGACCTGCGCGCCATCATCACGAGCGCTCTGGACCAGCTCGACCTCACACGGATCGTCCTGGAGCGTGTCGATCTGCGACGGGTGGTGGAGGCCGCCCTCGATTCCATCGACGTGACGGAGATCGTGCTCCAGCGCGTCGACCTCGTCGCTGTCGTCGACGCCGTACTCGATCAGCTCGACTTGACCCAGCTCGTCGAGCAGCGCGTGGACATCGACGCGTTGGTCGCGACCGTCGATCTCGAGCCGGTGATCGACCGACTCCCCATCGTCGAGATCGCCGAGTACGTCATCGAGCAGACGGACCTGCCCGCCATCATCCGGCAGTCCACCGGTGGCGTGGCCAGCGATGCGATTGACGCCGTGCGCCTGCGCTCCTACGCCACCGATGTCGCGACCGCCCGCATTGTCGACCGGCTGCTGCCGCGTCGTGGCCGCAAACTCGATGCTCCCGGCGAGCCCGAGTCGCTGTCGGGGGAGGAGTCATGACGACGTTCAGCGAGTGGCAACGCGGTGATGGCAGGGAAAGCGCAGAGGACTACTCGATCCCTCAGGATGCACGCGAATTCCAGGGGGAGCGGGCGGGCTTCGCCACGCGCTTCCTGGCGTGCGCCATCGACGTAGCCCTGGTGGCGCTGCTCATGATGGGGATCTGGCTCGGCATCGAGATCCTTCAGCTCATCTTCACCCCCGGTGTCCAGGTCGATCCTCCGCGCGCAGCGACCCTCGTGCTGTGGGGCTACCTCTTCACGACCTTCTACTGGACGGTGGCCTGGGCGACGAGCGGTCGGTCGCTGGGTGCCTGGTTCATGGGCGTGCGCGTGGTCAATCGCAAGGGCGAGCGTGTGCACTGGCCGGTGGCGCTGGCTCGCGCGGCCTTCTCGGTGGGTTTCCCCATCGGCCTGGGCTGGGCGCTGGTGAGCAAGCGCAATCGCTCGGTGCAGGACGTCGTGCTGCGCACGATCGTCATCTACGACTGGAGCCTGCGGGCCCCGCTCGTCATCGGCTCGAGGCGTCCGACGTGACGTCCGCCACGATCGCGGCGTAGGCATCGATCACCGCGTCGGCCTGGACGGCGACGACGGTATTGCGTTGACCGGTGCCCAGGGTGATCTCTCCGCCGAGAATGCGCTCGTCGGCGATGACCGGGAGGTCGAGTCCGAGCGGGCTGATGGTGCCGCGGGCATAGCCGGTGGCCGCCAGGGCCTCATCGGCATCGGGAAGCGAGATCCGGCTGACGCCGAGGAGGGCGCGCAACTTGGGCCATGACAGCGAACGGTCTCCCGGCACGAGCACCAGCACGTAGTCATCCTCGCCGCGGCGCACGACGAGGGTCTTGACCACCTGCTCCGGTCGCACGCCGCATGCCTGGGCGGCTTCCTCGACAGACGTCACGTGTCCCGGATGGATGATGCGGTGGTCGATATCGCGGCGCTGGAGGTCGATGACGCCGGGAGCGTCATCCGCCACGGCGGGCAGCCTCGATGGCAGCGACGTCGATCCGTGTCATCGTCATCATCGCTTCAAAGGCTCGCCGGGCCTCGTCCCCGCCGGCAGCGAGTGCGTCACTGAGCGCGCGCGGGATGATCTGCCAGGAGATGCCCCAGCGGTCCTTGCACCACCCGCATTCGCTCTCCTGCCCGCCATTTCCGACGATCGCATCCCAGTACCTATCGGTCTCCTCCTGATCCTCAGCGGCGATCTGGAAGGAGAATGCCTCGGTGTGCGTGAATGCCGGTCCGCCGTTGAGGCCGAGGCAGGGAACCCCGACCACGGTGAAGGAAACGGTGAGCACGTCGCCGGCCTTGCCGGAGGGGAAATCTGCCGGAGCACGCTCGATGGCGGTGACGGCGCTGTCGGGGAAGGTCTGCGCGTAGAAGTTCGCTGCACCTTCGGCGTCGGAGTCGAACCACAGGCAGATCGTGTTGTGGGTCATGTGGGGAGCCT
>Ga0209229_10001119_pt1 | contig 11038 bp, 24 predicted proteins | sample SanBayMetagenome_FD_187466 | JGI IMG/M metagenome (GOLD analysis project Ga0209229, IMG submission 187466) | Freshwater and sediment microbial communities from dead zone in Sandusky Bay, Ohio, USA (SPAdes) (version 2) | ecosystem: Environmental > Aquatic > Freshwater > Lentic > Sediment... | reverse complement strand
CATCGCCTGATGCCTTGTCAACTTCGTCCAGGATGAGCCGACCACCGTTGCGGAGTGCGTTGGTCGCACCGCCGTCGCGCCAAGCCCACACACCGTCGCCAGTGGGGAGCCAGTGTCCGGTCACATCGGCGGATGTCATATCCTCCGTGCAGTTGACCTTCCATGCTCCGTTGCGGACATTGCCGAATGTCAGGCCGGCGAATGTCTTGCCGGTTCCTGGTGGCCCGAAAAGGAGGAGACGGTCGATGCCCGACTCCAATGCGTCTTGTGCGTACTTCCAGCACTTGGGTAGTTCTGATGTTTTCATAGTGACCTCCTTGGTCGTTGTTTATGTCAATGGTATGTGATAACTAAATGGTTGTCAAGTCGGCCCAAGCCCGACGCTCAGGCCGACCTGACGATCGTCACCAGGACGACGAGTAGGAGAAACTCCAGTCGTCGGGGACGGTGTTGAGGAGACGGGTGATGGTCTCGGCAGTCCACGAGAGTTGCTCGTAGTACCACTCGCTGAAGTCACCCGAACCGAAGAAGAAACCGGCGACGGGCGGCATGATCTCGCCGGCCTTGTCGCGGTTGTCTAGTACGGACTGGCAGAGCGTCGCAAGTTCTGCGAGTTGCCCGCGTTCGACGTGATACTCACGGCAGTCGTCGTCGCCGTTCTGAATGTTCTGAACGAACCAACCGTGTATTTGGTTGGCCTTGCGCCACTGAGCGACACCGACCTTGACTTCGGTCATGGTGTAACCGTCCGGATCCGGGGTGAGGAACTGATCGGCTCCGGCGAGACTGATGATGCTTCGGGCCGCATTGTTCTCGTCGTCCTTGTTCCATCGGGCGATGCTCTGATACTTGGTCACTGTAAGTGTTTGGTCTAATCCCATAGTTGCCTCCTTGGCGTTGTTTACTTGACTAACTCAGTATGACACACGGGTGTGAGACTGTCAAGTCTTTGTTCCCGATACTTATAGAACGATCGGTCGGGGTCGAAGTGTGCGCTCCGACCCCGAAACCGGTTATTTCTTGACCGAGGGCTTTTTGGGCTTCGGTGTCACCTTGATACTTGCGGCGACGGGGACGAGGCTTGAGGCCTTGTCTGCGACGTCCTGCGAGATGTAGCCCGACTCAACTGCGCCCTTGAAGGCATCAAGATCAACGGACTTCTTGGTGAGGTTGTCGTACACCTTGCTCGGCACGAGTTCGGCGAGGATCTCTGCGTCCACACTCAGTCGGCCGTCCGACTCAACGAGTGTCACTTGGGTCTCGTCGGCAAGTTCAACCTTGACGATCCCGGCGGACTTGAACGCTTCGATTGCGTCGTCCTGGGCTCGCTTTGCGGCGGCCTTGGCGTCCTTCTCGGCAATGCGAGCGAGGACTAAAGCTTGGGCCGCATATTTGGCGAGCTCGGTGGATACTGACTGTGTTTGGGTTTCATGGGTTGTTTTCATGGCTGACCTCCTTGGTCGTTTTGGTTACTTACTCATAGTGCCAGGGGGGTGTGTCAGAGTTGTTCCGACTCACTTCCTGTCAAGATAATAACGATACTATGACTCAGAAGTGTGCGCGTGTCAAGGATTATTTTCAGAAATCTTTTTGGCCGATTGACTTGACTGTGTCATACCTGTGTGTCATGATGTGTTTGTCAAGGAAATACCGAGACACGACCAAGGAGGTCATTATGAGCAGAACAACACAGAAGCACTACTTCGCCGGACTCGTCGGCAAAACCATCAAGCACGTCGCTTACTTAGACAAAGGCCAAATCGAAGAAGACTTCGGTTGGTACTGCGACGAGGACGAGACCACCGTCATCGTTTTCACTGATGGCACTGCGGCGATCTTGATGGCCGACCCTGAAGGCAATGGACCAGGTTGGATGGAAGTCACCACCGTCGCATGACGAAATAGGTGCGCACACTTTGCGCACCGCTCATCGTTCTAATCTCAACAACGAATGACCAAGGAGGTCACTATGGAAACGAAACAGGAAGCAATGTCAAATATGACAGCGATGATCAACGGCGAGTTTCGCCGTCTGACTGTCGCCGAGGCGAAGGCCATGCACGAAGCAGATGTGAAGGCTGAAGCCGATCGCATCGCCGCAGGCGGTTGCCCACACCCCATCAACGAATGGGACCACGAGTACGACGAGGACTCACTCCTCGGCGATGCTTACTACTGCGGTCGTTGTAACGAACTCATGCAGGTGGGTTGAGATGAACGCCAATAACGTGAGACTCACATTCTCCTATCGACCACTCTCGGACACGGTGATGGTTTGGACTGATGTTGTCGTCCCCGACGATGAACGAAGCGACCGACTTGTCACTCGTCCGGTCGGCGAGGACATGGTTATGGAAGTCCTCAAAGTCGGGCCGGCACACAATCGGAACCGGTTGATCTTTGATGGCCTTCAAGTCATCTCGGTCTGCGAGAACGACGGCTGGGACGCTTTCCTCGGTCTAATGATCACCGACGATCTAGCATCGTTGATCGTGGACAAAATCAAGGAACTCCGGTCGTTGCCCGTGCCGATTGACATCGCCGAACGAGTGCGCACTAGCCACCGTTTGGAAGCCGACGTCGACCTGACCGCATTGGTCGTGAGTCAATGAAAGCCGCAGAGATCGCTCAGGTGATGGACGAGGCGGAGGACGAACTCCGCCTCGCCGTGGCCCAACTCGTGGCCGGCATTGACGAACTCCTTGCCGCCACCGCGGGCCATCAGGTCGTAGCGGCCTCTGAGGTGGCCGACAGTCTCCTGGATCTCCGGATCAGAGCGATGGGACTAGCCGGCCGAATAGGTTGACGAGAGAGGGCCACGGGTCGTATATTCGATCCGTGGCCCTTTTCCGTGACTCCCCGTATAGGTGCGAGTTCTGCGGCGAGGGTCTCGACCCATCAGCTTCCGGCTCCGCCAAGCGCGTGACGTGCTGGATGAAGAACGGGTCGACCGCGGCCCGGAATCCAGGCCCACCGATTGCGTACGCTCACTGGGCGTGCGCCGAGGCCGACTCGGTGAAACCCGTGACTGACACTCCGAAGCTTTTCTAGATCCGAGGGTCGTTGTTTTCTAGATCCGAGGGCAGCTCCCGGATTAGCAGCGACGTCAGTTCGTCGACCGCGTCCCAGAACTCCGGCCAGTCACGGCGTTGCCGCCTAGCCTTTCGACGGCCCCGGAACCCGGAAGACCGGCTAATAACGTCGTCAAGCCGGGAAATGGCTGCGACAAGTTCGTCCCAAACATCGGCCTCATGCCGTGACGGCCAGCGGCTGTCGCTCATTGCTCTATGACTCCCAGGGTCTCAACGAAGGCCATGGCCGCCTGAACGCTGTCGTCGGCCACATCAACCTGATCGCCATCGTCGGTTATGGAGTCGGAATACGACCCGCCCCACTCCTGATCAAAACCAACGACATCGCCGCCCTCGTCCGTGTGGACGCTGACGGCGACATAGAAGGTATGAGATGCTGGCTTCACCGAGCGTCCTCGTCAGCCGCAACGACTGCAACGAGTTCACGATCCCAATCGTCGTCCTCAATATGAAGAAGCTCGCGCCACACCTTGAGGTAGATGTCTCCACGGGGTCGGTCGACCTCGTGGATACGGCTCTTGAAGTTGACATAGTCAATGGCGGTGGTGGCCTCTACGAGATACCGTGCCCATTCGTCCTTCTTGATAACGATGCGATAGGGATAATCGGCATTGGTCATCGCAATGATCCGGCCCGTCTCGTAGCCCTTGTCTCTGATGTGCTGTAGGTCTTTAGAGTCCCGTGCGCGCACCATGAGTGTGTCGGGCTTGTCGCGGTGTTGTACCGCACTGAAATATCCGTCTTGAGTTGCTGTCCACATAATGACCTCCTTGGTCGTAGTTGTTGTTTATTCGGTTTCTGTATTTTCGACTAATGCTGCGTCCGCAAAGATGTAACGGACGCTTGCCGGCGCACTGACGACAAAGATGTTCGGCCCCTGGGAGGGATCGGCTGCGATCTCGGCAAAGTGAGCGAGGGCTTGCCTGACGGCGTCCTCGGCACTCTCGGCGTCATAGAGCATCGTCCACGTCACTTCGTACTCACTTAAAGGCTTCATCGTTCACCTCTTCGTTGTGATGATTGTGGGCCGACGCAAGTGCCGTCTCAAAGTCCAACGCCCACTTATCGCAGAAGTGCATGATGTCGGCAATCAGATCGCCCACGACGGACTCGTCCGATAGTTCGGCCGAACCCGGCTCGTAGGCCGTGATCAGACGACCGGCACGATCTGCGCGGTCGTTATTAGTTACTGGTTTGTATTCCATATGGACCTCCTTGGTCATTGGTATTCATTGACTAAATCAGTCTGACGCCTGATGGCGTCCCGTGTCAAGTTCAGGAGATGCTGAAGGTGGTCTCGTTGCGAACTTGTACATCTTTGTAGCCGTCGGCGGCCCACTTCTCGGCGAGTGCGAAAGCTTCGACCTTGCTGAGGTAGGAGTCGTTCACTTCGCCACCGCCGACCCACACCGAGAACAAGTCGTCGGCGTCCTCGTCGGTCTCGTTGAAGGCCACCGTGGCCTTGATCCAGGCCAGGACGTCCGTGGGGAGTTCCTCGTCGGTCTCAATCCATACATGGCTCACCGTGCGGAGTTCAAGGCGGCGCATCTGATCGCCTTCGTTGATGACGACATAACCGCCGTCAATGGCCACCAGATCGCCCTCTGAGCCACGACCCTCAAAGGTGCGTACTGAGACGGTGGCGGGTGCGATCCATTCCTGCAGGACGGCCTTAGCGGCCTCATCGGTGAAGTGCCAACGGGCGACCTCGTCGTCTCGGTCGCTCCATGGGTTGATGGTGGTGATTTCTATGTTCATAGTGGGCCTCCTTGTGGCTTCTATTTCCTTGACACAAACCACTCTACACATCGGGTGTGTCAAAGTCAAACATTGAAGCGGGGAATCTCCAAGATATTTTTCGACCGATTGACTTGACTCTGTCACACCCCTGTGCCATGATGAGTATGTCAAGGAAACGCCTTGACATGGCCAAGGAGGTCCGACATGGACACAACCAACACCGAGATGTGCGAAGTATGCGAAGTGCCCGTGGACTACTGCGAGTGCGTCCGATGCCTTGACTGCGCAACGATCTACTTGGTAGACGATGCCGACAAGGTGACCGATCCTGAGGGCTTCGGCTGCGAGGCCTGCGCCGAGTAGTCGGTCGGCCGGCGGTTCACGTCGGCTTGACGCCTGCGCGGTACGGGCGGTACGATTGGCCCGTGGCGAGGATCGTACAGTCGGGGGGCAGTCAGTTGATCCTGGCCGACGATCACCTCGTCCTGGATTTCCCCTACGACCCTGAGCAGGTGGCCACAGTGAAGGCCATGCACGGGGCCCGCTGGGACAAGATCGCACGGGTTTGGCGGCTTCCGATGGAGAGCCTGGCCGAAGCTCGGTCTTTTGCCCGTGACTGCTCGTTTTGGGTGTCGCCGGAAGTCATGACTTTTGACTTGCCGACCCCGCTTGCGGGCGGAGTCACGGCGGGGAAGAAGAGGCTGCGCATCGCCGGCGAGAAGCTGCTGATTGAGTTCGGTTACGACCAGCTGATAGCTGATGCTGCTCGAAAAACGCCGGGAGTGACGTGGGATAAGAAGGCCCGTGTCTTCTCGGCCCCGTTATCCGCCGTGACTCATGTTCGAGATTTGTGCGCACGTTTTGGTTTCGACGCTGACTCAGCTGTCGAAGAGCTCGCTGACGAGGCCCTGCGCCGGAAGAAGGAGTCGGTCGACGCTTCGAGAGCGTTGGACGCTGACATCGAAGTGCCCGGCATCGGCGGCCAGCTGAAGAACTTCCAACGGGCCGGCATCAAATACGTCGTCGAATCCCGGCGAGCGTTTCTCGCTGACGACATGGGAACCGGGAAGACGATCCAATCGCTCGTGGCCCTTGAAGCGGCAGCGCAGCGTGGCGTGACTTCGTGGCCGGCTGTCGTGGTCTGTCCGGCAACGCTCGTGCTCAACTGGGGTCGAGAACTCGACAAATGGCTTCCCGGGAAGAAGTGGAAGGTGATCCAGGGCCGCAAAGACCCGGGATCACTCGACGGAATCGACCTCGTGATCGTGGGGTGGCCCAATCTCAGCTCCCACGTCGAGCTGCTCTCCGGCTTCGCCAGCTACATCTTCGACGAGAGTCACGCAGCGAAGAACTATGACGCTGCTCGAACGAAGGCTGCGATCAAGGTCGCACGTCGAGCTCCGGGCCTGGTTCTCTGCCTGACCGGGACTCCAATCACGAACAAGCCAGCTGAATACGCTTCGCAGCTCGAGATATTGGGTCGCATCGACGACTTCGGTGGCCGGTGGGCCTTCTACAAGCGTTACTGCAACGCCTTCCGTGACCGTTGGGGGCAATGGCATCTCGACGGGGCCGCCAATCTCCCGGAGTTGAACGAGAAGCTGCGGTCGATTTGTTACGTCAGAAGGACGAAGAACGACGTGATGCCGGAGCTGGCCCCGGTCGAAACAGCGGTGCGGCTCGTTCCTCCGGACCCAAAGGTGATGATCGACTACCGGAAGGCCGAAGAAGACATCGTCGAGTACGCTGCTAATCGAGCTGCGGAGATAGCTCGAGAGTTGGGCAAGCCCGCAGGTCACGCAGCGGTGCGGGCACGGTTCGCTGCTGAGGCCAACGAGCATCTTGTCCGGGTCAGCGCGTTGAGGCGCTTGGCGGCGAAGGCGAAGATTCCGGCAATCGAGGAGATGGTCGAAGAGATGGTCGAGTCCGGTCGAAAGGTCGTTCTTGCGGCCCACCACCGGGACGTTGTCGACGAGTTGGCCGAACGCTTCGGCGGCTTGAAGATCCAGGGTCAGATGTCGCCGGAAGAAGTCGAGTCAGCCAAGCGTGACTTCCAGGAGCTCTCGGTCGAGAAGGCCCCGGTGATCGTGTTGTCGATTATGGCGGCATCAACCGGCCACACCCTGACAGCGTCGCAGGACGTCATCTTCGTCGAAGAACCCTGGACCCCGGCAGATGTCGATCAGGTCGTCGCCCGGTGTCACCGGATGGGTCAGGAGGGATCAGTCACGGCGTGGCACGTCCTTGCCTCCGGCACTATTGACGAACGCGTCCACGAACTCGTTGAGTCGAAGCGGGACGTCGTCAGATCAGCGACCGACGGCGGGGAATCTGCGGCCCGTTCTGGTTCTGTCGTTGCCGACCTCCTGATGGGGATGGTCGGCGACTAACTTGCCGGTCACTCGGCGGTGTGGGTGACCTTGACAGAGAACACTCCGTAGTCGGCATCTTCGTACTCGGAGATGTTGGTGGGGTCGGTGCTCATGACCTGAGGTTCTTCAACCTGAACGGCGACGAACTCCATAAGGGTGTCGATCTCAAACTGTGTGAGTTCTCGGTCTGTCTCAAATGTGAGGGTGATTGTGTTCTTCATGGCTTGACCTCCTTGGTCTGTCAAGGTATTTCCTTGACAGAGACATCATGACACAAGGGTGTGACACAGTCAAGTCATTCGGGGATATTTCCCGGAAAAAAATATTTGGATATTTCTTGCTCCAATAGTTGACTCTGACACACCCAAGGTATACGATGCTTTATGTCAAGAAGATATGACCAAGGAGGTCGTTATGGAAAAATACACGATGGAAGATAAAGAACACGGTTTGTCGGGTCATGAAGAAGACGGCGATTGTTACTGCTGCATTGCTTCGTATCCTCATTCTTACCTTGAGAATGTCGCCGATTTTGTTGATGACGAGATAGTCGCATTGTGTCGTGATTGTGCGACTGAGTGGCGCGGGACTGCCGTCTGCTAAACGGGCCGCACACTCAGATCATCGACAATCGTTCTACCTTCAACAATAAATGACCAAGGAGGTCACTATGGAAGAATCAGTAAAAGCAAGTGTCAGAGAAATATCGGTGCGCGGCGGTTGCAGTTTCACGATTGAAAACGGAGACGACGGCAAACTCGTCATCTCGGTTGATTTTGACTCAATCATTGACACATTGGACGATCTAGCCTACGACGACTACATCTCCGAAGAAGACGTTGAGTACATCTCTAATCAGATGCTAAAGGGAGAGGTCACTGTCATCTGACGGGGTCGTCACACCCATCTAGCAAGATACGACTACCAACGACCAAGGAGGTCACCTATGAAGACACAAAGCGAAACAGTCCCCTGCGATCACGAGTATGAGGCGTACTGCCCGAACTGCGGGATCGACGCTCCAGACGACGATCAGGACGGCACAGGAATCCTCTACGACGAGGATGGCAACTCAGAGTACGAGAAAGCCATGGGCGCACCATACGACGACACAGATACCACACCAACGACCAAGGAGGTCTAGCCATGCCAAACCATTGCCTACAACAGACTGCGATACACGGGCCGCGAGAATCTAGAGACAGATTCATCTCACTCGCCGTTGAAGACGGATATCCATCGCTCAAAGTGCTACACCCGATGCCGGAAGAACTCTCCGGCACATTCGTCGGGTTCACTCTCGACGAGGAACTAGCCAAAGCACGCACCGAGAAACACGCATCACTCCTCCTCAAGTACGGGCACGGTGATTGGTACTCGTGGGCACACGCCGAGTGGGGAACGAAGTGGGGCGACTACGAGACCAACATCATCACCCACGACGAGTGGGCAACGAGCATTGAGTATCAGTCAGCCTGGGGTCCGTCATCGGAACTCGTGCGGCACATCTCGGCCCTGTTCCCCGACCTTCTCTTCGTCACCACGATCACCGAAGAGTCTCACGCCTTCGCCGGTTTCACCATCCACAAAGACGGTAAGACACTGGAAGACACCGAGACTGAGATACCTGAGTTTGATTGGGAAGTCGACGGCGAGGACGACGAAAAACGTTACGAGTGGGAAGACGACTACGTGGTGAAGATGCAAGAACTCGCCGACGAGGCGACAGCACGGTGGTTGAAGACCGCATAACGATCCCCGGATCGACGAAAGAAAAGAGGCGACCCGCAATGGGCCGCCTCTTTTTTGTATCCGGTGTGAGGTTTCTCTGACAAACGGTCACGCAGGATCACTTATGAGTAGCGTGACTGACATGAACTATGAAGACCAAGAAGAACTATTTGAGCGTGAGATCGACTGGTACTGCACCGGAGCTTTCCTGCTGCGGCCCCGATGCCGGGAGTGGGTGGAGTTCTCAAGACGTTTCGTCGAGCACTGCTTCACGTGGAATGGCTGTTGGGTCGCCGAAGAGGCGATCCGGGAATGGTTGAAATACCTCAGCTCCCCGGAGGGCGAGTACTCACCGCTCGAGTACGAGCGTGACTGGCACTTTAGGCGCTAGTGCCGCGCCTCGCCCGGAAGACAGCGACTCCGTTCCGGCGATACTCGGCCATCACCCCGCGCACATTGTGCCGGAGCTTGGTGCCTGAGCAGTAGCCGTACTGAGGTTCATTGACCGCTCCTTCCGGGGTCGACGTCAGAACCCACTGAAGGATCGTGTCGCCCGTGTCTACCTTCTTGTAACGAGAGAACCCGACGATTCCGGTTGGCCTCAGTTCAACTTCCTCGCCGCAGTTGCACCTCATGACTGAACCTCGTCAATGAGTCGCTCAACCGCGTCAGCGATCTCGGCCTTGAGTGCTCCTCGGGCCATGCGCCACGACATATCAGCCGACAAGGGGAGGAGCTTCCACTTCTCCCGACTCTTGCCGAACACGCCGGCATAGCAGAGCGAGCAGACGCCGAGCATAAAGTCGTCGTAGTCGCCCTTGATGATTGAGTTCTTTATCTTGGCTGATGCCTTGAGTGCGAGTCTGTTCCTCGCCTTGTCACCAAGGTCGAATGACTTGATCTCGTCGTCGTCGGCATTTGCCCACATAGCGATGAGTTGACTCATCGTCAAGACGTTCTCCATGATCTCGTTTGCTGCTTCTTCGTTTATTTCCATGATGACCTCCTCGGCCGTTGGTTGTTCGTTGTTCGTTGGGCCGACCGAGTTGTTCACTCGTCGTCTTCCTCTTCTTCGTCTTCATCGTCGTCGTCGCATCCGCCTGAGCAGTCTGAGTAACCGCAGTCTTCGCAAGGATCGCTCTCGTCTTCAAGCCCTTGGTCAACGAGGCTGACATACCCTGCGTTCGGGTTCTCTTCGTTGTGGCTGACGGCTTGTACGAACTTCAATGCGCAGGACTCGTTGTACCACTCTTCAACCATGGCGAGCATCTCCTCAGGAGTGCCGCGGAATGTCCGGTCGTCGCAGTGGACTCCGTTGTAGTTCTCAGCGAACCACTTGGCTTCAACTTCATCCATTGCCAAGTAGATCTTATGACAACCGTCGAAGGCCACCAGGTGAGCGTCTTCAATCGCCTCCTCAACATTGTCCCAAGCTTCCTGCATTTTGTCTGTCATGTGCTTTGTTCCCATGGCGACCTCCTTGGTCATTGTCTCGGTATCTCCTTGACAAAAATCATCGTATCAAAAGGGTGGGACAAAGTCAAACATTTCCTCAAAGAAATCCGAAAATAAATAATCCGGATTATTTGACATTTGGGGTTGACAACCATCGTCAATGGGAGTACGATTCTTTTTGTCAAGGAATAACGACCAAGGAGGTCACTATGGAAATCAACTACAAGATGAAAGATAGAGAACACGGTTTGTACTGCTGGGAACTCTTGAGAGAGGCTTACAACGCCGTTGACGATCTCCCCGAGGAAACTCCCAAGGAGATCAAGCAACTCCTCAAGAAGGCACTCAACGAGGGCTACATCCTCGCTCAGAACCTTCTCAGCCACACCGAGGATCTCGTCTGCTGACGGGAACTGATCACTCGGGGATTCGACACAACCAACAATGACCAAGGAGGTCACTATGAACAAGATTGAGCAACTCAGCAAGGAAGCGGTAGAACTAGGTTTGTTTCTACTCGCCGGCGAATACAACAAGGCCCAAGGCTTTGCGGCGACCGACAGGATTGAAGCCATCTGTCGTGAGATCGGCGGTTCACCAAGTGAACTGATCTCCAACTGCGAGGCAATACTCGCAAGTCGCCAGGCC
>Ga0209229_10001117_pt1 | contig 11045 bp, 14 predicted proteins | sample SanBayMetagenome_FD_187466 | JGI IMG/M metagenome (GOLD analysis project Ga0209229, IMG submission 187466) | Freshwater and sediment microbial communities from dead zone in Sandusky Bay, Ohio, USA (SPAdes) (version 2) | ecosystem: Environmental > Aquatic > Freshwater > Lentic > Sediment... | reverse complement strand
CCTTCCGGCAACGGCTGGCAGCAACGACCAAGTGCTGACCACGAACGGCAGCGGCACGCTGTCATGGACGGGCAAGGGCGGGTTCACGCCGACGCAGAACGAATACACGACCAGCGGCACGAGCACGGTGACGATCCCGAGCGGCTGCACGTCGTTCCGTATCACTTGCATCGGCGGTGGTGGAGGTGGTGGATCAGGACGATGCGGCGCCTACCTCGCGGGTCGTGGCGGCGGAGGTGGCGGCGGCGGCTCAGGTGTGTCGCTCATGGGGTGGCGGGTGTCTGATATCGGCACCGCTGGTTCCACAGTTCTGTCGATCACCGTTGGCGCGGGTGGTGCAGGCGGAGCAGGATCCACGACGATCAATACCGGAACCGCAGGATCGCTCGGTGGCACTACAAGCGTCAGCCGAAACAGCGACGGTCTTGTCCTGTGCGTCACCGGAGGCGGTCAGGCAGGCGGAGCAGGCGGAAGCGCATCGGCTGGCTCAGGCGGCAGTTTCAGTTCGGATCCTTGGACATTCAATGGTGGGCAAGGCGGAACGGGCAACCTCAACTCTGTTGCAACAAGCGGCACGCAGACCAATATGGGTTGTTCCGGCGGTGGAGGTGGCGGAGGAGTTGCCGCAACTTCAAGCGGACAGAAGGCAGGCGCCACTGGTTTGAGAACGTCGCGAATGCTTTCCACCACGTTGGGTGCAGCAGGCGGTGCGGCTGTTGACACTGGAACAGCAGGAAACGGAGACAACGCCATCGAATACCTTCCCGGCGCTGTCGGTGGAGGCGGCGGCGGTGGGGGTGGTGCCAACCAAGGCAAGGGGGGCAATGGTGGAAACGGATTACGTGGCGGTGGCGGGGGAGGCGGAGGCGCAGGAGCGGACGGCGCAGGCAATGGTTCCGGTTCCGGCGGCACGGGTGGCGCTGGCTACGTTCGCATCGAATGGTTCTAGAACATGAGCGACGGACACAAGCCAACCGCAGGCATGATCGAAGAAGCCAAGCGCGGCCTCGCATGGCGGCAGGAGTTCAATCGCGGAGGGACTGCGGTGGGCGTGGCAAGAGCACGCGACATCGCCAACGCCAGGAATCTCTCTGATGACACGGTTCGCCGAATGCACTCCTACTTCGCTCGCCATGAGGTAGACAAGAAAGGCCAGGGATGGAGTCCCGGCGAAGACGGCTTCCCGTCCGCAGGACGGATCGCGTGGGCATTGTGGGGAGGAGATCCCGGCAAGTCGTTCGCGGAAACCATTACCACCCGGCTCAACAAGGAAGAAGGCAGGACCGACATGGCAAGCATCGAAATCCGCACGCGTCCCGGCTCGGTCACGCGCTGCGAAGGCGGCGCACGCGGAGTGCTGCGCGGCTACGCGTCCACCTTCAACGAGCCCTATGACATGGGGCGATTTGACGAGGTAGTCACGGCGTCCGCATTCAAGCGCACGCTCGAGGAGAACCCCGACGTCGTCGCCCTCGTCAACCATGACAGCGCCAAGCCGATTGCCAGGACGACCAACGGCTCGCTCAGGCTCAGCGCCGACGAGCGAGGCCTCCAGGTCGAGATGGAACCAATCGCCACGTCGTACGCGGCCGACCTGATGGAAGCCGTGCGGTCCGGGGTGGTGAACGCCATGAGCTTCGGGTTCAACGTGAAGCAGGATCGGTTCGAGCAGCGCGGCACCAGGGTGACCCGGGTGATCGAAGATCTCGACCTGCACGAAGTCTCGGTCGTGTCCTTCCCGGCCAACCCCGGCACAAGCGTCAAGCTCGATGCCCGGAGCTTCGAGCGATTCGTCCGTGCTCGCCGCTTCTTCCTGATCCCGCAGGCTTGATTCGGAAACGCCCCTCCCCATAGGCTTCCCGCATGCTCGACGAGCTTGATATCGACCTGCCGCGCGGCCTCGCCACCGAGGACGTCGATCACCTTGCACGCAAGGCGATGCGGCAAGGCATCGGGGCATTGCGCTCCTCCGAGCAGCGCGCACTCGGCGAGTCGACCGGAACCAACGTCACGCAAAACGGCTTCTATCTCGCGCCAAGCCACTTCGCGCGCGAGTGCTTCTTCAAGATCCGCGCGCTCAACCCGATCCGCAAGCACGGCGCACGGGTGTTTCGCGACTGCGGCTACAGTCTCTCGGTCCCCGCGGTCGCCACGGACATCACCGCGCAGCTCGCCACGCGCAACAACGCGAACGCCCTGCCGATGACGGCGTACACCACGACGCCGACCTTCCAGAACTTTGCATTCGCGGGGGAAGAGTTCCGCCTCTACCCGCGGCCCATGTATGTCTATTTCAAGGCAAGCATGGAACTCCTGCAGGACACCACCGAGGACAACGGCGCGCACCTCGAGCGACTGCTCGGGGACATGGCGGCTCAGGCGTTCGCGCAGCTTGAAGTGCAGGAAATGCTGCACGGTTCCGGGCAGCCCGACCCGATGGGCAGCGTGCGGCTCGGACTGATTGCGCAGCTCATCGACACCGCCCGCGGAAGCAGCTCCGTTGGAAACACTGCGGGAGCGTTTACCGCCCTTGAGTTCGGCGCCGCCATCGAGAACCTGAGCAGCGGCCGCTACGCGCGCGCTCTGCACCTCTGGCACCCGCGACTGCTCGGAACGCTGGCAACCTCGTTCGATCCCCTCTTTGCGGGAAGCGTCGCATCGCAGGCAAAGGCAGACACGCTGATGATGCTCGCGGGTCGGCCCCTTTACCTCGAGCCGAGCATGATCCCAACGGGCGGAAGTTTCTCCACGGGCACGATGGCAGGCATCGTCGTGGATCCGACTGCATACGTGTTCGCCGAGAGCGGACCGCCCGTGGCGCTGCGGCGCCTGGACGAACTCGGCGCCTCCACCGGAGAGGTGCTGTTCCAAGCGGTGCGCCGAATCGACTTCGCCCTTGCCGACGTGGACGCGGCATACGGCATCCGACTGTAGTCCACTCCCACACCCAACAAGGACGAACGACGATGGACGACAAGACCCCCGAGGCCGCGCCCGCAAGCGGCGGCGACCAGTACCGGGCCCTGATCGACGAGATGGGCAAGCTCTACGAGCGCATGCGCTCCATGGTCGACAAGGCCAACCGCGCAGGCGAGATGAGCGAGGAAGAGGAAGAGGAGCTCGCGCGCATGCAGAAGAAGTACGACTCCATGCGGTCGCTCAAGGAGCGCAACGAGAACCTCCTCCGCATCGCTGGCGAGACCCGCAGCGAGATGCCCTCCGCCCCGGCGGTCGCGCTCAACGTGAGCCGCGCCTCGGCCAGCCAGGGCGTCACCGCCTCCGGCGAGTACCGCGACGCGTTCAACGCGTACCTCAAGGGGCCGCGGTTCGTGGGCGAGAACGAGCGCCGCGCCTTGTCGGAAGGCACCGCGGCCGACGGCGGCTACCTGCCGTCGACGGACTTCTACGGCACGCTCGTCAAGGTGCTCGAGCAGCAGGTGATCTTCCGCCGCATCGCGAACGTGATGAGCCTCGGTGCGTTCAAGACCAACATCGCCCTCGAGTCGAGCATCGCCGCCGCCACCTGGGGCGCGGAAGCCGCGGCAATCGACGAGACGACGCCGCAGTTCGGCGAGCTCGTCCTGCAGCCGCGTCGGCTCAGCGCGATCATCAAGTCGAGCATCGAGCTCATCGAGGACGCTCCGGCGCGCGGCGCAGGCTTCTCGGTGGAGTCGATCGTTGCCGATCAGCTGGGTCGCGCCTTCGCGCTCGCGGAAGAGCAGGCGTTCTGCGTCGGCCTTCCCGGCTCGAACCAGCCGAAGGGCATCTTCACGTACACGGCTGCCAACCAGATCTCGGACGGCAAGACGACCGCGTCGGCGGCCGCCATCACCGCGAACGAGCTGCTTGACTTCGTGTACTCGCTGCCGCGGCAGTACCGCGAGCAGCGGTCCACCTGCATCGTCACGAGCGACGCGGTGCTCGCGCTGATCCGCAAGCTCGCCAGCCCCGGAACCAACACCTTCCTCTCGTACCTCTGGCAGCCGTCGTTCCAGCAGGGCGAGCCGGATCGCTTGGCCGGCATCGCGATCTACGCCTCGCCGTACGCGCCGTCCATCGCGGCCAACGCACGGGTCGCGGTGATCGGAGACTTCTCGCGGTACCACATCGGCATGCGCTCGAACATGAGCGTGAAGGTGCTGCGCGAGCTCTACGCGGGGAACGGTCAGATCGGCTTCCAGGGCATTGCTCGCCTGGACGCTGGCTGCTCGATCTTCAACGCGTTCCGCTACCTGCGGATGGCAGCATCCTGATCCTCGCCTTCTTCTCCCAGCAGGGGCGAGGTCGTTCACGCGGCCTCGCCCCTGCGTGTTGAAAGAACCATCATGAAAGTGCAAATGCTCGAATGCTTGGCAGGCACGACCGAAACGCTCAACGCGGGAGACGTCGTTGAGCTTCCGGACGAGGTCGCGATCCGCTTCATCGGCGCAGGCATCGCCACGACGGTCGAAGAGCCCAAGCGGGAAGCCGCCACGAAGCGTCCGGCAAGTCGCGCAGCCAAGGAGTGACGATGCGCGTGATCCTCGGCGGCTGCACGTACCTCTCGAACACGGAACTTGACATTCCGTCCGGCGAGCCCGTGACGATTGCCGAAGCCCGCGCGCACTCGCACGTCGACCACACGTGCGACGACGCGCTGATCGGGGCGCAGTTGACTGCGGCGCGCGAATACGTCGAAGCGCTCATCAAGGGACCGCTGATGCAGCGCACGTTCCGGCTGCGGCTGGATCGGTTCCCTACCAGCGGGGAGATCCTCCTGCCAGGGTGGCCCGTCTCCGAGATCAGCGGAATCCAGTACGTGGACCACGCAGGAGCCACCCAGGTGCTGTCGTCCTCGGTCTACGACCTCGACGCCGATTCAAGCGTGGCCAGGGTGGTGCTGAAGCGTGGTCAGGCGTGGCCGGGGGTGTACGTGCAGGCGGCAACATGGGCCGCGCAAGTGCAGTACGTCGCTGGCTACGCGACGGCCGCGGACGTGCCGCAGTCGCTCAAGCAAGCAATCCTGCTCGTGTTCGGCCACTGGTACGACAACGCCCGGGAAACGGCCACCGCCGAGAACCTCCGGGAAGCGCCGCACGCGGTCGAAGCGCTCTGCAAGACCTTCGTGCGCGCAAGGTGGTTCGCATGAGCCTTCGCGCCGCGACCCTGCGGTTCCCCCTGCGGGTCCAGCAGCCGGCGGCAACCGTGGACGCAACCGGCCAGCCGGCTCGTTCATGGATCGACGGACTGATGGTGCAGGCCGCAATCGAAACCATGCAGGGATCCGAGGCGCCCTACGCAGGAGGCCAGCAAGCGACCTGCTCGCACCGCGTGACGGTCAGGTCGTGGGGTCACGGCATCACCACCGGATCCCGGCTCAAGTTCGAGCGCGGCCCCGGGATCGCGCCACGCTTCTTCGAGGTCGTCTCGATCACGGATCCGACCGAGATGCGGCACTACCAGACCATCCTCGCGAAGGAGGTCGTCCCGTGAACAAGTTCGCCGCCTCGACTCGGCAGGCATACGCGCAGGGCATCAAGCTCGACATGGGCGCCGTGCGCGTCCAGCTTCGCGGAGTGGCCGGGGTCGAAGACACCATCGCCGCACTCAACGCCTTGCCCGGTCGCGCGCAGACCAACCTCTACCGCCGGGCAATCCGTCCGGGACTGATGGCGGTCGCCAAGGAAGCGCGTGCCCTCGTCCACAACATCCCGATCCGGAGCGGCCTTGAGTCGCGCGAAAGCAAGAAGGACGAGGATGGATCGGTGCGCGACGAGATCGCTCGCGCCATCAAGGTGCGCGTCGGCATCAAGCGCAAGAAGGGCGTATACGGCACCGTTTCCGTTCGCTACCCCAAGCGGTCCAAGGGCGAGAACAAGATCGAGCGCGGCAAGAAGGCGCAGCTCGCGCACCTGATCGAGTTCGGCTGGAAGCTCAACGTGGCCTATGGCGGTCGGCCACGCAAGAACCCGGTCGAGATCGAAGGGTCGGAGTTCATGACCAGCGCGTTCGCCAGGGTCGCGCCTCGCGCCCGGGCGATGGTGCAGCAAGCGATCGTTCTGCTCGCTCGCGATCCCGGCATGAGTAAGAAGAGTTTCGCCTCGGCAATGGAAGCGGTGGTCTGATGGCGCAGCTTGAGGCAGGCATCTATGCCCGGCTCACCTCGGTATCAGGGGTGACCGCTCTGGTTCCGGCCGGCTCCATCACGCCAGACGTTCGCCGCAAGGGAGGGACGCTCCCTGCAATCGTCTACAGAGTCGGCTACTCCGAGCCGTTCAAGGTCATGACCGGGGCGCACGCGTCGCTCACGCGGACCGACGTCATCGTCACGGCCTACGCGCTCACGCGGCTGCAGTGCCGCGACATCATGAACGCCTGCGGCCTTGCTCTGGACGGGTACTCCGGGCAAACTGCAGGTGTCACCATCCGCGGCACGACCCTTGATTCGCTTGACACCGCGTACATCGAACCCGCGGCAGGCGAGAACCAGGGCATCTACGTCGCGTCCCTGACTGTCCGCGTGATGCACTCGACCTTCTAACCCAACCACCAGGAATCTCATGGCAGCAAACACCAGTTTCGGCACCGTCATCAAGAAGGGCACCACCACGCTCGGGGACGTCACCGCGATCAGCCTGTCCGGCATCAGCCGCGCGGAGATCGACGTCACCTCCCTGACGGACGCGGCCAAGGTCTACAAGATGGGCACCGTCGACTCGGGCACGATCGAGGTGTCGTTCAACTACGACGACTCGCTCTCGACCTACGTGCCGCTCTCGACCTCGAACACCTCGGAGGAATGGAGCATCGTGCTGCCCTCCGGCCCGAACACCGCAACCCCGCCAGTGCAGGTCTTTCAGACGCTCACGTTCAAGGCGTTCCAGCAGTCGTTCAGCATCGACACCGGAGTCGACGCGGCGCAGACCGGAACGCTGACGCTGCGCATCGACGGCGTCGTGACCTTCGGCACGCCCGCGGCGCCCACGACGTGAGATAGGAGCGAGTTGCAGGTCGTCGCTGCAAGGCTTACGATGGGAGCATGGATTCCCCCATCAAGCATGCAACGAAAGAAGCCATTCTCGCTCTCGCAAGCGCGACCAAGATCGAGCGCGTCGACGTTCCTGGACTCGACGCGCCGATCTTCGTGCGCGGCCTCTCGGCCAGGGAGCGCGACGCGTTCGAGGCATCCTGCATGGCAGGGCGCGGCAAGGCGCGCGGCCTCAACATGGACAACGTCCGCGCGCGGCTGCTCGTCCGTGCGATCTGCAGCGAGACCGGAGAGCGCATCTTCGCAGACCACGAAGCCGAAGCACTTGGCAACGTCCCCGCCTCCATCGTCGATCGCCTCTTCACGCTGGCGCAGCAGCTCTCTGGTCTCAGTCCCAGCGACGTCGAGGAACTCGCGGGAAACTGAAAGCGCGCCCGGGGCGGAGGTTCATCTTCCGCCTCGCGGCGCAACTCGGCATGACAGTCGAGGAGATGCTGACGCGCATGAGTTCCGAAGAACTCACCGAATGGATCGCCTACGACCGCCTGGAGCCGATCGGGTGGTCGCGTGTCGACTTGGTCGGCGGCTTGATCTGCTCCTTGCTCGCCAACTCGAACCGCAAGCGGGGCGCACCCTCCTTCAAGCCGTCCGACTTCATGCCGTTCCTCGAGCGGCCGACGGTCGATCCGCTCGACGCAGAATCAGTACGCGCCCTGTTCCAGCCGTTCATGAGACCCGGCGGTTGATGGAAACCGTTACCGCGAGCCATCAGAAAGCTGATTGATATGGCGACCATCGGCAACCTCTTCGTGAAGATCGGCGCGGACACGAAGCCGATGGAGAAGTCGCTGGCAGAAGCCAAGGGTCGGCTCGGCCAATGGGCTGCCTCCATCGGCGGCATCGCGATGGGAGCAGGCGGCATGCTGGCATCGGTGCTCCCCGGGGACCTTGGCGCAGGCGCGGCGCGCGTCATGTCGGCCATGCAAGGCATCGCCAACGTCGCAGGCTCGGGAAGCAAGTTGGTCGGGCAGTTCGGCGGCGCAATGGGACTGCTGGCGAATCCGATGACGGCCACGGTCCTCGCGGCAACCGGGGTCGTCGTCGCGGTGGCGGCAGTCGGAACCGCCATGGTCATGGCGACGCTGAAGGCCGCCAAGCTCGGCGACCAGCTCAAGGAGACCGCGGACGAACTCGGTACGACAGCGGAGAACTTCCAGCGGCTCGAATACATCGGCACCGCGGCCGGTGCGGGGCCGGAGAAGATCCGCACGAGCATCACGAAGATGCAGTTCGCCCTCGCCAACGCGGTCCAGGGAAGCGCGGAAGCGAGCAAGTCGTTCCAGAAACTCGGCCTTGACGTCAACAAGCTGAGCAACATGGACGCGACGATGGCGTTCGAGGAGATCCTCGGCAAGATCCGCGAGCTGCCCACGCACACCGACAAGGTCAAGGCGCTGCGGGACATCTTCGGCAAGGGCGGCTCGGGCCTCGCGGGGATGGTCAAGTTGAGCGCGGAGGAACTCGCCCAGCTCAACCAGGAAGCGGCAGCGTTCACCATCAAGGAAGGCAGCGTGCAAGCGCTCGCCTCGCTGCAGGATTCGATCGACACGCTCGGCCTTGCCTTCGAGCGGCTGCTTGCGGAAGTCATGGCACCGCTCGCGCCCATGATCCAGATGGTCACGGACTACCTGAAGGACATGCTCGCGCAGAACGCCGACCGCCTCGTCTCCGGCATGTCGGAGTTCGTGATGCTGCTGGCCGAGGGAATCGACGCCGTGCGCCCGTTGTGGGAAGGGTTCATGGGCGTGTTCAACGTCCTGCAGGCCATCAACGCGTTCATCGTGAGCACGTTCCTCCGCGTGATGGCGGAGGTCGTCGGTCTCGTCGCCAACATCATCGAGCTGCTCAACTACATCCCGGGCGTCGAGCTGCCCACGGGCGGATTCGAGCGCGCCGCCGAGCTGATGAAGAAGATCTCGTCGGCCGGCTTTGCCTCCGGCGCGCAGGACATGAGCGACGCTGCCGAGCGATTCTCCACCGCCGGATCGCTGATGGCACAGCAGGCCAGCGGCCAAGCAGGCTCGATGGTCGCGGCTGCGCTGGCGTTCGAGCAGGCGCGCAGGAAGGCCACCGCTGATCCTGCAACCGGATCGCAGGCCGCGCCTCCTCCGGTGGTCGATCCGGAGCAGCTCAAGCGGGCAGAGGAGGTCGCCAAGATCCTCGAGAAGATGCGCGAGGACGCCGAGCGCATCGGCAAGACCGACGCGCAGTTGCTCGAAGGCCAGCTCTCGAAGCTCGGAGCGACCGCCGCGCAGATCGACGAAGCGCTCGCGCTGCAGAAGCAGCTCGCCGATGCCAAGGCCGCCGATCAGGCCGCCGCCGATCAGGCGAAGATGCAGGAGAAGCTCGCGGCTCAAATGGACGAGATGCGGCGGAAGGTGGACGACTTCGGCAAGAGCGCCGAGGAACTCGCGGCCGCGCAGCTTCAGGCGATGGGTGCGACCCAGGAGCAGATCGACGAAGCGATCCGGCTGCAGCAGGAACTCTCGGCGATGGAAGCCGCCGCCAAGAACGCCGAGGAGATCGAAAGCATCCTTGCCGACGTGACCCGCGCCGCGGACGAAGCAGGCAAGTCCGAAGCGGAGTTGCTCCGCATGCGGCTCGAAGCGCTCGGCGCTACCCAGGAGCAGATCGACAAGGCGATGGGGGCGCTGCGCGACACGAACGTCGGCAACATCCTCCGCGACCTCGAGGATCAGGCCAAGCGCGCCACGATGAGCGAGCGCGAGTTGCTGGAGGAGAAGCTCCGCGCAGCAGGCGCAACCGCCGAAGAGATCGAGAAGGGTCTGGCGCTCCAGGAGAAGATCGACGCCGCGAAGAAGAAGGACGGCGCTGCCGGCGGCAAGGGCGGCGGCGGTCCTGAATCCGTGCAGACCGCACTCGGCTCGATCAAGCTTCCCGGCATGGTCGATTCGGTCAAGATCGCCGAAGAGCAGTTGGACGTCGGCTATGCCTCCTCGGCCATGCTCGAGCGGATCGCAGGGGCCACGGAAGCGTCGGCCATCGCGGCCGCCGCCGCCGAGCAAGGCGGCAGCGCGGCCACGGGTGAGCGGCTGGAAGACCAGACCGTATCCCTGCTCAAGCAGATCGAAGCCAACACGCGAGCATTCGCGGGAGTGCTGACCTGATGCCCAATCTCCGCCTCCGGCGCCAAAGCGTCTCCCGCAACGACGACGGCACGGCCTCCATCACGGAGGAATACATCGTCGACGACACCACGGCGCTCACCTACGCCACCGTCCTTGCACAAGCGCCCGCGCTCGGCGCCTCCAAGACCGTCTCCGGCATCGACACCTACCTCCAGTCGGTCAGCGCCGACGCCATCGAAGACTCGCTGAATCAGGCATGGACGCTCACGCTGAGCTACACAAGCGAGGCAACCAACGACGCGGAGTACGTCGCGCTCGACATGAACAGCAGCGCGGTGGCCGTCGACGTGTTTCGTGCCGGAGCATCGGCCCCATCAAGCCTGGACGCTCCCGGCAACTCGGACATCGGGGGAACTCCGGTGGACCAGGGTGGGCAGGCGGTGACCGCGCTGATCCCGACGCAGGAACTCACGATCACGAACTTCCGCGCCGACAACAACGCCACCGCGATACGGCTGGCGCTCGGCAAGCGCAACTCGGCAGCATGGCTCGGAGCCCCTATCGGCTTCGTGCTCTTCACGGGCGCGACGGCCAAGCGCGTCGGTCCCGCGAAATACGAGGTGCAGTACAAGTTCGTCTACGACGACTTTGCCCACTGCCGCCAGGTCGTAATCCGGGACATGGACGGAAGGCCAAAGCTGACAACGCCGCAGTCGGACGGGCGTGCCAACGCCTCGCTCGTGGTCTGGCGGCAGCCGTTCCCGGCGACCTACGCGTTTAGCAGCATGGGCATCGTGGTCTGATGACCATGAAACCTTACATCACCACGGGGCTAGGCGCGCTGACGCCCGCGGCATGGCGAGACTTGGCAGTCACGGTAGACACCGTCCTAGGCCCCGGCACCGTGCGCAACGTGCAGCTCGGGGCTG
>Ga0209229_10001114_pt1 | contig 11073 bp, 10 predicted proteins | sample SanBayMetagenome_FD_187466 | JGI IMG/M metagenome (GOLD analysis project Ga0209229, IMG submission 187466) | Freshwater and sediment microbial communities from dead zone in Sandusky Bay, Ohio, USA (SPAdes) (version 2) | ecosystem: Environmental > Aquatic > Freshwater > Lentic > Sediment... | reverse complement strand
GCAGGCCCGCCTCCCTTTTGTTAGTCTCAGTGCCCTTAACGACGTCTTGATGGGTGGTGTGCCACGTCTTTTCTTCCCATGGTCCCACACCACGCTTACCCCCTTTACTTATTTTTTTTTTAGCCTTACCCACGTCCCTTACTGAGCCTACACTTTCTTTACTCGTGCTGTTTACACTCAGACTGTACTTCCGTTTTTTCAAGCGCACCGTGCCACCCTCCCCTGGGTCAGCTCATACGCCCCCCTCGCATCTTTCTTTGGCATTGGGTGCCTTGACCCTAAGCTGGTCCCAGCTCTGTTAGTGGGCCCCGCCCTTGACTTGGGCCCAGCACGCGTGCGTGCTTTTTTTGCCCACATCGGTGCCTGCTCCTCATGGGCCCTCTCTGTTGCAGTAGGTCGTTTAGCTAGCACCCTTGCGCAGCTAGGTCCCCTTGTTTTGTCTGACCGCCTGCAAGCCACAGCCTACCCTCTCCCCGCTGGGGGGCTGTCCTTCTTACCAACCGGTCGTGCGTGGCACCATCTGGCCCCCCACCACACGGCTCTTTCACTCACCTTGGGCCCTTCTTATGTGGTGTCATCTCTGGCGCGTGGTTATTGGAATGCAGCACCTGCCCTCAGCGGGGTACCTACCCCCATGTCAACGTTGCCTACCCCTGTCCCCTCACCCGCTGGTGCTATCTCATACCTTGACACCCTGGCTGTGCCTAGCGCTAGCCCTGCCCCAGCACCAACCCTGCCCTTGTCCCTCCTCCGCCACCGCACTCAACGCCCCACAAGGCCGGCTTGGTGCCGGCTCCTAGCCCTTGGGGTTGAGTCTTTTCTCTTGCGCCTCGAGGGGTGGGCTCTCGATACTTTTATTGCGCCATCAGCCCTACCCCTCCACAACGAGTTCGTTACCACCCTCCTCACCCTATCCGGCTCCTTCCTAGCTGTCCCAGCTTTTGGTTCTTTGGGCCTTTTTGACGCCGTCTACGTTTACCTACGCACTGCCTCCCTGCTCTTTGCCACCCTTGTGGGTTTGGTTGTTGGCCCCTACCTAACTACCCTTGGTTCTTACGCTCACACGTCCACCCCACTTCTTGCCCTGGTCCTTGGCGTCCGTAGCTACCTTTTCTTTTGGTGTATCTACCTGCATAGCTACCTTGCTCACCCACAGGCCTTGTGGCATCACATTATTGTCACAAATGCTGTTTTTGTGCGCACTTACGGCACGGCCCTCCACAGCCTAATCGCAGGCACCCCCCCCCTCACGTCCTCCGTGCAGCGCATGCTTTTTCATTCAACCCCCCTACCTCGGCCAGCGGGGTCCCCATATACTTGGGGTTGTCTCATCCTTCCTCGCTTCAGCGCCCATGGTACCCGCCTCACCCCCCTTCTTATCCCTTCACCCTCGCGAGTCATTTTTGGTGCCCACGACCTCATCAGCGCCCTTCTGTCATTTGTAGGTGTACGCCTACACCCCGCTGTTGTTGTTTACCTCTGTGCCCCCCTAGCTTCTATTGCCAGCAACCCCCTTTCTATCGACCTGAGTTTGCTTCGTCCTTCCCAGTCGTGGGTCCATATTTCTGCTTGGCTCACTGCCACCCTACACGGCCCTCGGGTCTTTTTGTTTGGGGTTCTGAGCTCGTGTCGCGCCACTGACCCCCTTATTTTTTTCCTTGACCCCGTCACATTTTTTCTCGCTTGCAGCCCCGACCCCTCTCTGTCTTTTTTTTGAACTGCCGGGGCTGCCCACCTCCCCACGCCCTTCTCTACTTACTTTACTGCTGCCTTGTTGGGGGTGCGCACGTGGGTGACTTCCTTCTCACGCCTGCTGTGTCAGGAGGCTGCTGCCCCCCGCCCTCGCCCGATCCTTGCATACTTTTTATTGCCGCGTGACCTTGTTGTCCTTTGTTTAGGTCATGTTACTACTGCACTTGCCACAACCCCCGTGACCTCGTACTTCTCCACCCTTGCCTCTGCTGGCCCCAGCTTCCTTCTTGCGGTGTGGGCTGCGCTGGGCCTAGTTGGCTCGCGGCTAAGCTTGCGCACTAACCCCCTTCACACTAAGCCAGTCACATTCTCTACCTCAAACCCCCTTGCTTGGTGGTCATCCGAGGTTGCTGCCGTCTGTAGGTCCACTGCCTCAACCGCCCACGCGGGCTTCCTTGGCTATCTGCGTTTTGCCCCACAGGAGGTCTCCTCACTTTCTGACTTTTATCGACGCATTGAGCTTGCCCAGGATTGGCGCGTGCTTAAGCTTGAGCGTGAGGTGTGGCGCACTGTTGATATGCTAACCATGGCTAAGCAGTCTGGGTACTATCGCAAGAAGTTCTATTCTAACTTTTATGACCCAGCCAGCCTCGTCAGCAAGGTCTCCATCTGGCTGCCTAATCAGCTCATCCCTGGGTGGGCCTTCGTTACCCCCTACACGTCTAGGTTGCGCTATACGGCTGTGGGCAAGGTTGACATCGCCCTCGTTGTTGTTTTTGCCGCATCACTTGGCTCTGTATTCAGCTCAGTCAACTACGTAATTACATATCGCTATCTTGGTGCACCCATGCTCAAGAACCGCCGGGAGGTGCGGTCTTTTTTTATCGATGCTCTTCTTGTTGCCTCACGTATGATGCTCCTTGCCAACCCAGCTCTTCTCATTGGCATCCTGCTCCTTCTCTCAGATCGTCACCTTAACACCTCAGTTTTTGACTTTTCTGGTGGCGGCGACACTGTCCTCTTCCAGCACCTTTTTTGGTTTTTTGGCCACCCCGAGGTCTACATCATCATTATCCCTTGTTTTGGTTTTATGAACTCCTTGTTGCCCCACCTACTGCGAAAGCGGTTGTCGGGTCGCCTCTCCCTTCAGTTCTCTATGTACACCATTGCCTTCATGGGCTTTGCTGTCTGGGGCCACCATCTTTATATGGTTGGCCTAGCGAACAGTGTGCGAACACTTTACAGTACGATGACAGTTATGATTTCAGTCCCCGCATCGACAAAAGTTTTACATTGGTGCGTCACCCTTATCCAGTCAACCTTTTGTAACGACGTTAGCTACCTTTTCCTTCTAAGCTTTATGTATTTTTTTGTCCTTGGCGGCCTGAGTGGGATGTTTGTTGCCCACATTGGCTTTGACACCCTGTTTCACGATACGTTTTATGTCATTGGCCACTTCCACGTCATGCTCGCTGGTGCTGCCCTTTCTTGTTTGTTTTCTGCTTTCTACTTCTACTTCCCAGCTATCTTTGGCGTCAGGTATAGTCGTTTTTTTGCTTACATGCACTACGTTTTTTATACCGCTGGCCAGCTCATTACCCTGATTCCCATGTTTTGGCTTGGCTACGCTGGTATGCCCAGGCGTATTATGGACTACCCCAGTGTTTTTGGGGGGTGGCACAGCGTTATCTCAAGTGGCCACATCCTCACTTTTATCGGACTTTGTTTCTTCCTTCTTATGCTGGTTGACAGCTTTTATGAGGGGCGTGTGCCGACCCAGCGCCATTACGGCGTTAACCGCTTAAACACACGCCTTGCCTTTTACGCCTATGAGACGCGTAAGCTTCAGTCGTACCGCCAGCGGTCCCTCCCCCTCCTCCGAGAGGCCCAAAGCCCCACGTCACCTGCTCAGCTCTACATGCTAGGTACCGAGCTTGAGACTATGACGTTTGCTTACGTCTTTACTCGTAAGTCTGCGGGTCGCCCTGGTGGCCTTTAAATGGGGTTCTACGTCCTTTGCTACGACCTTGTCTTCATCGATTTCCGTGCTCTCGGGCGGTGGCTGTGCCACGACGCCGCGTACGACAACTTTGCCCCGCTGCCTGCCGCCTCTGCCCCCCTGTCTCATAGCCCTCGGACACTTGTGTCTGACTTTGTAGTTCCTGCCCTTGAGGTTGCTGGCCTAGTCGCACTCTGGCCACTTGTCGCCCTTTGCCTTATGGCCGTTGTTGGCTTTTTTTCTGTGCTTGCCACCTACGCCCACACCTTCTATACTGCGCCCTGGGACCCTCTTGTCTTTTTTGACCCTGTCAAGGTCCTTGCCATCACAGAGCTTGAGTTTCTTGTTATTGAGACTCAGCTTCTTTTTGAGAGCTTCTTCCTCATGTGGTCAGTTCTTAACCGCACCCTCCTTGTGCTTTTCTTGGTTGCCACCCTCCTTGTGTAGCTGTGCCCTTCAATGGCTGTTCCCACACCCCCCCGCCCCCTTGCGGTCACCCGCCTTCTCAGCCTTGTCAACTATGGCTACCTCCACCGTCAACTCTTTGTGACCACCCCCGCAGCCCCCACACATGCCCTTGGTGCCACTCTCCTTCAGGTTGGGGCTGTTTCTCATTGAGAGCTGTGCCCCGGCCCTGGGCACCCGCACGGTCTGCGCTGGTACTTGCGGTACTCTCGGCTGCAGCCTGCGGGGTTTTTTTTCCAGTATACACGCCGCCCGTCTGGCGCTTCCTACGTCTCATTTGCCGTGCTGCGCGCGTATGCTGTAACGCGCGGGGGTGCACAGCTCCTTATCTCGACTGGGTGGGGTTTGCTGCCACTCCGTAGCTGCCTTAGTCGTCGCTGCGGGGGCTTTCTAGTTGGTGTCTTTGCTTAGCTCTTGTTCGGGTGCATCCTTGGTCTAAAATGAAGCAGTTTGCCACCCTTTGTGAGTTTATCATCACAGGCGCCCTTGCTCACCCAATCTTTTTGTTAGACCCCTTATTGGTCGGGGTGTCTCAGACCATCTCATGTTTTGTTTCTTTGGTGGCTTGGCTCACCAGGCTCCCCCACTACGGCCCTGCCGTTGCGGAGGTCTCATCCTGGCCATACCTCTCCCTGGTCTCCCTCCTTCTTGTCATCTTTGCCCTTGCTGTCCTCTTCGCAGAGCGCAAGCTTATCGCGGCTACGCAGAAGCGCCTTGGCATTAGCTTTTTAGGTCGTCATGGGTGGGTCCATCTGCCTGCCGACGTAGTCAAGTTTTGGCTAAAGCAGCTTCAGACCTCTAGCCCATTTTGGTCCTCCGCCCTTGGTGGTACCCTGGGTGTCGTTTCTTTGTACCTTGGCTGGCTCAACCTGGGGGGTATTTTCTTTATCTCAGACGGCATTGCCACACCTGCTGACTTGGGTGATTACTCTCTTCTTGTCTTTCTTGCCTATGCGTTGCTAACCACCTTATTTTTCTTTTTCATCGTTGGGGGCACGCGTTCCAAGTACGCCACCATTGCAGGTGCGCGTCTCTTGGTTGTTACCATCTCCTTTGATGTTTTCTCTGTCATCCTCTGGGGCGTCTACTGCGGCCATGCTGGTGGTTACGCCTTTGATGACTTCTATGAGGCAAACAGCCTCCTCTCACCCTCTTGCGCCCTCCCCCCCCTAGCCCTTGCTATCTTCCTTCACACACTTGTCGAGGCTAAGCGCGCCCCCTTTGACCACGCGGAGGCTGAGTCTGAGCTTGTTGCAGGCCACCTTACTGAGTTTGGGGGGCGCACACTTCTCTTTATGTACATCTGCGAGTACATTCATGTTTTTTTTTCTATCTTCATCCTCTCTGTCTTTGTGGTTGGTGGGCCTCTAGGCTCATCCTTTCTTCTCTACGAGTCATTCTACGAGGCGCCCCTCCTTACGGCTTATGGCTTGGGTGCCCACCCCAGCGCCCCTGTCTTCCAATGCCTAAATGGTTTTGGTCTCACGCCCCTGCAGCACCCCTACAAGGGCCCACTATGCGCACCGAGTCTGGGCGTCTAGACTGGGCCTACGAGACCCCTGTACTTCTTGTGGGCATGGCCTTGGCTAATTTTTTTTTTCACATGGACGAGCCCCTTTTTGAGCTCTCTGAGCTCTCTATGGCTCACGTTGCTGTTTTAGGTCTTGCTTTGTTCGCCACCGTTAACGACCTGCGGGTCCGCGCTCGCTATGGTCAGTGGGGCCCCAAGGACCAAGCTGTCCTTAATGGGGCACTAGCCTTTTGGCTAACCTTTGAGCGTTATACTGCTGCAATCTTTACAGTCTCCAGCCTTCACTTCCTCCTCCCACTTGAGGCCGACTTGTTTGATCTGGTTGACGTGTGGTGCGCCCTTTTTGTGTGGGTAGCTGTGTCCTTGGTGACCCCACTTCTTGTTGCCCTTGCTGCTCTCTTTTTAACCTACATGTTGGCCTCTGCCCTGACTTGGGCCCGCCCTACCCTCCTTATGCTTCTAGCTGCCACCACCACTGCAGCCTATGCGCTTACCTGGGCTCTCCTGGGGCTTGACTTGGCTTTTGGGGCCTTCGGGGGTGCTAGCGGGTTGAGTGACGTCGGTTCTTTTTATGCACAGCCTCGCGTTGGCCACGCCTTTGACGCTTCAGAGGGGGCCGCTGATCCCTTTGATTGGCACAGGGCTAGCTCTGCGGGCCGTCCCGTTCGTTTTGTAGACCTCTACACGTTTTGCCTGACGCTCATCTCCTTCCTTGCTGTCACTGTCACTCTTTTTTGGTGGGTCGTTCTTGTCGTCGACGTTGGTTTGCGTGGCCCGGGGGGCCTTACCTCGGACACCTTGGGTGCTGCTTTGCGCCTTGTCGACCACACCCTACTTAGCCTCTGCTGGGGTTACCTAAGTCTCGGGTTTATCAGCATCCGCGTCCTCCTCCGTACACCCCTTGAAGACTTTTTTTGGTAGGTTTGCTCGGGGCACACCCCTGAGCTATTTAATGGGCTCTCGGCTTTGGTACATTATCCGGGCTGTTTGCTGCCTCCCCTGGCGTCTTTATTGGTGGGGCTTTGACGTCTTTTGTTATTTTCTCGACGTACTTGGTTCTTTTTTTAACGCTCTTGGCAGCCCCCTGCGTCCGCTCCCCAAGCCCGCTAGTCTTTTTTCTGACAGGTGGTTTGAGTTTAAGCGCCACGTTGTTTACCCTGCGTGTATCATTGAGCTTTTTTTTTTCTCCACACTCCTCCACCGCCCGTGTGCTGTGGACGGCCTTGTCATCCCCGGCCTCTTGGGTCTCCTGTGGTCGTTGGGTTTCATCCCACATGACTGCGTGGCCCAGTGGCGTCTCTGCCTTGGAGTTGCTTTTGGTGGCGCATTACGTGGCCGCCCGCTTTCCATCCTATTTTGTGGCACTGCCGTCTTTGCCCTCCTCCACTTTTTACCCCTCTGTTACTTTTCCCCTGACCGCCGTTGGCTTCTCTCCTTCACTATCATTGTAGCCTTTTGGTCTCGTTTGGCTACCCGCCTCGTCTTCCCACGATTGCGCTTATACTGAACCCTAGCTATCGACTATGACCAGGGGCGCTTCTTCTCTCTCTTTGATTCATACGATTACCAGGCCCCCTCCACAGCCTCCTTTGACCACAGCCTTGCCACCCTTGTCTCCCCTCTTCTCTATCACAGCCTCATGCGCAACCACCTCCTGTTCTCCCTGGGTCCTTTTCTTGCTTGGTCTGTGCGTTTGGGGCTTACCTTCCTCCGGCGCACGGAGCGTGCTGCTCTTCTGAAGTGTCGTGCCTTTTCTCGACGTCGTCTTTTTGCCCCAGCAGTGGCCCGCGTGGCTGCTCGTGCATGCGTTGCTTCTACCAACCACGCAGCGCTGGCTACTCCCTTCTTCACTCTCATCATCCGTGGCCTTGCTGTCATTGGCTCCCCCGCCCCCCTCTCACAGCAGGTAGACCTCCCTTACTATGAGACTGTTCCAGACCACGGACCGGCCCATGCCCCCGTCCCAAAGATTACCCCTCACGAGCTTTATCGCTCCTACGACCACGTGAGGAGCCACCTTCTATACGCAGCCCACCGTAATAGCCTTGGGGTTTCTAAAGCCCCCCTACCCTACCACTTTAAATTGCGTAAGTATCTTGGCTCCCGCGGCTTTGACCACCCACAGCGTGGCCTTTCTTATGTCAGCCCACCACATCTCCAGCGTTCGCTCCTTACGCCCCCGGCTTGTGAGGTGCGCCTAGCTCGCCTCTGGCTTGCCTACTCTACAGACCTTGTCCCCCTTGATCGCGTGACCACCCATCAGCTTAGGCGCTATGTGTCCCTTATCCTCTCTGTGCTTCCTCGACAAACTTTGTTTCTTCGACGAACCTGGTCGATCTTTACGGGCCTCCCGCTGCGCCCCCGTCGTTACCGTTTTCGCGCCGTTCCCTTGTTTTCTTACCGGTATACTCGCGCACTCCAACGCATCCACAACTACATTCTGACCCCCCCCCTTTTTGCCAGGCTGCAAGCAGCTTGGTGTTGACACCCCCACCACTTCTTCAGCGGCTTCCCACACTGGTCTAGCTTTTCCCATCTCCAGGCATACTCACGCCAGGCCCCCGCCCACCTTTATTTGGCTTTGAGCCTTGCCGCCCACCTGACTGGTTTCTTTCTTCGTGTGGGTCACACCCTCCCCCTTGTCGACCCACTGGCCTTTGTACACCTTACTACCCCCCTCAGGGTGCCCACAACGCTTCGCTGGTGAACTCACCCACTTTCAGACCCGATGTGGGCTCAGCCCACACTAGGCTATGCGGACCCCCTTCATGAGGATTTTTTTCAGGTCTCGGCCGTTGGCAACTCTGTTCTTACCTTTACCCCCCATGGGGACGACTCGTGTGTGCCAGCCCCCATAGACTTTTTAATCAGCTCTGCGTCATACCCATACGCCCGCCTTGGGTACTCCTACCGCCTGTCAGATGCCGTTGCAGTCGCAGCCCTTCTCATCCTTTACCACCTGGGCTCCATGACAGGGATTTTAGTTTTATGGTTTGTGCGTATCCTTTGGAGGACGGGTCGCTGGCACCGCCCTCTTTACTACGACCAGGTCTACTCCTGTGGCTTTGCTCAATACTTTCTTCTGGCCCCACGACCTACTATGCAAAGTATCGGCTCCAACACCTTCTCGTAGTTCTTTTACATCCTTTAGGGGTCGCACCCCCTTCTTGTTTTTGTAGCTTCTATACGCATGCACTGGCGGGCACGTAGCCTTGCTTTGGGGGCTTGTCCCCCAATTCTCGGTGCCCTGGCCTGGCTCCCTTTAGTCCCTAGTTCTGAGTGCTTGAGTATCGTGATATTTAATGCAAGAGGTTCGCGAGTTCGCCCTTGCTATTGCCCAGCTGCCCTTTCCTACAGCGACTAGCTGGTTTGGCGACATCTTCGCCTGCATCTTATGTATCTTACGTCTTCTGTGGCCCCTCGTCATCCATACTCATAGCGTAGGGCCCTTTGGGTTCTACATTGCCCCTGTGACCTTTGTATTTTTCACCTATGACATTACTTGCCCGGCCTGTTGTACATCTTTGCTGATCAGCAGTGCTACCACCTTTGTTTGTTTTGTCTTTCTGCTGTGTGGGCTTCTGGAGGTTTCCACCCGTGGTGCTAGGAGCTGGCTTGTTGACCAACTACGAACTTCGGCGTATTTCCCACTCTCACCTCACACCCCCCTCAGGATGGCCTATTCTGTTGTTGCGGCTGGTTGGGTGGCGTCCCTCCCCCTTTTATGGGTTGTCGATCCAGGCCCAGGTGCCACATTACTCCTTGTTGGGGGTGTCGCCATCTTTGCTGTAATTCTACCTCTTGTGCTCGCACGCCCCCTATTGTTTTTTATGTACCAGCGGGCTTGTCAGCCCCGACCTGGGCCCTCTCTTCTTTGGGGGCTGGTCGGCTTTGCCTTTGCTGTGGCTGTCTACTACAATGCTGTTGTGTCCCCTGGTATCGTCATAGCTCCCCTGCTCCCAGCACTAGGCCCAGCCCTCCATACCTTAGGCTGGGTGTGCGCTGCCATCGCCCCCTTGGCTGAGTGCCCTGCCTTTGTCAACTCTCCACAGCCTGTTACTTTTTTTTTTTTGAGCCTGGCCGACCCCGTTCTTTGGTTTGGCATCCTTCAATCCTTGCCGGCTCTGGTGCAGTCAAGCGTTGCTTGGGTCTCATGGCTTTGAGCCCTCTCGCCCGCTGACGTGTTGCCTCCTATTATCGCTAACCTCGTTGCCCTTTGTTCCCTTGCACTCATTACTTTCGTGTTGGTCGTTGCCTCTGCCTCTGCCATCGAGGCCCTTCTTTTTGTTTTTTGGTGGGTCGCTGCGCTTTGGCGCATCTTGCGTCGCCCCCGCCAGCCCCACTACATCTTTCCTAAGTATTTTGTCATCGCGAGGGCTCTTCTCAACCCCCTTGCGTGGGGGTCCCTCGTTCCCCTTGCCATCCTTTGTAGCATCCTTTTTCTTCCTGGGGCTGCTATCGGTACTTGTCAGCCCGGCTGTGACCTCTTTGCGGGGCTGGGTACACTTTTTGCCCTTGCTGCTACCTACCTGGGTTGCCCCCCCTCCGTTGTGGGTGCTGTTACCACACTGGCCTCACTGCCCGGTAAGGTGTTTGCAGCACTTGCTGTTCTCCAGGACTTTGTCCTTGCTTGGTTTTTTTTCTAGCTGCTGGTGCGGTACGCCCACCAGCCACCTCCGGCGGGGCCTGCGCCCCGCCCCTTGCCGCGGCTCCTGGCGTGGTCTCTAATGTCTTAGTTTTCATCCTTTCTGGGGCGGGCCGCAGCTGTTACACCAGCGCCACCCCACGAGTTGTTCTTCGTGTGTGTCGGCTACCCCCAACCCTTTTCTTAGAGACTAGCTTGGTTACCAGCCCCCAGTGCCTGTGTTTGTTTGCCCGTTGCCCGCTTTTGCTCTGCCTCGTGACGCCCTCTTCTGCACCCACCCCACACCCCCGCGTCTTTGCACCTCAGCCCCTTCTTCACGGGGCTACCCGCACCCAGCCTACCCAGTCGTGTTGTGGTTAGCCCACCCCTTAGTTCTCTGCGGCCCCCCAACCCACACTTGCTTAGTTATCTCTCTACCCACGCCTACTTGGGGGCTGTTACCCCGCAGTATGCTCTTGGGTGGGGCAGGTCAGCACCTGCCCCGGGGTGTTCTTGTGGGCCGGCGGCCCCCACCCCACTGGGCCTGTGGCCCCCACACCACCCCAGGCCCCTCCGGGGGGCCTGGGGTGGGCTTTCACACCTGCCTGGGTAAGGCAGTGCTGACTTTAAATGGCCGCTCTCAGGTACCTCGCAACGGACCTTATACTTTTCTATGGTGGTACTTGGGTGGGGCACGCCCTGCCCAGTACTGCCCAGGCTCTCTGGGATCTTGTATGTTGGGGTTTACTTTCTTTGTTGGGG
>Ga0209229_10001113_pt1 | contig 11074 bp, 15 predicted proteins | sample SanBayMetagenome_FD_187466 | JGI IMG/M metagenome (GOLD analysis project Ga0209229, IMG submission 187466) | Freshwater and sediment microbial communities from dead zone in Sandusky Bay, Ohio, USA (SPAdes) (version 2) | ecosystem: Environmental > Aquatic > Freshwater > Lentic > Sediment... | reverse complement strand
GCATCGGCCTGCAAACGTGCCACGACGCTGCTGTGGTGGCCGCCTTCCACGACACCCGCAACGAGTGCAAGGACTGGCTGAAATCGCTTGCCTGGGACGGCGTGCGCCGGCTGTCCTACCTGATGTCAGAAGGTCTTGGAGCCCCAGAAAACACCTACACAGACGCCGTAGGCCGCTGCTGGGTCATGTCAATGGTGGCCCGCGTGTTTCGGCCAGGATGCAAGGTTGACACCGTGCCAGTTTTGGAAGGAACGCAAGGCGCCGGCAAATCCACGGCGCTGCGCATTTTAGGAGGCAAGTGGTTCACAGAGTGTCATGAAAACGTGACGCACAAAGACTTCTACGAAGTCCTCAAAGGCCACATGCTGGTCGAGATTGCTGAGATGCACTCATTTACTCGAGCAGAAGTCGAGCGCATCAAAGGCATTATCTCTTGCCAGATGGATAGATATAGAAAGAGCTACGGAAGGAACACAGAAAACCATCCGAGACAAACGGTTCTGGCCTGCACAACGAACCGCGACGACTGGCAGAGAGACGAAACTGGAGCACGCCGGTTCTGGCCCGTTCGCTGCGGCAACGTAAACCACGATTGGCTGCGTGACAACCGAGACCAGCTCTTTGCTGAAGCCGTCCACCTGTTCAACGATGGCGGCTCATGGTGGGACGTTCCGATGGACCTTCAAAACGAAGAGGTTGAGTCCAGGCGCGATTCCGACTCATGGGAATCCGTCATCGGAGGGTGGCTGTGGAATCAGAATCGTCCGACAACATCAGAGATTTTGTCTGACTGTTTGAAGATTGAGATCGGTCGCCATGACCAGATCGCACAGAAACGGGTCGGTCGGGTGATGCGAGTGCTCGGCTGGCGAACGGTCATCACCAAATCGACAAACGGGCGCAGTTTCCGGGCCTGGGTCAAGGACGAGTAGAACGCGTAGACTCTCTACACGTTCTAAGTTGTTGTCAGCATTGGAGTTCTACACGTTCTACACGTTCTACACCATGTTTATACTAATACACATGCACACACACATGCGCACGCACATGGAGGGGTTTTGAAAATCACGCGTTCTACGCGTAGAGGTGTAGAACGCGTAGAGTCCAGCGGCAAGCGCCGGACCCGTTTTTGAGACCATGAGTGGCCACTAACATAGGAGCAAAGATGAAAAAGCAGAACCCCGCAGACAAGGTGGAGCAATGGCCAATCGACAGGCTGGTGCCGTATGCCAAGAACTCGCGCACGCACTCCGATGCCCAGGTGGCCCAGATCGCAGCCAGCATCAAGGAGTGGGGCTTCACCACCGCCGTGCTGGTTGATGAAGATGGCGGCATCATCGCCGGCCACGGGCGCCTGATGGCCGCCAGGAAGCTGGGCATGACTGAGGTTCCGGTGATGGTGGCAGCAGGCTGGTCTGACGCGCAGAAGCGGGCCTATGTCATTGCGGACAACAAGCTGGCGCTCAATGCCGGATGGGATAACGAGTTACTCGCGCTGGAGTTGGCTGATATTCAGGGCCTTGGTTTTGACGTTGAATTGACGGGTTTCAGCGACGAGGAAATCAAAGACCTGATGCCGGTGGAAATAACTGAAGGCCTGACCGATGAGGATGATGCGCCGGCCGTGCAGGAAAATGCGGTCACGGTTGCTGGTGATGTTTGGATTTGCGGGAAACATCGCGTCATGTGCGGAGATTCGACCAGCGTTGACGTAGTTGAAATTCTGATGTCAGGAATTCATGCAGACCTATGCTTCACATCTCCTCCTTATGCACTAGGAAAAAGCGCGGCGCTTTCTGGAAACAAGAAAATTGCAAAGCGCGGTGCGGCTTACGATGAGCATGAAGACGACTCAGAATCATGGTCTTCTCTGATGGCTGGATGGTGGAGTGCATCTTTGCCATTTGTGTCTGCATGGGTTGTGAATGTTCAGCCGCTTGCAGGAAATAAGCGAGAACTGTTTAAGTGGATCAATGATCGCGTGAACCGACTCGTTGATCTTGCGACATGGGATAAAGGCCACGCAGCACCTCAGATGGCTAGTGGCGTCATGTCTTCTAGGTATGAGTGGATCATCATATTTGGCGATGATGGAGCTTCGCGTGTCGTTCCGTTCTCTTCTTGGCATGGAACAATTCAGAGCGTCTACGATGCTCCACCACAGCGGAAAAATGAATTTTCCAGCGTTCATGGTGCAACGATGCCATCTCATTTGGCGGAATGGGCATGCGGCAAGTTGTGCGACAAGGCAAAGACCGTGTTTGATCCATTTGGTGGAACTGGAACGACCATGATTGCCTGCGAAAAACTCGGCAAGGCCGCGTATCTCTTGGAGATTTCGCCAGCTTACGTGGACGTCATCGTCAAACGCTGGCAGGACTTCACCGGCCAGAAGGCGGTTCACGCAGAATCCGGTAAAACTTTCGATGAGGTGAGCAATGGCAACCAAGCAGCAGCCTGAAGAAAAATCGGTTCCAAAAAAGCGCGGCGGCGCTCGATACCCGAACGGCGGAGGCCCGCAGCCTGGCGCTGGCCGACCGGCATTCGATCCCACCGACGCCGAGCGCAAGCAGGTCGAGGCGTTGTCCGGCTACGGCCTGCCTATTGAGCAGATCGCAGTCCTGGTGCGCGACGGCATCGACACCGACACCCTGCGCAAGCACTTTGCCCAGGAATTGATCTCGGGCAAGGCCAAGGCCAATGGTCAGGTCGGAAAGACCCTGTTCCAGAAGGTCATGGCTGGCGACACCACAGCCGCCATTTGGTGGTCGAAGACCCAGATGCGCTGGAAGGAAGTGCAGCACCACGAAATCAGCGGCGTTGATGGTGAACCCATTAAGGCTGTCACCAAGATTGAGCTGATCGCAAAATCTGAATGACCACGGCCCGCGTCGAGCTGCCGCCGAAAATCCTCGGGGTCTTCAAAGAACCCAGGGGGGCATACCTTTACCGCGGCGTCTACGGCGGTCGCGGCAGCGGCAAGAGCTTTTCCATGGCGCTCATGGCGGCCATTTGGGGCTTCATCGAGCCGCTGCGTGTACTGTGCACGCGCGAGCTGCAGGTCAGCATCAAAGAGTCATTCCACGCTGAGCTCAAGGCGGCCATCGCGGCCTACCCGTGGCTGGCGGCGCATTACGACGTCGGGGTGGACTACCTGCGCGGACGCAATGGCACGGAGTTCCTGTTCCGAGGCCTGCGCAACAACATTACGGCGGTGAAGTCCACGGCCAAGATCGACCTGACCATCGTCGAAGAGGCAGAGGACGTGCCCGAGTCGGCCTGGCTGGATCTCGAGCCGACCGTTTTCCGCCAGCCGAAGGCCGAGATGTGGGTGCTGTGGAATCCGCGCCTTGACAACAGCCCGGTAGACACGCGGTTTAGAAAACGGCCGCCAGACCGGTCAAAGATTGTCGAGATCAACTGGCAGGACAATCCGTTTTTCCCGCCCGAGCTGGACGAGCTGCGCCGCCGCCAGGAGGCCATGATGGATCCAGGCACATATGCGCATGTCTGGGACGGCGCCTACCTGACCAAAAGCGATGCCCAGGTGCTGGCCGGCAAGGTCGCTGTGCGCGACTTTGAAGCAGGTGGGCCAGGCTGGGACGGGCCTTATTACGGCCTGGACTTTGGCTTTGCGCAAGACCCGACCGCCGCGGTGCGCTGCTGGATCAAAGCCTCTCGCGTTTGGGTCGACCACGAAGCCCAGGCCAAAGGCCTTGAGATCGACGCTACAGCCGATTTTCTGACCCAATTGATACCAGGGGTGCAGCAGCACACCATGCGCGCCGACAGCGCCCGTCCAGAGTCCATCAGCTACCTGCAACGGCACGGCTTGCCCAGGGTGGTGCCAGTGGCCAAGTGGCCTGGCAGTGTCAACGACGGCATTGCGCACTTGCGCAGTTACGCCGAGATCGTGATTCATCCTCGATGCAAGCATCTGATCAAGGAGACCAGCCTGTACAGCTACCGCGTGGATCGGCTAACGGGCGACATCATGCCCGACGTTCTGGACTCTTGGAATCACGGCATCGACGCGCTGCGCTACGCTTTGACGCCCCTGATCCGCAAGCGCGACTCAGGCGCCGCCACGGTTAAGATCCAGGGCCTATGACGCCGGCCCAGCAACAGAAACTCCTAGCATCGCTTGGCGCCGATGTCGAGGCCGAAGTGCTGGCGGCCTACGAGCGAGCGATGGACATGATGCGCCGCGGCAAAGCGCCGCGCGATGCCATTGCTGAGGTCATGGACAGCTTCACCGGGGCCTACGCTGATCTGATGGCCGCGGCCTTGTCGGCCGTGCTGGATCAAAGCGTCGGCACCGCCGCGGTGCTGGCCATCCAGGTCGGCCAGGTGTCACTGTCCCGCCGGCTGTACGCCGAGGCCCAGGATGTCTCCAACGTGGTGCAGGGCATCGTGCAGCGGCATGTGTCAGGCATGCAGGACGCGCGGCGCCTGGCGCTCGAGCTTTTCGAGGGCTACAACTTCCGCGAACCCGACGCCGAGCCGCTGCAGATCACCAGGCGCAACCGCGAGCTACCGAAGTACCTGCGCGAGGTCATCCTGACCGATGACAGGCTAGAGCGCGAGATGGCCAAAGCCCTGGCCCAGCTCCAGGTCGATGATCTCTCCACGCCAGCCCTGCGTGCGGCCTATAGCGGCGTTTTGGAGGCCTTGGATGGCCTGGATGAGGGGGTAGCCAGGGACGTGCTGGAAAAACGGCTCAAAGTGGCGTTTTTCGAGCGTGTGCGGTTTTTCGCTGAGCGCATCGCCCGCACGGAGCTGCACAAGGCCTACGCAGAGCGCGAGGCGAGCCTGTTGCTGGCCGATGAGGAAGTCGAATACGTCCAGATCCGCCGCAGCCGCACCGGCAAGGATCCCTGCATCTGCTCACTGATCACCGGGCGCAACCAGTACGGCCTTGGGCCTGGTGTGTATCCGAAGAAGTCGGCCCCGAATCCAACTTTTCACCCGTTTTGTAAATGTAGTGTGGTGCCTAGGTTAGATTTGACAGGACGAAAACTTCCCCCTGAAGACGAAAACGCCGACCAGTATTTCCTGCGCCGACTGGGCCAGCCGGTGGCCGCTCAGGTGGCCGGCAGCCGCGACAAGCTGCAGCGCGTGCTGAACGGTGAATCAGCCATCTCGGTGGCCAATGAATCCAAAGACCCGGCCTACCGCATCATCAACCTGGAGCAAGCCGCCAATGCCTTTACCCAAGCCAGGCCCTGAAGAGGACCGCGACCAGTTCATCGCCCGCTGCATGGCCAATCCGACCATGCGCGAGGATTTCAGCAACGTGGGACAGCGCGCCGCGGTGTGCTTTGATCTATGGCGCGAAGATCACGAAGAAGAGGAGTACGCTAACCCTCGAGGAAACAACGGATCGACATGAGCTTGTAAGTGTCAATTCGGTCTTCGTCGGTGATGGTTTCGACGTACCTACCTTGCAGGGTCTTCAGCTTCGCCAGGATGGCCGCCTCGAGCTCAAACAGCTCGGCATAGACCGACTCCAGGCCTTCGCTGGTGGCCACTGGCACGCCGAAGTAAACGAACGTTTCCGAACTGCGGTTGCCATACGGCCGGCCTGGCGTGATCCGAAACGGCACGATGCGGATCAGCGGGTAATCCTGGGGTGAGATGTTCGGCTCCAGGCCGATCTTGCACGATGCCACGCCTGCGATACTGGCAAACGCATCGCGGGCGGCCTCAAGCGCGGCGTTCATCAGGCACGCTCCAGCGGCACATTGAAGATCAGCGCATTGCCCGCTGCATCCGGCGTGGCAGCTCGAGCCTGGGCCAGCATGCCGTCGAACTCTTTGCGGTAGGCCGCCAGTTTGGCCGTGAACAGGTCTTCAGGGTCCGACATATTCTCCAGACAGGCCAGCACGTAGCACTTCAGCACCGTCAGCCGATTGCGCCAGGAAGCGGCAAACGTGCCGAGCATGTCCACCTCCGCAAACGCCCTGGTTTCCCGGTCGACGTCGCAAAATTTGGCTAGGTAGGCATCGGGGTAATTTAGGATGGTCATTTTTGTTGCCTGATTGCGTCGTTGACAATGCGGTCGAATTGGCGCACTGCTTCGGTGGCCGCGCGTAGCAGGTAATTGTCGCCGCGGTAGCCTGGGTGCTTGACGGACTTGGCGAAGGCAAACCGATTGCCGAGCACCCAGCGCAGGGCCTTTTTGTTTTTCGGCTTGATCGTGTGCGGCCTGGTGCCAAGCAGCACGAATGCCGCATACGGCGCCCGGTTGCGGTCATGGCCGACAGCTCGGCCGCCCTCGATGGGCCTGTTGTACAGCGACTGCCGCAGTGCGCCGGTCTTGGTGTGTTTGTCGGCGCCGGCCTCCGCGCTGTCGTAAGCGATCTGCGACAGATTGCGGATGACGTATTTCTCCATGCCCACAGGGATGGCCGTCAGCCTGTTGATCAGGCCGCCGATGTCGCCGATCTGTACCGAGATGGTCATTTGCCGACGAATTTGCTGCCGAACTGGACCAGCGCGAACACCGTCACCGCCAGGCCCCAGACGCCGATGCCGCGGTTGATCCACATCTCGACCTTGCGATCCACTCGGGCGATGCTGACATCATGCGCAGCGAGCTGGGCCTCGCACCGGCCGATGCGCTCGCCCTGATTAGCCTGGCGCTCCTCAAAAAGGATCAGCTTGCCGATGGCCTCGCCGAGCTTGTCAACCTTGGCTTCAAGGCGGCTGAAATCGTCGTCTGTCATTCCATCAGCTCCTGCACCATCTGCAGCCCCATGCGGCCCATCGCCACAAACGGCTCTTGCTCGCTCACATCTGCTGCGGCAAATAGGTCGTCAATCTCGTCCTGCGTCACCGTCATGCCCGCTGCGCTGCACGCCTCGTAGACCGTGATGGGGTCGCCCGGATAAGCGTCTGTCTCCACCCAGGCATCGTCCTGCCACGTCCAGAACACGCACGGCACCATCGCGGCAAACGCTTCGGGAATCTGACCGGAGGAGATGTAGTGCGTGGCAGACTCTTGCCCTGTGGGAGACAGCGGCGTGATCCACATATTGGCGTTGTGCGCCGGGTCCAGCGTGACGGCAATGGTGCGGGCCAGCGCGACCTGCGCGGCTGGGATGATCATGGTTCTGAAGGCGTTCATCAGTAGGCCCCCGTCTTGCCGTTGACCCAAGTCTCAGTCGCGCTGATCTGGCTGTCGGTGGACTGTGCGCCTCGGATGATGAGGCTGTAGAGATTTCCGTTCAGAGGCAGCGTGGCGTTGTTGCGGCGACCGATGTAGAGCGGGTAATTGCCGTAATTGCCGGTTCCTTGGTCTGAACTGCTAGTTGCGGCTTGAACGGCATTGATGCGAAGCGTGGCTATGTCGCCGGAGATGTCGCCAATGCCTGTGAGGACGTTGGTGATAGGCGCATTAAAAGTAGCGCTAGTAGTTGCCGCTTCAGAAACAGAACCAGCATTACCATTACTGTTAAATGAGTATCTTTTTGTTGCAGGACTCCAAGGAGCGCCCAAGACAAATACGCCGTTATTAGCCCCAGAGTTTGCAGACAACTCCGCAATAACCGCCGTCGCCGCATCACTCAGCTTCCGCACCCCCGCCCAGACCGTCATCTTGTCCGTCGCGGTGAAGTTCACGCTGTTGGTCAGCAGCGAGTCATCGGTGCCGTCAAACTCCAAATACGGCAGGAAGCCTGCGGAGTCGTAGTCCGTCGCAGCGGCGATTCGCTGGTAGGCGTTGCTCAGCAGGCTGTTGGTGACGATGAGTTGAGCGCCCCAGATGAAGATGCCGGAGGTGCCGTTGCCGGTGTAGGAGGCTCCACGCGCTGCAGAAGGAGAGGTTTGAATACTAATATTTATGGGTCCAGTTGCAGCGGTGCTGGTAGCGGCTATAACAAAAATGCATTGATACCAGCCATTGCCCACGTTTTGCATACTGGGAATGCCTACAGCAGACGCAGAAACACTTCCAGCGCTTAAATCATAATTAGCGTATGCTAAGGCACCAAAAGAGGTGCTAGAAGGCGCAATTTGCGCTACACTTCTTTCGCCGGCTTTCGCAAAAAATGAAAACGCATATGTTACTCCTGCTGTAATAGTTTGAACTGCTGATCCTATTGTGTGAATTGCATTAGAAGTATTTTCAACTAACTTGTCAGCAGTCGTGGTGCCGTCTGGAGCAACAGCAACATCTACCCAAGGCGGTGTTCCGGTTGTGTTGAGATTGCTCTTCGTCCAAGCCGCATTATCAAACTGCTCCGAATACGTCAGCAGGTTATACCGCGCCCGCAGGATGGGGCGGGAGGTGGAGGTGGATTGGTAGGCGTGGTTGCCGGGTAGTTCGCGGACGGAGATGTTGTCGATGACTGCCGCCGAAGTTGTAGCAACAGCGCGACCCACTACAAGATTTGCTGTTGTAGCCGTGGTAAACAAATAAGCAGTTTTTGCTCCAGTAGTTGTAAACGATACGAAGTTTGATGCGTTACCTGAACCAGAATCCCAAAAACCAATTTGAATTGAGTTAGTTATAGAAATAATATCAAATGTAACTTTTAACCATTTTCCGCTTGTTATTGCGATAGCTTGTGACAACGATGGAAAATTTGAGGTAGACGCAATGTTTGCAGACCCACCAGAAATTGTGGCTCCATTTGTAAGCGTCCATCCAGTACCTGAGGAAAAGTCACCATTCGTCACCAACTCACTTCCCAGCACCAACCCCTTGCTCTTATCCAGCATCAACCCGACAGACTGCTCCACCGCCGTCACGGGCGTGGTGCCTGCGGAGTCTTGGAACAGCGTGGTCAGGTCTGACGGGTCGTACCAAGCGCCGACTTCGCCTGCGGCGAAGAGGGACGCGGGCGTGAACTTGGCGCCGCCCAAGGCGCCTAATCTGCCAACAGCAAGTTGCAGCACGATCAGGCCCCGATCACAGCCAAGCGCTGGCCGGGAGTGACGCCGAAGTACTCTGTCGCATTGGCGCTCAAAAACATGCCGCTGGTGGTTGCCGTGGGATTGGTCCCATAGGCTAGGCACGCAGGCCCATCAGAAGCAACGCGCACAAACCGCGTATTGGCCCCGAAAACTGCGGACTGCACGCTTGAGGTCGTAAAGGTCACGACATTGGTGGTGCCAGGCAGCCGGGCCGCCTGTGGCACGCCGCCGATGTCGTTGGCGTTTTCGAGGAACTGAAATTCGGTGACGTAGAGCTTTGCCATGATGATGGTCCTTTAGGCCGCGGCCAGGGTTGTGACGGTGCCAGAGCTGCCCTTGTACTTCAGGGCGCCCGAGGCGACAAACAGGATGCCGCCGCCCGTAGGCGTGGCGGGCTCGGTGGTATTGGCGATGAACTGCAGCGGCGCAGTCTGCGAGAACTGCACCTGATCCACCGACAGGATCACCCCAGGCGTTGCCGGCCTGGTGGGCGATGTGCCGGCCGCGGTGTGCTGGATGCTGACGGTGGTGGAGCTGGCCGACCACATGATCTGCACATAGTCGCCGGCCGCGGCGGTGGCGATGATTGTGTTGGTGGCGACTGCGACGCCATCCAATCCGCCATGTGCGCCGTGGACGTCGTAGCTGCTTGCGCTGTTGGCATAGTCGCTGCCGTTTTTGCGCAACCAGACACGCGCTGTTTGTGGCGTGTTGTTGTCGGTGTTGTGGAGTTGCAGCGAATAGGTCAGCGAGTACGTGCCGGCCTGGGCAAACGTGATCTTGCTGCCGTCGACGATGCTGACGTTGCGTGTCTCGTAGGTGCTGCCGATGGCCACCGCATAGGCCGTCGTGGCCGATGCGATTGTTTGATCTGTCGAGTCGTAGAACGCCCCGTAATTGGCCAGCGATCCGCCAGGGCCTTGCGGTCCCTGGGTCACAACTTGCACCACATCAGTCATTTGGTCACCTCTGCCGATACTGAAACTGTGCCACGGACCAGACGATAGACAGTTCCGCCCGCGGTCGTGATCTCAAGGTCGTACTTGCCAAACGTCCAGGTGAATGCCGTGGACTGTGTGGTCGTGATGGTGAGTGTAATTTCACCTAGCGCCTCAGCGATGGACAGTCGTCCGTTTGCGGTGCTCATTTCCCACAGCACAGTGGTCGAGCTTGCCGTTTCGCGGATCTGCATCTTGGCCGTTGCGCCTGTGAGGTTGACGGGCGCGCCATTGCTTAACCATTTGAACGTCAGCACGCATGTGGTGCCTTGCTCAACCGTGAAGTTGTGAACCGCTGCGGTCATGCCTGCACCTCCAAGAGACGCTCGTCAATCGCAGCCTGGATTCTGTCCTGTTTTTCCTGGTCCAGGCCGGCGAATTGCTGGGCCACAATGCGCCGCTGCTGCTCGGCAATCACCACGCGAGGCATTGCCGCGGCTTGCATGTCGGCCAGGATGGTCAACTCGGTGGCGACATCTGACAGGTTGTAATCGCGCGCCCAGTACACTTCCGGCGCCTGGGTGAGGCCTAGCCACTGCCGCGACAGCTCCCAGGCTCTGCGCTCGAGATCCTCCATGCGGCTGGAAAACATGGCCAGCTCGCCGTTCAGCGCCTGGAATCGCATCTGCAGGGCCAGGCCAGACTCGCGCGCCGATGATCCGCCCACGACCAAGCCGATCTCGTTGATCTGATCACGCAAGGCCACAATGCGGTCTAGGTAGATGCGAGCCGGCCCGTCAGGCGGCGCAATGAAGGCCGGCGTGCTGCCGCTGTGGACCATCAGATTCGATGCGCCGATGGTTTCGCCCACAACTTGCGCGGCCTGGATCTTCTGCGCGTCGGTGGAGTTCTCCGATACCTGCATGGTCAGCAGGCTGAATGTCTGACTGCGCAGGATCTCGTCCAGCTCCGAATCCAGATTGAACAGCCTGCGCGACAGATCAGCAATGGCGGCAAACGAGCCGAAGTGAGGAAACTCCCCGCCCTCGGTGAAGATCAGCACCGGGCACTCGCTAAGATTGTGCTCGCCTGAAGCCAGAACAATATGGCCGGTGTCCTTGGCAATCCAGCCTTCGCGGTCGAATCTCCAAGTGCATGCAACGCGCTCGTTGTCGCGCGTAAAGTTGCCCGAGAACTCGACGTAGTTGAACTTGCCG
>Ga0209229_10001112_pt1 | contig 11074 bp, 3 predicted proteins | sample SanBayMetagenome_FD_187466 | JGI IMG/M metagenome (GOLD analysis project Ga0209229, IMG submission 187466) | Freshwater and sediment microbial communities from dead zone in Sandusky Bay, Ohio, USA (SPAdes) (version 2) | ecosystem: Environmental > Aquatic > Freshwater > Lentic > Sediment | place... | reverse complement strand
CAACCTATCAACACAGCGCTCGAACCGAAGCAATTCATTGCACGTTCAGTGTATCATCGACCTCGATGGACATGATACCTATCGAGCTGGCGATCATGCGCTAGGATCGGGGTTCGCAGGCGCCGGCATCCTCATCGATCGTCGTGGCAACGATGTCTATGTTGCTGGCGACTACAGTTTGGGCTCTGGGTTGGTCGGCGTCGGAATCGTCCATGACCTCGAGGGAGATGACACGTACACGTCTGGAACCAACACGCAGGGTTCTGGCATCTATGGCATCGGCATCTTGTACGACGACAACGGCCACGATACCTATCGATGTCATGCGCAAGGTCAGGGGTTTGGTGGAACCGCCGGCGTCGGCATCCTTAATGACCTACGTGGCAATGACCAGTACATCGCCGCAAGTCCGTACGTCGATATCCTGCGGTACGATTCCCATCAAGTGACCTTTGCACAGGGCGCAGCTCTTGGCTCACGTCCGTACGCATCTGGCGGTATCGGCATCCTTCTTGAGCACGATGGCAATGACCAGTATGTATGCGATATCTACGGACAGGGCACGGGATATTGGTTCGGGCTGGGCGGACTTGTCGATGTGCGCGGAGATGACCGATATCAGGCCTACCAGTATGCGCAAGGATCAGGTGTCCACTTCGCAACAGGAGTGCTGCGTGACCACAGTGGCAGCGACGTGTATGTGTCGCATGGTGTTTCCATGGGGTGCGGTCACGACGTCGCTACTGGGGTCTTGCTCGATGAATCTGGAGATGACGCATATGTTGTCGAAAGTCTGTCGCTTGGCGGAGGTAATGCCAATGCAGTTTCCATCTTCATTGATCTCCTTGGAAACGATGCCTACATCGCACAGCATGAGCCTTCGACAATGGGCTATTCCGACTTCCGGCGCTCATATGGAATGATCGGCGTATTCGTTGATGCAGACGGCACAGATTCGTACACGTCAAAACAGCGCAACAACACTTGGTCGATGAAGTCAACCTACGGTGTGTTTGTTGACACCACATCATCATCGTTGGCAGATCAACAACAAGCCATGTCACAGGCGTCGACACTATCACAGGCACCCCTGGCAACGAGTTTGGACAGTCTCTTTATCCAAGCATCGGCTGCACCACTGAGGTTCCAGCCAAACGTGGCTCCTGCTCGCAGTGCGATAGCAAGTAAGGGCGAAGGCGCACTCCCCTTCCTCGCAGAACGCATGTCCACGCAGATGCCGCGGGAACGCACAACGCTTGAGACCGTGCTCCCACAGATCTATGCAACCGCACCAACGTCAACCAGCGCGCTCCTACGATCATCGTTGCGATCGATGGATGCAGCAGCATCAGGTGTTGCAGCTACGATCATCAGTAAGGTGCGCGATACATCATGCATCACAGATCTCATTGCGCTCGCCTCTGATCCATCGTGGAGGCGACGTCGACTCGCTGTGTTTACCTGGGGCGACCTCAACGACACACTTTTTTCGTCATCGTTTGAGCATCTCCTCCGCGATCCCGTTCCATATGTTCGACAGCGTGCTGCGTATGCATTTGCCAAGCAACCATCATCATCCTTTGATCAACTCCGATCCGTACTTACTGATGAGGATCACGTTGTGCGCAGCGCAGCGGTGGAAGGAGCACTTCGGGGACGGCGTCGTTCAATGCGCGAGTTGCAATCATGGTGCGTCTCAATCACCGATCCACTCATTCTCCGCACCAACATGCGTTTGCTGGCTTGCACAGACACAACCGAAGCCGACGTACGTGAGTTCGCATTGTGGTATCACAAGGCACCCGCACTCACACGAGAGATGATGGACCATTTGCTTCCGACTCTTCCATCTCCGTGGGATGCTCTCACAGCTGAGCAGCTTGCATCGATTGCATTCCCTCCTAAGAAGCGTAAACAACGTCGCACGAGTCAATGATCCGTCATCACTACACGCTCGACCACATAGCACGCGAACTAACGTCTATCCTGGCAACCGGCAAGCTTATCGAAGCTTGGACGCAGGAGAAGTACAAGGTATCGATGGTGTTTGCTATTGGAGATGAGTTGCGAACGTTTCTGTTCGACACATCGCCCAACGGTGGCGTGTGTTCCGAGCAGCCACAGCTGCGCCGTGCCCGTAGTAACACACTCGATGTGTTCCGCAGCGCGTGGGGCGAGTCTGTTGCACTTGTGACGAAGCATCCCGACGATCGCGTTCTTACGATTTGGCTAACAACACACCACATCCAGTGCGAGTACTTTTCGTCCGGCAATGGAAACATCCTGTGCACCGTCGATGGCGTTGTTGTTGAAGCACTGCGCGACGCTGGCACTCGGTGCGACAAGCGCTACGAGATCGTTGCACCTGAGCGTACTCCACTATGGTCGAATCCAGCGTTGACCGTTCAGCAGTCACTGGCTCGCAGTCCCCTCTTACTCGGACCCTGGTATGCCGAGGAGGTCTGCCTTCGTGCATCGATCGCACCTACGAAGCTTGTCGGAGAGACAATACACGAGGAGCGTGAATCCGCTGAACGATTGGCGCAAGAGCTTCACGACGCCTGTGTCAGCTCCGATGCATACGTTATCCTGGGACGCGGCGACGTGCGCCTTCTTTCACTTGTGCGCCTCACGAATTGGGAAGTTATCTCAACACACCAATCCATCCTTGAGGCATCACGAGTCGTATTGCGCGAGCGATATCGTATGGATGCGCTGCGTACAACACGACAGCAGGCAATACGAAGCACCACGGCTGAACTTGATCGTGAAACCAGAACGTTAGCAGCAATCACATCCGACCTTGTTCGAGACGCACGTTCATCGCGCTATCGCGCCTGGGCGGATGTTCTCCTCACCTACCCTCACCAACATGAGCGTGATCGGACGTCGATTGATCTGCCTGACCTCAGCGGCACGTTGGTGACTATCCCTCTGAATCCGGCACACTCTATCATTGAGAACGCTACACGACTCTACTCCAAGGCTCGTGCAGCTGAAGCGGCAGCATCGCATCGAGAACAGCGTGTTCCCGAGCTTCAGCGTACGATCGACAATCTGCGTGCACGATTAGCGCAGATCGAAGGCGCAGCGTCCACACAAGTACTTGAAGCACTACTCCCACAACGTATGAATCAGAACGACGAGCAACCTCGAGATGAAGCCGGAGGACGATTCCGGTTCTTTGCTATTGACGAGCAGCACACACTCTATGTGGGCAAGAGCGCAGCGAACAACGACGAACTCACGATGAAGTTCGCGAAGCAGAATGACTGGTGGTTCCACGCTCGCGGATCTGCGGGCTCACATGCGGTGTTGCGTGGAGTTGAGGGAGACCGCATTCCAAAGCCCGTGTTGGAGCAGGCAGCAGCGATCACTGCGTACTATTCCCAAGCACGAAATGCCTCGTGGGTAAGCGTGGTCTACACACAAAAGAAGCACGTTCGAAAGCCAAAGGGCGCGAACGTCGGCGCTGTCGTGCTCGAGCGCGAACAAACGGTCATGGTCAAGCCAGGTATTCCTACCTGACGACACACAGCGGCGTACTTCTGCTACCAGCACGCACGAGATACCATCCAGATGTGAGATCATCAAGCTCCACACGCAGTGTCGAGCGAAGAGTTGCTAGGGCCTTCACGACTCGTCCAAACTGATCGACAATCTCAACGTTGCCGAGCGACGATTCTGATGTTAGCACAACTGTTCCTGATGCTGGTTGTGGCGCTATTTGAAGACGCCCCTCACGGTCGGCTTCAGCGTCGACCCCTACCGGACCACCCGATGCAGAGATTGCAAACTGATGCGGGATAATCACTCCACGTGAGAACGTGTTATATAGCGATGCCGTGGTGGCACCGTATGAAGTCGCTCCATTACTTCGCGAGACGGTCCACTCATCTGACGTCGACCATCCAGGCCTTGTGATGAACGTATACATGCGCTTTGCCGCGTCCGACGAGTCAATCAATCGTTCCGCACTGACACGCAGAGAAGTCACTTCCTGATTGCGATTGTCGAGTGCAAACGCGTCTACCACCCATGAACGATTTGGGATCACGCTGCGATCCGACGGGAGCTTCGTTGGTGACGTCTCAAGACGTGTGACGAGAATCTGCTCGTCATCTGCCGTATTGGTAACATCAAGCTCGCACCCAATGTCGCTAAACACGACACGTGGTTGATTAGCTCGCGTAAAGGAGAGCGAGCTCGCACCAGCACCTACCAACGCGCCTGATACTCGTCGCGTGGCTCCAGACTCCAGAACGCCATCCCGACCACGAATCCTATCGAAAACAACGGAAGGAACAGACTCGTTACACTGGTAGTATCCAACAAGGCCTGTCTCCGATGGTTGCTTCACGAGATGCATACCTCGTCGTACGTCATCCTGCGACAGCGTGCGATCATAGAAACATACCTCGTCAATGTAGCCGTTGAAGTTTCGTGATGACCAGTAGTGATAGGTGCCCAGTTTCATCACAAGTTGGTTGAGCTGTTGCGGAGGCAGCGGTACCTTGTCGCTACTAGCAATTCCGTTCACGTAGACTGTTGCTCCGGCTGAATCAACACAGAGCGCTACATGCGACCACGTATCTGGTTGCACTGTTAGACGTGAGTTCCACCACCACCGTCCGTCCTTCCACAGGTAGCCAAGCTCGTTCTTCTCATTGACAAACTGCATCCCGATTTCCTGACTAACCCCGTCGTCGGCATCGGTACAAAGGATGGCAGAAAATGGCGGCTGCATCCCTACCGGATGCACCCACGCCGTGAATGAGAATGACGATGTGTTTCCCGCGAGCCGACCAAGCGTTACGTGGTCGTCAGGATCTGTCAAGTCGATCGCACTTCCTGCAAACGGATCAATGCCATCACATTCACTTGGAAGCACAACGATCGCATCCTCAAGCAGCATCGTATCTGCATTGGTACCCTGCGAAACAATCAAGGTGACGTTGTATGTGCCTGGCTGTGTGTAGGAGACATCTACGCTGCGTGCGCTTGAGGTCTTCGGTGTGCCGCCCTCGAACTCCCAGCGTCGTTGAAACGTGAGATCTTCACGGACCGCCGATCGACATCCGAAACGAATGCGTTGTCGCGAACACCGAACCGTATCTCGATCACGCGAGATCAATGCGCGCAGATCGCTGCGCGGAGATAATGGAAGCTGCCACAATCCACGGAGTGTCGCTGCTCGCAGAAGGCCACTCGGTTCATCGATGTACAGGAAGTTCACATCGGAGATCGGAAGATCACTTCCTAGTCGCACCCATTCCTGTGCACCATCACGCAGGATGTACACTCCATACGAGGTGCCAGCATACAACTCTCGTTGTTGTCCGCGTCGCGCCACAATCGTCTTCATGGCAAACGACGGCAGCCCTTGGGAACGATCGGACCATATCTGACCGCCATCAAGCGACTCAAGCACCTTGACGCGATCTTGCTGTCCTCCAAAGGCAACGACGATATGTTGTGGACCTTCCCCGACAAATGCCATATCCTGCATTCCAGCACCACGACGAAGCGCTGCTGGCGGAGTGATATCTCTCCACGTCTTCCCACCGTCGGTACTAGTGTGGAGGCCTTGATCACCAAGCGCCATCAGATGCGAACCATCTTCTGGATGCATACGTACTCGGTAGACCCAATTCTGGAATGCCTTAAGCGTAGACCAACTGCTTCCGTTGTCATTCGACACAACAACGCTCTGTGTGCCGTGATCACATGCAACAATGCGTGTGTATGATTGTGGATCTACACAGACGTTTGTCAACGTGATATAACCGAGATCAATGCCGAGGTCGGAACCTTTCGGCGCGACCTTCTTTGTTTGAGTGCGCATCGCTCGAACGCTTGACCATGGCTTGGCATAGATCCACTCGGTTGCGATTGGATTAACATTTGCACCCATCGCATCTGCACCTGACCACGCATACCAGCCGTCAATTCGAGGTGCATTGTTGTACACCGTTGTGTCACGAATGAAGATCGGCATGTGATACGCGCCTACCGTCATAATCCGACCATCATGCGATTGATCAAAGCCCCATAGCTCAAGTGCCGAGATTCCTGTGCTTCGATCAATCATCGTCCTACCACGATCAGGTGAGGTTGCAATGCCACCATCATGCGTCAACCAGATCGTATCGCCAATGATTGATGCCGATTGAATGTCGTAATGAAGAGGTGGCATTGATGACCATGATCGACCACCGTTGGTGGAGAGATACGGGAAGATTCCTGCCGCTACCATGAGGGATGTGTCACGGGACGACACAGCAAATCCCATGTCCCACGTTACTTGTCCGAGTCCGTTTTCATTAGGCGCGTACGCAAACAGGTTCTTGTTGGTGAGTGTATCAACTGGTTCAGGACCATCAACTGCACCACAGCATCGATGTTCGAACGTAGACCCTTGATCACGCGACACGTATAGACCATACACGCCGCTCGGACCGTTTCGTAGTTCTCCTGCGATCATCACGGAAACGAAGTTCGGATCCGCCGGTGTGAGCCCCAAGAGCGCACGAGCCATCACGCGGTCGGGCATGGGTATCGGATATCCAACGCCTACCGTATCGAACTTCACTCCAGCATTGCGTGTGCGTGCAAACGCGATGTGACTTCCCATTTGCACTAAACCATAGGCAACGTCATTGCGCGACCCGTGCCACTGCAAATCCCACCATGTACCCTGGAAGTTTGAAGCACTTGTCCATGTTGCACCACCATTCGTCGACAAGAACAGTCTACCCTGAGCAGCAATAACAACACGCTGTGGATCTGTTGGCGCGGTAGCACATTGATCAACACCGGTTGGTTCCAAGGTGGCTGCAGCGCCTGTAAGTTGGACGCGACGGAATGTCACGCCGGCATCACTTGATGCGTAAAGTCCATGATCAGTTGCAGCATACACCGTCGTTCCTGACATTGCGAGTCGACTGACCGACTGAATGGGAAGGTCTACACCAATGTTGGTCCATGTTCGACCAGCGTCGGTGCTCCGCCATATGCCAGCCGATATCGTACCCGCGATAACAAGCGATCTATTACGCGGATCGGTGATGTGGCAGCGTATAACTCCAACACCTTGCGAACCAGTTGCCATCTTCGCTTCTGGATCAAAGCCAAACGGACCGATCGACTGCCACCGATCGTCTGCCTGCACATCATCAACAATCTTCGTAGCACGTACGACTTCGATGTCAGCCCACGAAGCTCTCGTTGTTACAACATTGCCCTGCTCATCAGCAAGTGCCCGCTTGCGTGACAACCAGCGTGTGACCTGCTTCCATTCGCGGCTGCGAGCCCCTTGCCGAAGGGATGCATCAGCATTCATTGCGCGGATCACATCGAACACATTCGAATGATCGCGAAGGTACATGGAATACCACGAGGTGGATCGATGGAGCAGCGACGATGGATATCGTTCGACAAGTGCCTGTTCTTGCGCATATGCACTTGCTGCACACCCGCATAGCACAAGCAACATCAACCACAGCATCCGCATGAACACCCCTGTTCGTTACATGGACACGATCTTGAACTCGACTCGACGATTGCGTTGACGTCCATCTTCTGTTGCATTCGATGCAACCGGCTTTGATTTACCAACTCCAACTGCACGCATGCGCTTCTCGTCCAAGCCCTTGCTCACGAGATAGGTGCGCACTGCATTTACACGCTCTTGGGACAGCTTCTTGTTCTCGGCATCCTGTCCAACATTGTCAGTATGACCTGACAATTCGATCGTGATCTTGGTATTCGCCGCAAGGAATTCAGATAGTCGATCAAGCTCTGCAAATGACTCTGGTCGGAGTTCTGACTTGGCAAAGTCAAAGAAGAGATTGTTGAGTCGAATGACTTCGTTCTTGCGGATTGGCACCAAATACAAGTCACGCTCAAGCTCGGTGTACTGCGTGAGGGATCGTGTATCGAGCTTGTCGCTCACAGGATAGTACCCAGGTGCTTCCGCACGGAAACCATACAAATCACCGGCAGGAAGCACGATCTTGTATGATCCTTGCACGGGTTCTGACAGCGCCGTACCTGCCGAGACGCGAGTGGTGAGGCTTTCATACTCAACGTTCGTAGCAATCGGCTTCTTCGTTGAGGCATCAAGGACGCGTCCGCTCACAAGCACCACAGGCTGCGGCTGAACACCCTTTGTGAGGCGGATGCGATAGAGGTCTGCGCTCTGATCAACTGGACTTGTGCCACACAAGTACGCATACTCACCGTTTGCAGGCACAGTAAAGTACGCGTCCCACTCAGGTGTGTTGATCTTTGGACCCAGGTTCTTGGGCTTACTCCACTTCGTCCATGAGTCATCGAGGCGTCGTGTCATCCAGATGTCAACATTGCCATAGCCGCGACGACCATCCGAGGCGAAGTAGAGCGTGACTCCATCAGCGGCCATAAACGGCGACATCTCACTGCCCCATGTGTTGATGTCCTGACCGCAGTTAATCGGCTCTGTGAAGGTACCATCTGCACGTTTGCGCGAGAAGTAGAGATCCTTCTGACCACGAGAGTCACGCCGTTGAATAGCTTGCAGCAAGACACGTCCGGAAGGATCAAGACATGATTCACTAAACCGGTGGAGGTTGTAGTAGTTGTCGATGCGCACTTCGCGTGGTATCGACCATCCACTTGCCGTCCGGACCGATTGCGACACACCGGGTCCGCGAGGAGCGCCATTGGCATAGTAGGTATTCCCAACCAACACCTGATTCTCATCGGGCGTAATACTGATCAGGAAGTTTGCACCTTGATTGTTGAGGGGGCGACCAATGTTCACAGCCGGACCCCACGAGCCATCGGGTTGTACGTCGGTATACCAAATGTCTTCCTCATCTGGATCGCCGATATTCTCACGATGAGGATATCGTCCGAAGTAGAGACGCTTGCCATTGGTTGTGATCACTGGCGAGAGATCACCGCCGTAGCTATTCACGCGTGGACCCAGCGATTCTCGATCGGACAGCACAGGCACATCGTCGGCGATATCGATACCGGTCTCGCGCTGTCGAATGACTACTTCATCGACTTCGATCAGCATCTGTCCGTTGACGACCAGACCCAGAATAGCACCCTGAATATCGAGTCCGTCGAAGCCAACGATCGTACCACCGTTGATGAGCAAACTCATACCCGATCCGCGCTTGCGCACAGTCAATGTGAACCATGTCCCCATCGCAGGAATCTCTTGCGACGGCGTCCACGGCAGCACATCACGTTGGCGTCCATCACGCCAGGTGTACACCTTGTAGTTGCCGCCAGAGTTTACAAGTACGCCGTTGGCATTCTGTGCCGTACTTGCAGCCCACGACACACCAAATCCCAGATTTGTTGCGCCCGCAACCTGACGGAGCTTGACATCGATATCAAAGTCGGCGTCATAATCAATGAACCAGCCAGACTCTAAGAACCACTCGTTCATGATAGAACGGCGATCAATCACATAGCGACCATTGGCAATCGACACCGTCCCATTGTTCCATTGTCCAACGCGCCACCGACCAGCGTTATCTGTAAACTCATCACGCACCGCAATACCCAGCGGTTGTGCAGTGAGTGAGCCTACTGCAAGCGTGCACGCGATGAGGAGGATCAGCATGTGGTGACGACGCATGATCATTCCTCGAGGTACGTGTAGCCGTACAGACCAGAACGATAGATCGCAAGGAACTCTTTGCCTTCATGCACAGAGATCTTCTTGTCTTTGACCGAAGAGCTCACCCATGCTTCCATCGTACGAACAAGTTTCTTTGCATTGAATTGCACGTAATCAAGTACGTCGGCAACGGTTTCGCCATCGATCACCTGATCGATCTCGTACCCCTTGTCCTTGACGATCACGTGCACAGCGTTGGTATCACCAAACAGATTGTGCAAGTCGCCAAGAATCTCCTGGTAGGCACCCACGAGGAACACAGCAAGGTAGTATGGCTCCCCTTGCTTGAATGTATGCACCGGCAGTGATGTCGTGAAGTCTCGCACACCAATGAAGTGATCTACCTTTCCATCGGAATCACATGTGATGTCCTGCAGCGTAGCCATACGCGTTGGACGCTCGTTGAGTCGATGGATCGGCATGATCGGAAACAACTGGTCAATCGCCCATGAGTCTGGAAGCGATTGGAACAGCGAGAAATTGCAGAAGTACTTATCCGCGAGAAGCTTCGGGAGAGAACGAATTTCTTCCGGTACCGTCTTGAGTTCCGTTGATAGCTCGTTGATCTTGTGCGCAATCGTCCAGTAGAGGCGCTCTACTTGGGCGCGCGTGCGCAGGTCGATCAAGCCCAGCGAGAATCTGTCGAGCGTCTCTTCGCGCACTTGCTGACAATCATGCCATGCTTCAAGCATGGTTCGGCTGTTCAGTGAGCTCATGATTTCACCAAGCTCTTGAACCAACTCGTGATCCTTCTTCGTGACCTTCTCGCGCGATGGCCATGTTGGGACACTTGTCGTTTCGAGAACATTGAAGACAAGCACTGAGTGATGCGCGGTTAGTGCTCGACCCGACTCCGTAATCACGTTTGGATGTGGCAGGTTGTTCTTCGTTGCCGCATCCGCAAGCGTCGATATCGCATCGTTGGCGTACTCTTGAATCGAGTAGTTAATGCTCGAGGCCACGCTGCTGCGTGAACCATCGTAATCCACGCCAAGTCCACCACCGATATCAACGAATTCCAGATTGCACCCCATGTTCATGAGCTGCACATAGAACTGGGCCACTTCGCCCAAGCCCTGCTTGATCTTTCGGATGTTGGTGATCTGCGATCCCAAGTGGAAGTGGATAAGCTTGACACAGTCAAGCATCTCCTGATCCTGCGCATACGTGATTGCTTCGAGCAACTCCGATGCGTTGAGACCAAACTTCGACTGGTCACCACCGGATTCTTCCCACTTGCCGCTTCCGCTTGACGCGAGCTTGATACGTATACCAACTTGTGGTCGCACCTTGAGGCGACTCGATACTTCTTTGATCAGTTTCAGCTCGCTGAGCTTTTCGACCACAATGTAGATTCGCTTCCCCATCTTCTGTGCCAGAAGCGCGAGCTCGATG
>Ga0209229_10001111_pt1 | contig 11076 bp, 8 predicted proteins | sample SanBayMetagenome_FD_187466 | JGI IMG/M metagenome (GOLD analysis project Ga0209229, IMG submission 187466) | Freshwater and sediment microbial communities from dead zone in Sandusky Bay, Ohio, USA (SPAdes) (version 2) | ecosystem: Environmental > Aquatic > Freshwater > Lentic > Sediment | place... | reverse complement strand
TTTGGACCGAGATTGAAAAAATTGTAGATCAAATACAGTACATTGAGTTTACCGGCGGTGAACCATTTATGATACAAGAACACTTTGATCTATTGCAGAGATTAGTAGACCGGGGACTAGCTGGTGATATAGAGATACACTACAACACCAATGGCACACAATGGCCCGAACAAGCCCAAGAAATCTGGCGTCATTTTAAAACAGTGGAAATAGCTTTCAGTATAGATGATGTAGCCGAACGTTTTGAATATCAAAGATCAAATGCATCATGGCATGAAGTTTGCGCAAATATTGACCGATTCAAAGTCATGCGATCGCAACACAAAAATATACGATTACAGGTATGTACCACAGTTAATGTGTTCAATGTGTATTATCTGGAGCAAGTGTCCACGTGGATTGATCAACAGGGTTTTGATTTTGTCTACTGGAATATGATGCATGAAGCATACTATTTTAGTATTAGTACCTTGCCAGAATTGGCCAAACAAGAAATTGAAAAAAAGTTATTGCAGTCCCAGGTCAATCCGGTCACCACTGGTGAATTTTCTCGCATTAGAGATTTTATGATCAATGGAGTCAGCCTGGATGGACAGATATTACGAATGCAAATAGCCAATCTAGACCGCCGCAGGCAACAAAATCTTGCAGAAGTAGAACCAGAATTGGCCAAACTGATTGATTATCGTGGCCCAAACTAAACCAGAAACCTTGTGCATGGCACCGTGGACACACACTTACCTCAGTCCACAGACTGAACGCAGGATGTGTTGTGCAAGTCGCGAGCCCGCACAAAATTTTAAACAGTACATTGACACTGAATCTGGAACAGGCGTGTATCATCCTATAACGCTGGATGAGCATTGGAACAGTGAACACATGCGAAGCGTGCGACGCAGGATGCAGGCCGGGGAAATCTTGCCAGAATGCGAAGTGTGCAACAACAAATTGTTAAATACCGATGTCTACCGCAGTTACTTCAACAATCTTTTTGGTCACAAATACGATCTAGCCATGGCCGCCACAGATGCCACTGGCCATACCACAATGCAACCAGTGAGTTGGGATTACAGGTTCAGCAATCTATGTAATTTCAAATGCCGTATGTGTGGCGACATGTTATCAAGTGCCTGGGAAAGCGAGCAACGTCAGAATGACATGATAGATTGGTCAAACTCAAAAAACAATTGGATGCGGCCCCAAGTAAGACAGCAAATCAGCAAATTTCAAGACACGCAGATCGAAGCAGAGTTCGCAGAAGCAGTGGAACAACACAGAGTAGAGGAAATATATTGGGTAGGTGGTGAGCCACTCATGTATGAACAGCACTGGCGTTATATGCAACGCATAATTGAACTGGGTGATGGCCCTCGAGTGTATGCCAGATATAATACTAATCTTAGTAGAGTCAACTATCGTGGAATCAATCTGTACTCTGATATCCTGGCACATGTGAGAGACTGGCAAGTCTGTGCCAGCCTTGACGGAACAGGGGCCACAGGCGAGTACATCCGTACAGGCCTGGACTATGACTCATGGTTGGTAAATTTCCAACAAGGGCTGGATATTGCCCGGCACAGGCGTCAGATGCGTATAGATTTTACCTTGACTTTGCCAGGCCTATTTGAGGTCATCAACATACAAAAGTTAGCCGACGAGTTAGGAGTGGATGTCCTGGCCAAAGTGGTGTTTAGTTTTGGTCCAGACATTATCTTGAGTCCCTTGGCCCTTCCACGACAATTGTTGGACCGCACAGTTGACAGTTTGGCAACACAACTGCCCACAGGTGCGTTACAAGATGTACTGTTGCAACTCAAACAACGTGCTAACTTTGCAGAACAATGGCCAGATTCTTGGCAAGCAGGACTTGTGAAAGGCAAGCAGCGTGTGTTAAAATTAGAAAGCATACGTGGTGATTCATACACCATGGCCGACGTACTCAAATCTAACCCGGACATATATGACTGGTACCACGCAATCTCTGCTTGATATTGTAGAACTAGATCTAGGAAATAGTTCTGACGTCCTACGTGTATACATCGACATCTATGACAACAGTCTCAGCAAAAAATGGCTGTCGGCCTTGAATTTGTTACTGGAGCAAGATTATCATTTAGAAAAGAACTATTGTTTTTTTGGGTTTGCAGATGGCCCTAGAAATGGTGCCTATATTCTGGACCAGATAAATCTCAGTATAGCAGCTATCAACAAGGCCGACGTTGGTTATCACATAGACGATCATTTTGACATGGCCAACAGTGTGGACGAATCTGACGGAGTCAATCACGATCATTTCAATCAACTGCACAGATATTTTGAAGATCTTCAAGGCAACAGTGGTCATATCAGTGACTATTATTGGCGTGCTGACAACGCCACACGCTGGCACATCAGACAGTTAAACCTGCTGTGTCATGAGTTTGAGTCATGGCAACTGAGTTGGCGTAAAAAACACACTGCACCAGAGTGGCAAAGACCCAGTCAACTCATGTGCTGGCTGGGGGCTCCTCGATTTGTTCTGGATGCAGAAGATTATGAATTGTTTGGCATAGAAACTATTAATCGCAGTCTGGGTGGAGTATATGTGGGAGTAAACAAAGCAGTGGGCAAACACCACTGGGAAGTGTTCCAGGATGAAGGCAGAGACAGCAGGATCAGCGAATTGGTCACGACCAGTCTTAGGGCACAGACCGAAGCCGCCGGCGACTTTGACATAGAGTGGGCCAACAACCCTGGTACTTTTCCCTGGCAAATCCAACAACTAGGTGAATTCCGTGAGTGGTTGACGGCCAATGGATTTGACCCCGACGATAAAAATCTAACCATTGGTCATCCACAGATAGGGCAAGTGGATTTGATCCGCAGTTTTGGTACTGCAGACTATCGATCAATCTGGGCACAGTTACAGACACATCTCAACGTTGTAAAAATAAAAACATCCACGCAAACCCGTAACTATAATTACAATTGGACCGATGAAAATTATGCGGAACTACAGATAAAGGAAATGAAATGAAATGGTTATTGAGCTGTATCAATCGTATAAGATTGGAAATACGTTACCGTAAAAAGTTAAAAGAACTACGCAAACGAGATCCTTTCATCTACAAATGAAATTAAGTTATACTCTAGGGCTCAGTGCAGGATTTCATGATGCTGCTGCCACACTGATACGTAGTGATGGCGAGATTGTGTTTGCTGGACACAGCGAACGCTATTCAAAAAAGAAAAACGATGCCCGGATCTGCACAGAGCTCATGACAGAGTTTTGTGATTACCCTATAGACACCATTGCATACTATGAACGTCCTTGGTTAAAACAACTACGAAACCTGGTGTCAGGACAAGGCGTGGACTGGTCAAACGTCACTGTGCGCCAAGTGTTGCGGAATCAACTGGGCTCATGGTTACAGCATCCGCCAGAACACACACGCACCTACAGTCATCACCAGTGCCATGCAGCCGCAGGTTTTCAAACCAGTTACTATGATCGTGCCACCTGTGTGGTCATAGATGCCATTGGCGAATTTGATACCATAAGTATATGGGGAGCTGAATATGATCACGAAGATAAAGCAAGGTATAAGAAACTTTGGAGCCAAATGTATCCCAGAAGCATCGGGCTCTTTTATAGTGCAATTACTAGCCGACTTGGCCTACACCCGCTAGACGAAGAATACATCGTCATGGGCATGGCTGCATATGGGCATCCCCGATACGTGGAAGAATGCCGTGCCCAGTTGGAAAATAATCTACACATAGGCATTGACCCTGCGTGGTTGTGGTTGGCCAGCAATGAAGATATTGCGGCAAGCGCACAAGTTTTAACAGAAGAACTGATATATAGTGTTATGCGTCGTGCCCAGGAATTTGGCTGGAGCTCAAATCTAGTCTACCAGGGCGGCGTGGCTTTGAATTGTCTTGCAAATAGAAAACTCGGTGAATATTTTGAAAACATTTGGATCATGCCTTGTCCTGGCGATGCTGGCAACAGCCTTGGTGCTGCCGCACTGGCCCATGGAAGACGTTTACGCTGGACAGATGCGTACCTTGGCCACGAGATCCCAGGAGAATATCCTGTTCGCGCCCTCGTTGATCATTTACAAAGTGATAGAATCGTCGGTGTCGCTAGTGGTCGAGCCGAATTTGGACCCCGAGCTCTTGGAAATCGAAGTCTTCTCGCCGATCCCCGAGGATCTGATATAAAGGATCAAGTCAATGAGATCAAACGTCGCCAAAAGTTTAGACCGTTTGCGCCGGTTATCCTGGCAGAGCATGTGGATGAATTTTTTCATATGCCCCCTGGTTGGCATAGTAGTCCTTATATGCAGTCAATCGCACGTTGTCGCAGTCCTGACCTATACCCTGCTATCTGTCATGTGGATAACACTAGCCGAGTACAGACTGTTGCGTCTGACGGCTCAGGCATTAGATCGCTCTTAGAGGCCTGGTATGAGCGCACTGGATGTCCCATGTTGCTGAATACCAGCTTGAATATTCGTGGTGAACCCATGGTCAACGATCGTGCGGATGCTGATAGATTTGAACAACTATACAGCGTCAAGGTCTTTAGCTAGTTGTTCCAGTCTAGAGTACTTGGAAGACAAAAATAATTCCTGATTGTGTATGATATCATCGCGACATTGCAAGTACAAATCATGCAGGTTGATGCAGTTCAATCTTTCTAGTTCGGCCCTGATACACTGATATCTCTCAGTGTTGTTTTGAATAGTGTCATAACTGTTGTTGATCACGTGATCAAAGGTGCGATATCCTAGATCACGTAACACTTGTAAAGACCCTGCGGTACCGAATACCACGAAAGGCTGGGCATGCCTAATGGGCTTGAATATTTTTTCAGTGATGAATGCTCCTCCAGAACAATCAGCGTCGAAAAAAGTTTCGAATACCAGATGCACGTAGCTGTTGTCATAGTGATCGGCCACCAAAGTCCAGTGTTGATTGTGTTGTTTGCTGTTGAGTTCATCACAGGTGTATGGAGCATTTTTTAAAAACATCTGCATGGAATTAGACAATCCTTGGAACCTTCCCAGTTCAATGGGATTGTCTTGATATTGATCTCCTATATCTATCATGTTATAGCTCCAATAACTATTTTGATCCAACAACGGACGATGGGTTACCAAATCGGCCATGATGGTGGCCCGCCACCACTTGTGTATTCTGTTCAATGCAGTAAAACGTCGACTTCTAATCCTGGTATGATAACTACACCCAGGCATGCTGTGATCGTTCCAACGCACAGCATTGCGCCAATAAAACAGTTCGTGATCGGCAAAGTACACAAAGTTATCAAGCGATTTGCAGGCATTGTTGCCACTGACAAAAACATAACAATCTGTAGGCAAACAATGCTTGGCACACAATTGATCCAGTCGTTGTTTTTCATGTGCAGGATTGTCACCTTCATGATAATAAAACAAAACTCGCAAATGTCTAATTTTGAGATAGATATGTATTTCTGCACTCATCAAAGCAAAATAATCAATACTAAAATCAAACCAGCCTATGCCCACAGGATAAAATGCACCTGCTGGCCACGGTTGATCGGTGTAGTGTATTCCAATGGGATAGCTGTGGTCCTGTGCATATAACAACAGTCGACAAGGTGTTATAAAGGGATAGGTGTCGCCGAGCCCGGTGTAACTTTCATGCGGGTTATCTTGCATGGGAGCCAGATTGGGATAGGGCCGGGAATCATTTCTGCGATCAAATACAAAGTTAAACACGCAGTTCCTCCAACATGGTCATTAATTCTGTCCACAGTATGTTTGCAAAACCACCACCATAAAAATGATTAAAGTTATGTTCCACAATTGGCAAACAGGCCAGATGTATCTGTTGTCTTTGTTCTACAGACAAGTTGTCCAGATCCTTTAATAATTTAACTACTTTTTCGATCCGCACAACGTCATCTGTTTCGGTATCGTAACTTTCATCAATGATGCCATCAAATGTTTGGAATCCATACTCACGCAAGTACGTCAGGCTACCTGCGGGTGCCACCAAAACAAATGGCATTTCTAATGCTATGGCTTTGAATGTTTTTTCAGTGATGTGAGTTCTGCGGCCAAAGTACACAGTTTCTGTGGGCACATATATCAAGCTATCGGCGGCCTCGGCAAAGTTGGTTAACCAACAACTGGTCATGTTCTGGATGTCTTCACCAGCAAACAGTCTGGGCAGTTGAGCCTGTTCGAATACCTGGGCGATGTCCTGGTATACATTGATATATTTTTGTGCTATACTAGTGATATCTATTTTTTCAACTGGACATATTCTAGGTGCCGATATGTGGTTATTTTGCAGGCCATGTCGGAATACATTGTAAAGAAACAACACACGATGATCTCTTTTACCGGCCACAATGCGATTCGGACTCATAAATGTTTGAGTGGGTTTCCTATCTCGAGCACGAGGAATTAAAAATGTCTTATCATAGCCACGGAACCAATCCAGGCAGGCCCACCCATGATAAAAATAATAATGGCTGGTCCAGTTGTAGCGATCGCATAATTGTTGAATCATTTCCCCACGTTCACTTACTACAATGTGTCCCGGGGGATTGTCTGAAATATCAAGATTCCTTTTTACCACATCACGAAACAAAGAATCATACAAGTCGGCATCCACTGGTTCTTGATCGTGAAAAAACACATAGTTGGTTTCTATGACATCATCGTGGCCTAGATTAAATAAATGCTCTGGACCAGTGTGGCCCGGAGGATCACAAAAAAACATTCTAGTTCCTGGGCAATATTTGTCCAGCCAAGGCCAAAATGTATGGTTGTAAATTTCATCTATTCTAATCATGTTTGACGTATTTTATTCTGGAATCCGGCCTAATCTGTTTGCACACGAACAAGCAGCAGATTCTTTGGAGCATGCAAGAAAACTTTCACGGACAAGATATTTTTGGTGGGTAAACTATTTAACTGACTACACCGGCTTTGATTTTCTTTGGGAACCAGTGCCTTGGCAAGCACATCAGCGCCATGCATGGCCCAGTCAATGGCAAAAAGATTCTGGCACTTATCTAGTGCCCAACGCTGACTGGACTGAAACCAATTATAGGACCGATCAAAAAGTTTGTCGTTTTTACGACATACCCAGTTGGATCATACCCCCGGGATTTGATGTAGAAAGTTTTGATTGGTCCTGGCATCCAGATCCTACAGATCCACCTTACATCTATCAGTTTGGCACACAACATCAACGCACAGGAGGTCCACAGTATCCGGTGCCTGGTGCCACTGACTTGAAATTTGTGGATCAAATACGTGGCAATGCCAAGACCGGAGTTACACCCATCATAGAGATTGATCACATGGATGGCAATGCCGGACAAGTGCCTGGCACGGTCAAAACAGTGAGATATTTTGACAATTATCAAGATGTGTTGACCCGCATTGCCAACACAGTCGAACATGAATATGTTTGGATTGTTAGCAGTGTGTGTGATTATACTGGATTTGATTTTTCGTGGCATCCAGAATTTTGGCAAAGCACCATGCTACATGTGTTTGCCAGCGATGAGCAAAAATTTGGAGATACATTTTACATGCATGTGCCTAGCTTTCGTCAGCGCATAGGTCAGTTCGAACTGCTGGAATGGTATGATTTAAATTACGTACAAAATAGTGTGCCACGTAGATCCATGCCAGTGATACAACACAACTACGACACACATGTTGACGCAATCAAAAATCTTGAATGGGCAGGTCCGTTGGCCTTGTTTACAACTGTCACGTCTCCGTGTAATTTGCCCACAGTACCACTATGGAGAGAAAAAACTCGTACCATAGTTCCTTTGGATCCAGGAGCCGAGTCTGTGATACTTCCTCGCGGTGCAATATCACATGTGACCACACAACTGTATGATTATCCCTACATAGACAAAACGCAACGACACACTGGATCTTCCTTGCAGGATGTGATTTTTATCAGCAATGGCGAAAGCATGGCTGAGGCCAACTGGCAACATTTAAAAACAGTATGCCCACGTGCCCGACGCAGTGATGGTGTGACCGGACGCGAAGCCGCTTACAAAGCCGCCGCCAAGTTGTCCGACACTCCGTGGTTCTACGCAGTGTTTGCCAAGACCGAGGTAGTGCCCAGCTTTGCTTTTGATTATGCACCAGATCGTTTACAGCAACCCAAGCACTATATTTTTCACAGTCGTAATCCTTTGAACGGGTTGGAGTATGGTGCCATGAATATCAATCTGTACAATCGTCAATTGGTATTAGACACAGTGCCCGGTCTGGATTTCACACTCAGTGCCGCTCATGAAGTGGTTCCTATCTGTGCCAGCATCAGCAGATTCAACACAGATCCTTGGGTGACCTGGCGCAGTGCTTTTAGAGAAGTGTTGAAACTCAAACGCGAAGTGGATCTGGGAGCTGATGTAGAGATACAACATCGATTGCGAGTGTGGACCACACAGGCCCAAGGACAAAATGCTGAACACTGCTTGCAAGGTGCGCAGGATGCCTTGTCCTACTATGCCAAGGTCAGTGGTCGCTTGGAAGATCTACAGTTGAGTTTTGATTGGGCTTGGTTGCAAGACTATTATCACAGCCTGTATCACACACAGCCCTGGTTAGAATCGGTCTAAGAACTCTTGTTGTAAGAACCAATCCAAGTAAGCAGGTATACCAGACTCAATGTCCACGGTGGGACGCCAGTCAGTGAGCTCAACCATTTTGTTGCTGTCCAAGGTATCTCTGTTGGGATAAAATGCATCGTGTGGTTCAATTAAAATGTCGCTGGGTATCCTGGACTGTATGATTTCGGCTGCTTCGATGATACGTCGGCCACGGTTTCTTGTACAGTTGAACGTTTGATTGACAGCTTGATCATGCAAGGTAGCAGTGACAAATGCACTGGCCACATCAGTCACATAACTGAAATCCAACTTGTTGTCGGGTCCATTCACAATCATACTTCCGGTTTTCAATGCGCTCACGGTCATCTTGCTGATAACTCGAACTACCATGTCTCGGGTACCATACAAGGCACTGGGTCTCAGTATACTATAATCTAGACCGTGTTCGTGGTGCCAGATCTGGCACATGCGTTCACACTGTAGTTTGTAACTGCCATACAGGGTCAAGGGATTGCAGATGGCATCTTCTCGAGGCGCTCCGTTGAAGTTACCAAAGTCACCATAGACCATGCTACTACTGGCCAGCACAAATCGTTCTACTTGATGCTTCACACATAAGTTCAGGGCAATGGCTGTAGCAGTGATCATGTTAGTGGTAGCATCTACCACATTTCGCTTGACCATTTTGGCGTTGGGGTACGTGGCCAAGTCTATCACACGATGTGGTTGCTCGGACTCAAATACCCCGGCCATGAATTCAGCATTGGCTACGTCTCCTTGATAGAACGTGTGCGGGCCCATGTAGTTCAATCGTTGAGAAAGCACTGGTTGATATTCCCAAGTGGCATAATCACCATAACGATGATGACAGTCTACCACGCTGACTCGATGTCCGTGTGAGCTCAATTGTTGTGCCACGTGATGGCCAATAAATCCATGCCCACCCAATATTAATATGTTCATTGCAATGCCTTTGCTATTTGTTCTACTTCTTCGTCAGTAAGTGTGTGCTGATTGGGCACAGTAAAACTGACGTTTTTCAATCTATCGCTGACCGGCATGGCACTTGCGGTGCCATACAAGGGCTCGTCATTGATCAATCTAGAGTAATGTACTACACAATCTATGTTGGCTGTTTTTAATTTGTCAATCACAGCCGCTCTGTTTTCGCTTTGGAATACCAATTTATGCAAGGTATGTTGAGCAAGACTCCGATCCGTGGCCGAAGTGTATACTGAATTGTCTATGAGATATCGGGCTATGTGTTGACGTCGACGTTGCCAGGATTCACTCAATTCAAGACCAGCCAACACACACGCTGCTTCAAAAGTACTGATCATGCTGTTCATGCCAGGGTGGATACTCTTATCATTGTTGTTTGACTTGCCGTGCAATCTCAACCGACGAGCAAGATCTGCCTGGTCAGCATCGTCGGTTAACAGTGCACCACCAGATCCCCAACTGCTTATTGTTTTGCTAGGACTGAAACTCACACAACTGATCTGACCGTTGCTGGCACTCCAGCTATCACCATTGTGACTTTCAAAACTCTGTGCTGAATCGCAGATCACGGGCAGGTTTAAACTATTCAAACTGCGCCAGTCACTCATGTTACCAAAAATATCCACTGCCATAACAGCTTGGCAATCTGATATCAGTGCAGGATCAATACAGTAATTATCTGTTACATCTACGGGTATGGCTTGATATCCTGCTCGAGCAATGGCATGAGCTGATGCTGTAAATGTATAATTGCTGACCGCCACACGACTTTCGGCAGGCAGATTTAGAGCAAGCATGGCCAAGGTCAATGCATCACTACAACTGCCAGTGGTAACGCAATAACGGCGTGAAAATCTTTCTGCCAATTGTGCTTCAAGGTGTCGGACCAGACTGCTGTTCTGCGCCAGTCCCACACTGTGATCCTGTTCTATCAACTCCAGCACCCTGGACTTGATCTGATTCCATACTCGCTGATTTTGAAAAAGGCTGATGCTGTTAGACATACTTGTAGACCAATTCAAATGCTTCTGCTTCGGGGTTGCCACTCTTGTGTCCCCACATGCGATTCAAGGTGTGTATTTTTTCTATGTCTAGCGCAGTCAAGTAACTGTCATAACATTCCAACAGTTGTTGTTTGAAATTCCAATCAATGCCCACGTATATGTTGGCATTGTTTTGTTGATAGTGATAACAGTAAGGCCAACTGTGCATGCACCACACTTCTCGAGCTCGACGTTGCACTATGGGCCAGACCAAATGATAGGTATTTTTGTGATCTTGATGGCTGTCCTGTGGGTTGGGTATGATGGCCAGGTCGCAGGAATCAATCAACTGGGCAAGCGCAGTCATGGTATTGTTGTCACACACAAGATTTGGACGACCATTGGCATGCAACGGAGTATTGAATACCCGAAGATTCCAGCCCGACTGTTGATAACTAGCAT
>Ga0209229_10001109_pt1 | contig 11086 bp, 3 predicted proteins | sample SanBayMetagenome_FD_187466 | JGI IMG/M metagenome (GOLD analysis project Ga0209229, IMG submission 187466) | Freshwater and sediment microbial communities from dead zone in Sandusky Bay, Ohio, USA (SPAdes) (version 2) | ecosystem: Environmental > Aquatic > Freshwater > Lentic > Sediment | place... | reverse complement strand
CCCGCATACGGAACTGGTACGCGGCCAATGAGCAAGATGGCCCCAAGGCTCGGTGTGAAATTGCGTGCTTCATCCTTGATCAACGTGCGGACGCGTTCAACCTTTGCTGCGTCGAAGGTCTCGGCACGTGGGACTACACGCATTGTGGCAGACCACCCCTCAGATTCGAGATCATCAAGAAGGGTTTCAAGCTCGGCCTTGAGTGGACCCGACATCGTGCTATCGACCAGGACGAGTGCGCGTGTACGGAGAAGGGGCGCAACCTTGATTCCACTGAACACATACCCAGTGGCATAGAACTGCGTGGTGCCCCTGCGTACGAGGCGCATCAAGCGGTACTCGTACCCACTCGCAACCGAAACTGAGCGGTCTATCCAGGAAGCCCCCTTCCCAATGACGGAATCAATTGGGGTAGCGGGGAACGACGCTGCGTCCTTCGCCCTGCGCCATATATACGCGAACTGCTGGCTCGTGTCCGACGACCATTGTAGCCGAATCGATGGTGATGGATTCTCTGTGGTGGTTGCCCACACGCGCATTCCGAAGTCCTGCGGGGTTTGTGCCTGCGCAGTAAGACATACAGTGGCAAATGTGAGCGCAACGAGGAGAAAACGACCCATGATGTGACCCTCCAAAAACAATGTCATGCTTGCCCTGAAAGATAGCACGGAAAGGGGCGTGGCGGACACATCGATGTCGTATCTTTCGCCTGCTCAACGTCCATCCGTAGGGGGTATGTACATGCATCGCATTCTGCACATCTGGGTCTGTGCGCTCGTTGCCATGAGCTCACTCATGGCTGCGCTCCCAGCAGCCGCTCAATTCCCGCCTGCGTGCGACTCCCGCAAGGAATGTATCGGCACGGCTGTCACCTTCACAGTGAATAGTGGACGTAACGCACATTTCATGGAGTTGGCACGTAATCCAATTCGCCCGCGCCAAACTGCGATGACCTTTGAGATGTGGATTCGTGCGGAGCGCCAAGCAGGTAAGCGCCAGTTCGTAGGTGGGTTGTGGGGTCCGAATACCGACTTCAATGATGTCTTCATTGTCTATATCGACGAGAACGACGACCTGGTGTTCGAAGTCAATGGCGATCAAGGTGAGTTGAAGAACCTCGATAACACCGTCGTTCGTGCATCAGCGCAAGTGCTGTACAACGGATGGCATCATATCGCGGCTGTGTTTGATGGAAGTCAGACGAGTGTTGCCCTCTACATCGACGGAGTGCTTGCGGCTGGTCCGGTAGCAAACACAGCGTATCCAGCAACCTATCTCAAGCAGCTCGATCGCGGCGACCTTCCATTGCTGATTGGATCGTGTAACGGAGTAGCAGATGATCAGCAACTCTATCGCACGCTCAAGGGGCAAGTAGACGAGATCCGCGTGTGGGATCGCGCGCTCAACGCAGCTGAGTTGCTGTGTCAGAAGGATCGGTCGCTCAATGGCAATGAGGCAGGTCTTCGTGCATACCTGCGTTGTAATGAGCCGGTCAACAACATCGTGCAGTGTTGCGACGCCACAGGGAATGCTCACACAGGTCTGTTGCGTTCTGGAGCATCAAACCAAGCATCCAATCGCACGGCGCCTCGCACCCTTGTGGTCAGTCCGTCAGAGATCAAGGAAGAGATCAAGTGCGACACAACACGCACGTGGACGTTCACAATGTCTGATACATCAGTGTGTGGTAGCAGCGCGGCACTGGTGATGCGCGGACCTGAAGCGCCGTTGTTTACGATTACACCGGCGAACGTAACGTTTGTACCTGGTGCACCTGTGACGGTAACTGTTGTGTATCGAGGAACAAACGTTGGAACATTTATCGACACGCTCGAGGTACGTCCGACGAATCGATGTGGATTGCCAAACACGCGTATACGATTTGAGCTTAATCGTGTGACAGAGATTAGCGTCTCGCGACCTCGCGTACAGTTTGATTCGCTCTGGGTTGGATGTCTCGACAAGACCTACATAGACTCGACTGTTGTGATCTGCAACACATCAGATCAGATCGGTCGTCCGCGTACGATTACCGTCTCAAGCATGAATGCACGCGAGCCACAGGGGTATCGCGTTGTGGGAACTACCTTCCCGTTGCGTATCCCGCCTGGTGAGTGCGTTACCGTCACGATTCGATCGCTCGTGCGTGATACAACGGCAGACTACCTCGATACGATAAATGTGATATCTGACGATGTATGTCAGCGAACGCCGATTCGTATTGCGCTTCAGGGTAGATCGCAAGAAGTTATCTCGATTCGAACGCCGGATGGATCTCGTCGCGTTGATACACTCCGGTTTGAGAATACATGCCCAGGACTGTTGAGCGCACCTCGCGAATATGTGTGGCAGAACCTGACGCTCACGGCGATACAGATTGATACAGTGATCGTACCGAAGGACTTCACACATTATCGACTGCGGTTCCCGCTGACATTGACTCCAAAAACAGGATACTCTGCAAATGCAGTACGATTCCTACCGCGTCAGCCTGGCGTTGTGTTTGACTCGATCGTGATCCGTACACGCATTGATGGCTGCGTGATTGAACGCAAGATCTATGTGTCAGGACGCGGCCTCGACAACAAGGTTGAATGGTCGATCAATGGTCTGGTCGATTTCGGAACCGTCATTGTCGGACAGCAGAAGACGATCAATGTTCGTGCGCGCAACAACAGTAAGTTCGACGTGCTGAACGTCGCGCTGTACGTCGAACGTGGTGAGTCGTTTGCATTGCTGTCGGGAACAGGTCGATCGATTCGGCCGGGCGACTCGGTAATCATCCCGGTTACATTCCGTCCAACGGACTCACTTGAATACCTCGATCGTCTGTGTCTGTTTGAGACGCGCTGTTACACCGTAGACTGCATCGATCTGCGTGGAAAGGGCATCCTGCAGACCTTCCGTTCGTCGCCGCTGGTGATGGAAACACAGAACGTGGTTGCATGCTCTGAACGTCGAGACTCAGTCTATATCGTCAACATGCTTTCGACTGCAGCAACGATTGATTCGCTGACGTTTGTCGATCTGAGTGGTGGACGGTTGACGATTGTCGACCCGCCGCTTCCGTGGGTGAACAAGGAGATTACCATCCCTGGCGGCGACTCCGCGTTGTTTGTCACTAACTACCGTCCGAACGACGTTACGGGCGACCGGGCTGATCGCGCATACATCCGGTATCGCTCTGTCGACCGCGCCGAGTGGCAGGTGCAGCTCATCGGTACTTCCGCTACACCAAAGATCTTCGTTACGCAACTAACGGCGTTCGGTACGGTTGAAGTAGGCGATACGCGCCGTGCCACACTGATCGCAGAAAACACGTCGTCGCTTCCGATTCGTCTTGATAGCATTGTCATAGGTGCTGGATATACCATCCTTGGTACGAGTCGACCACTGCCTGTTGTGTTAGCACCACGTGACTCGATCCGAATTGATGTTGAGTTCCGTCCAGATGGAGCTCGTACGTTTGATGCCAACATCACGGTGTACTCGAATGATCCGTGTAAGATCCAAGCATCAGGGAAGTTGAGTGGACGTGGTGTCATTCTCAAGCTGGAGAATGCCCTGAGTCTGGTCAACTTCGGCTATGCACGACCATGTGAATGTCTTGAACGCACGGTCGAACTCCTGAATGCATCGCAGCGGTTCGATATGACCGTCGACAGCATGTGGATCGATGGTGTCGGCGTGCCGGGCGCACGACCAGAGTTCTTTACATGGCGTTCGAAGTTCTCGCCGACAGGTGTCGTACCGTATACTATTCCACCCGGCGAGCGCGACACGGTTATCATTTCGTTCTGTCCACGAACACCTGCCGAGACAAACCAGATGGACTGTAAAGCGATGTTGAACATCGCTGCGCGTGGCTCTCAATGGTCGGCAAGCCTCGAAACATTTCTCATTGGCAAGCGTGCACTCACGTTCCGTCCAACTCCGACATCCGTGCAATTCCCGTACGGCGTGGTTGACGTTATCAGTCCAACGAACCAGCGCGTCGAAGTTCGAATTCCTGACTTCACACTGAATCCAGGACAGGATCAAGTGGTGATCGACTCGGTGACGTTCGAACCGAACGAACGTGTATTCCTTGTTGATGCACCTACGACATGGCCACAAGTCGTCAATCCAGGTGAAGTACTCACCCTCAACATTCGCCAACGTCCACGCGCGCCTCGTGATTATCGTGCACGTTTGAAGTTGTGGATGAGTAAGCCATGTGTTGGTTGGGATACCACGGTGCTCGTGCGTGGTGGTGGATTTGCACAGACTCGCGGACTCCAGTTTACGTTCAGTCAGGCTCGCACATTGCCCGACACGTTCACGATGGTGTCGTGTGATACGCTCTATGTGCCAATCTACAGTTCCATCAAGATCGACGCGTCGGTGGTCGACATCAACATGCGTGTCGATTATGATTCAACACAGCTGCGATTGCTCGATGTAACATCGCCGTTGCTCGCAAATTCTTGTACATCAGCTACCGGCGGAGTGCAGTTTACTCCGTCACGTACAATTACTCCATCGTTGTATGGCGGACAGAACCTGTTGTTGAAGAACTTCTGCGGTATTGACTCACTCTCGCCGTTTGCCGTGCTCAGTTTTGTGACGCTGACCAACAACCGTGTGAATAGCCGTCTGACGATCGACAGCATAAACTTCGATACGGAGGATGTGATCCTCTACAGACTTATCGCAACCGGCGATCGAGCGACAGTCATCGCTCAGAAATCAGAGATCGCAATTCAGAATGAGCCGCAGTTCGACTCTGTTCGAATTCTCGAGTGTGTCGACCGTACGTTAACTGTGCTCAACACAGGTGATGTGGCGAATTCGGTCGACATGCTGCTCGACCTGCCTGCAACGGTCTCTGTTGTTGGGTCGGTGCCGCCGATGGGCAATCTGATCCCGCCTGGTGACTCTGCAGTGATTACGCTTCGCTTCTGTCCACGCGCCGAACTCGCCGTTGATTCGGCAATCACAGGCGTAAGCTCGAGTCCTTGCGAAGTGCGCGACACCTCCGTTGTGCGAGGCTTTGGCTATGCTCCTGAATTCGATGTTGCACTTGCTCCGACGCGGACCTTCTTCTTGCCGGATTCAATCGTAGCGACAATCGGCGACACGATTGAGATTCCGATCATGATTGAGAAGGATATCTCTGCGACCTACGGAGGAGTGACGTACTTCCTGAACGGACTCAACTTCGATGTCAATCTGACATATGCTCCACGGTCGCTGAAGTTTGTCGATGTCTCCTTCTTGGCCGAGCCTACTGCAACAACAGTGACTTCGACACTTGGCGATGTCCAGTTCTCTGTGCGCGCTGCCGATACGATTCGCTCTGGTCCGTTCGCTCGCATACGCTATGTGATGATGGTGCCAGAGTTCGCTCAGACGGATGTGACGGTATCCTCGCAAGGATTCACATCGGACTCGCTGCAGTTCCTCGATGTGATTCCAGCAGGTGGGCGAGCTCCGATTGTTACAGGGGAGCGTTGCAACATCACCGTTGTGCGCTACGCCACCGTTGGACGTCCGATGATGAACGTCACGCCACAGCCAGTGCGTGATGAGGCTCTCATTACGTTCCGCATGCAGGAGACCGTTCCCGTGGTTATTGACATTGTTGATGCCCGCGGCATCGTTGTCGCGCAGCTGCTCGATGGCACAACCACGCTTTCAGGCGGGGAGTACGCTGTGCGCACATCAACGGCTGGTCTTCCTTCGGGCATGTACGTTGTGCGCCTGCAAGCTGGCGTGTTTGCACAGAACATTCCTTTCGTCGTGGCGAAGTAGCATGACGACTGTAGATGTCTGTGTGATTGGCGCAGGTGCTGCCGGACTTCATTGTGCCGCACATGCAGGGGCGCATGGTGCATCGGTAGTGGTGCTCGAACACAACGACCGACCAGGCAAGAAGATCCGGATCTCTGGCGGAGGGCGATGCAACTTCACGAACCGCGTCGTGACGCATCGCAACATGATCTCGCAGAACCCCGAATTTGCACGATCAGCTCTCGCCCGATATACGCCAGATGACTTTATCGCGTTGGTCGACGCACACGGCATTGCCTGGCACGAGAAGAAGCTCGGTCAGCTCTTCTGTGATGAATCAGCACAACAGATTATCGATATGCTTCTAACCGAATGCGAGCGCGCGGGAGTTGACATGCGCTACCGCGTGGGAGTGCAATCGGTAACGAAGAGCGATGACTTCGTTGTCACAACGACGAGTGGCGTGGTGCATGCACGGAATGTGGTGATTGCAACTGGTGGACTTAGTATCCCATCGCTTGGCGCAACCGATCTCGGCTATCGCATCGCGAAGCATTTCGGTCATGCCATCGTACCGCTTGTGCCAGCACTTGTACCACTTACGTTTGATCCCTCCTACGAACGGCGCTGGTCGGGCCTTTCCGGCATCAGTGTTGATGCTTGTGTCTCATCAAACGGCATGGCATTTCGTGAGAATCTCCTGTTTACGCATCGCGGCTTAAGCGGTCCGGCAATTCTTCAGATCTCATCATATCTCAGCGATGGCGATGCAATCACGATTGATGTGGTCCCTGATGTAACACTCGCGTCGTGCGTTGATTCGCTACCTGCAGAGAAGCGGCACCTTGCGACGATTCTCCATGAGACCTTGCCCCAGCGCTTTCTCGATGAGTGGAACGATCCTACGCTGCATCGTGCAGTTAATGCCACGCCAAAGCGAGATCTTGAAGCTGCCATTGAGGCACTTCATGCGTGGAACATCGTTCCGAAGGGCACAGAAGGATATGCAAAGGCCGAAGTAACACGTGGTGGTGTTGATACGCGTATGCTCTCGTCAAAGACCATGGAGAGTTCGCAGACACCTGGGCTGTTCTTCATCGGAGAGGTTGTCGACGTCACGGGATGGCTTGGCGGATACAATTTCCAATGGGCGTGGTCATCAGCTGTTGCTGCCGGCTCGGAGCTCAGCAAGCGCAGCGCGTAAGTCCAACTCAATGTCTGCGAGCTGAGATCTGCGCCACTCCATAGCACGATCGGCTGACGCGAACCCCTGTGCAATCGCCTTGGTAAAGACGAGTCGCGTAGTGACGCTATCGCATGCTGGATACGCTTCCAGACACAGCCATGCGTATGTCTGCATCTGACGGTGATACACGCGTGCAAGAGCATCCACGTCGGACTCATCGCGTACAGCGTTTGTCTTCCAGTCCCATACACTTATCGACCCATCCGCGTGCATCAGACGACAATCGAGGATGCCTTGAATTGCTACATCGTCGAGTGTGCTAATCAAGCGAACCTCGCGTCGCGCTTCGCGAAGAATCTCCGCATTCGCCGTCACCAACGGCGAGTCGAAGAGTCCGGATATCTCAAGAGCTGCCTCAGTTGCGCGATCGCGATCAAGCTGATGTGTCGATAACGCGCGCGCGATCAATGCTAGTCGCTCAGAATGATCAAGTCCCAATGCAGCTGGTAACGTCGCGGCTACTACATCATGCACTGCGATACCATATGCTGCGCCGGCTGTGTCGCCCTCGACGTTCCGGTCACCATCCTCCGTCCAGCGGTGTGCGTGCATGAACTGTGTAGGTGCTACTAGTTCTGCGTTTGGTTGCTCCAAGTGATCCAACAGCACAATCTCATTCCGCTCTGCAAGTACATCGGCAAACTGCTCCGACGTATGATCAGCAACGATTGCTACGTGATTGCGAGCTGCTGCCAGTGCAGACCCCAGAACGCCACCCATACCGGGAAGATCTCCATGCAACTCATCCGCTGCATGCAGAATCGCGAGGTGTGACTTCGCACGTGTTAGCGCAACGTAGAGACGTCGGCGAAACTCGGCGGTTTCCCGCTGCACGGTGCGCTGCTTCGCCATCACATGTGTCTTCACCACAGGTAGTGTCTCAATCGTGCTTGGCGCGGCAGGGTTGATCGCATCAGTGGCAATCGAGAAGGAAACGCCCACTTCATCAGTTGAAAGGTACATGTGTGTCCGACCCTTTGTGGCGAGACCGCCCAAGACCACAATGCCAAACTCCAACCCCTTTGATGCGTGAATTGTCATCACGCGAACGGCATCACCATTGGATGGAACGAAGCCATCACGTTCGCGATCGCCGTTGATCGGGCTCAGTGCCGTGACCGCATCGTAGAGCGTACCGCCGGTGCCATCAACCGCGGAACGGATAAGCTCTAGCGCTTTCTCAACATTTGCGAGGATTTGTTCTCTCCGTTCATCCAGGGCCAGTGTGGCATACCATCCTGATGTATCGAGTGCGTACTGCACAAGCTCCATCGGCGACATACGTACACTCGCATTCTCCCATTCCGTGAGCAGTGTGTGAGCACGAAGGAGATTTGGAGATTGAACTCCATCTGCTGTGCATGTCGCGAGTCCGTCGCGAAGGCTCGAACGACGTCCAAGAAGAGCTGCTGTTGCCAATTCTGCATCAGTGCATCGCAGCAGTGGTGAGCGACACAGCGTTGCCACCGCGAGATTGTCTGACGGTGCAATACATGCTGTCAGCAGTGAGCGAATGTCCACTACCTCTGGACGCGAAAAAAACGATGCTCCACCGTGAAGATCTGCCGGGATACGAAGCTCAGCAAGTGCTTCACCAACGGCAACCACCTGAGCATTCGTCTGCACAAGCACGGCGATGTCGGATGGACGTGGCAAACGTGTTGACCATGTAGCTGAAGGTCGGTTGAAGACGGCGATATCTCGTCGCAACACTCCGGTAAGAATGTTGCCGATATGATTGGCGATGGCTGCATACTCATCATCTGGTGCAAGCACCACGGAGCATGTGCCAAGATGCTCTGATGCAACGTGTGCCGGAACGCTGCGCAGAGGTTGATATCCTACGTCGTACGATGTTGTGTCTGTAATCGGGGGTGCGACAACTGCTCCAAACATTGCAGCGCATATCGCGTTCACACTGGCAGCGACGCGCTCATGCATACGGAATGATGTTACGAGCGGACGATAGCCGGTGTCTGTGCCACGATGAAGATTTGCACGTTGCAGCGCATAAGTAGCGCGACGAAACAACCGCACATCTGCATCACGAAACCCATAGATGCTCTGCTTATCGTCACCCACGATACACACGTTCGGTGTTGGTGCGTCTTCTCCATCAAGCGCAGGTGCAAGTCGACTGAGCACGGCATACTGCAGAGGGTCTGTGTCCTGAAACTCATCTACCATGATGAACCGCACGCTCTTTCGCAGCATCGCAACAACTGACGTATCACCAAGAAGGTCAACCGTCAGATGAATCATGTCATCGAAATCGATTGCATTGCGATCGCGCTTAGCAGCACGATAGAGTTCACGAGAGGTTGTCACCACGGTATTGATGGTCGAAATGATCTCATCAAATCGTTGCTCTTGGATGCTGCTCCATGGTGTTTGGAGTAGATCGAGATTGTTTCGGATCTCAGTCGAAGCATTTGGCAACGACTCCATCGTCGCGCGCAGTTCCTTCGACAAGAGAGCCGTGCGTAGCTGGTGCTTTGTCGTAAACGCAGAGGTGTAGAGCTCGATCACCTCCGAAGCCACCCGATCGTCACGGGAATCGCTGCATCGCACTGCCATTGCGCGCGCGTTGTCGAGGATGCGCGCGATTGACGGTACATCGCTCAGGGGCGCAAGGAGCTCGTGGAGCAACTGCAAGGTGTCGCGAGCAACCTGGCGCGCGTAGTCTTCTACAACGTCACGTCGACGATCAGAAGGTAATGATTCAGCACCACGGGCCAGAACCTGCGCAAAGGACGTGTCGCTAGTTGCCCTGGCAAGAATATTCTTGACGACATCGATTGAGACATCGTCAAACACCGATGTGAGCGACGCAGCTGTTGGTGATCCTCCTGCGAGGTGCTCTGACATTGCACGTCGTACCGCATCGTCGACCAGCAAGGAAGCCTCCGTTCCCTCAATCTCGCGGAGTTCCGCATCGAGTTCGAGCTCTTCAGAGTATTGTCGAACTAGGCCCGCACAAAAGCTGTGGAATGTGCTGATACGAGCAGTCGAGATTGCACTCGACCATTGGCGAAGCTGACGGCACAGTTCCTCGTCAGACAGCGATGTTGTGAAGGACGCTCGCAGCTCCGGAGAGCGTTGTGCATCGATCAACAGGCGATGAATCCGCTCTCGCATTTCCGCTGCTGCAGCTCGGGTAAACGTGATTGCAATGATCTGATCCAGCGGTGTTCCTGTTTCGATCAGGATTTTCACATAGCGATGTGTGACGACGCTCGTCTTACCAGAACCAGCGTTCGCATGGACGGCGCAATGCACATGCAGATCAAGCGCGGCTTGTTGTTCCGGAGTGAACTGCATCATCCGATTACTCCTCGCCGGACGGCAACAGCATGCAACGAGACCACTCGTCGGGTGCGCAGACGTAGTTTGCTACGCGAGCGATCCCTTGGAGATCCACAGCTTCGAGCGAGGCAATGGTTGCGTATGGATGCTCAGGAGCGCCGTCTTCGAGGAGCCCCTTGCCAAGCATGGTCATGCGAGCTGATAGCGACTCGAGAGCCATGAGTTTGCTTGCGCGCAACTGAGCCTTCGCACGTGCGAGCTCAGATGCCGTAACACCCTCGTTGGCAATTTCTGAGAGGATTGATCCAATAGACGTATGTACCGTGGCAATACGTGATTCGTCAACGCCAGCATAGATCGAGAACGAACCACAATCAGCAAAGAGTTGCACCTGTGAATACACCGAATACGCCAGTCCACGCTTCTCACGGAGGCGGACGTTGAGCCGGGACGACATTCCATCGCCGAGGATCACGTTGATCAGCTGCAGTGCATATCGATCAGCGTCGCCATATCCACGCGTTCGTGATTGCCACAGCACGTGGGCCTGCTGAACCGGACGTCGGATTGTGACTTCGTTTGGATTGCGTTGGGGAGGTGTCGTACGCTTGCGGGCAGTCCTCGTTCGTGTGAGACCCTGCGTGTGCTGCTCGACAAGCTTTGTGATCGTATCGATCGTGACATTGCCACTCACCGCTACAATGATGCGTCCAGGCACGTAGTGCTTCGCATGAAACGCACGTACTTCATCGGCTGTGATGT